>Ga0105048_10015721_pt1 | contig 11730 bp, 9 predicted proteins | sample MAT05_FD_78382 | JGI IMG/M metagenome (GOLD analysis project Ga0105048, IMG submission 78382) | Freshwater microbial communities from Lake Fryxell liftoff mats and glacier meltwater in Antarctica - MAT-05 | ecosystem: Environmental > Aquatic > Freshwater > Ice > Liftoff microbial mat | place...
CCGCAATCTGCAAACTCGCGATTTGTACAACTTCCGCAGCCGAATCTACTGGCTAAGGAGGTTGGAGAACTACGGTCGGAAAGAACGTGTGGAGGCTACCGTTATTTCCATCTCTATCGAACACATCATGCCGCAGACTCTTTCCCCCGCCTGGATGACCGAATTAGGACCGGAGTGGAAAAGGATTCAAGAGACGTGGTTGCACACTCTCGGGAACTTGACGCTATCCGGTTATAACTCTGATTACAGCAACAAACCATTTCAAGTCAAACGCGACATGGAGGTAAAGGGCTTTCGATGGAGTCCTTACAAGCTCAATGCGGGTTTAGGTCAGGTCGAAAATTGGAATGAGGAGGCAATCCAAAAGCGAGCTAGCAGACTTGCCGATTTGGCGTTGGTGGTCTGGACGGCACCGAAACTGTCAGCACAAGCATTGGCTGCGTATCAGAATCCTGTCAAAGCGACGACATACACGATTGCCGATCATCCAAGATTGTTGACAGGCAGACTACATGAAGTGTTCGAAGCGTTCCGAAAGGAAGTGCTCGCAATCGATTCTTGCGTGACCGAAGAGTTTTTGAAGATATGTGTCGCGTACAAAGCCGAATCCAATTTTGTCGACGTGGAGCCGCAAGCCAGACGATTGTTGTTGACGTTCAACGTCGAGTTTAGCGAAATCGATGATCCAAAGGGACTCTGTCGGGATGTCACCGACCTCGGTCACCAGGGAAATGGCGACGTCCAGATCGGCCTCGCAACGCTTGACGAACTGCCGTACGTCATGGGTCTGGTACGGCAATCCTACGAACGACAGATGGGATCTGGCGATTCGTAAACTTCACGCCAGGACGGCTTCGATTAAGTGGCCATCGGTGAGGTGTCCTGGCCCGAGTTCGTCGGGTTCGCTTCCGCTTCCGGCGGGTAATTTTGCGTGGAGAGTACGGGTTTCTGCTCTGACATTTCAATCGTCTCCGCACACACGGTCCACGAGCTTAACGTAATTGCTGATCGTTATAGCAACAAGGAAAATCGGCGGGACATCGGTTGCCAGTCCCGAAAGATAATTTCGAGTCTCCGCAATTTGGACTTACGTCGATTTCCGAAGGTCATTTCCGTCGCATTTCAAAGCAGGGTGGGCCGGGTGAGGGGTGCGGCGTATCTTTACTAATGCTATTGCCCTGCCACCCGCACGAAGAACGATACCCACGCGCATGAACGACACGACGACCCCCGTACCTGCGCCGACCGGCCCGCCGAAGTCCGCGATGTTTATCGTGTTTCTCGTCGTGTTCATCGACCTCCTCGGCTTCGGGATCGTGCTGCCGATCATGCCGCGACTCGCCGACGAGTACATGACCGGTTACTCGAAGGAACTCCGCGGCGTCATCATCGGCACACTGTTTTCCTCGTTCTCCGTAATGCAATTCCTACTCTCGCCGTTGTGGGGACGCATGTCGGACCGCATCGGCCGCCGTCCGATCCTGATCCTCGGGTTGCTCGGCTCGATCGTCTTTTACACGCTGTTTGCGTTCGCGGTTTCGTTGCCGAAAGAGTCGTCGGTACTTGCATTGTGCTTGATGCTCATCTCGCGAATCGGTGCGGGTGCAGCAGGGGCAACGATCGGCACGGCGGCGGCGGTGATCGCCGATTGTACGACGCCAGAGAAGCGGGCGAAGGGCATGGCGCTGATCGGCGCAGCGTTCGGCATCGGCTTCACGTTCGGCCCACTGATCGCGTATTTCGGCTTGGAACTCTTTGAAAAACAACAGTGGGGCGTTGGGGCAATTGCCGCCGTGCTATCGCTCGTGGCCACCGTGCTCGCGGTGCTGTTGTTGCCGGAGACGCGGAAGCCATCGGGTCACGTTCAGGAAAAAGTACCGTTCAGCTTGAAGCGTTCGTTGAACGTGGTCAAATCGCCTATCATCGGGCCGCTGATCGTCATTTACTTCCTGGCGATCTTCGGTTTCGCGAACTTCGAGGCGACGCTGGCACAGTTCACGAAGGCGGCGTTCAACATGGACGACCGCGGGAACTTCCTCGTGTTCGCGTTCGTCGGCTTCGTGCTGATGGTCGCGCAAGGCGGGTTGTACCGTCCGCTCGTGGGTCGCTGGAAGGAAGAACGGATGATGAGCATCGGCGTCGCGCTGATGCTACTCGGCCTCGGGGCGCTCGGCGTCGTGGCGTATGGCACATCGCAGCTGTTCCAAGGGCTAGCCGCTGCTGTCGAGCCGATGTTCTACATCGCGCTCGCCATCGCCGTTACCGGCTTTGCGTTCGTCAACCCGTCGATTTCGTCGCTCGTTTCGCAACGCGCGGACCCGAACCGGCAGGGGGAAATCCTCGGCGTCAGCCAATCCGCATCGTCGCTCGGTCGCATCCTCGGGCCGTTCGTGGGCAGTGTGGCGTTCCAGATGCACGATTCGCACACGTTGCCGTATGTGGTCGCCGGGCTGGCGCTCGTCGGCGTCATCATGCTGCTGCCCGTCGTCTCGCGAAACTCGGGTTCGTGAGTAGCCCGGCTATGTACGAACGGATCGCGATCCTGAAGCCGAGCGCGCTGGGCGACATCGTCCATGCGTTACCGGTGCTGACAGCCTTGCGTCAGCGGTTCCCCGACAGCCACATTTCGTGGGTGGTCAATCGCTCGTTTGCGCCGCTTCTGGAACATCATCCGCACCTCGATCGCGTGGTTCCGTTCGATCGCGATGCGTTCCGAAACGCGACGAACGCACTTCGTTACAGTCTGAAACTTGCGAACGAACTGCGCGGCTATCACTTCGATTGCGTACTCGATTTGCAGGGTTTATTGCGAACGGGCCTGATGTCCTTGATGACGGGCGCGCCGCGTAAGATCGGCTTCGCGAATGCACGGGAAGGATCGGTGTTTGCCTACACGCACCGCGTGGCCGTCCCCGATGCGGATCGCATTCACGCGGTGGATCGCTACTGGCGGATGGCGGAGTTTGTGGGTGCGGGGGATCGCCCGAAGCAGTTCGTGTTGCCGATTGACCCGCAAGAAGCCGATGCCGTTGCGAAACTGTTCGCCGCACATCCGCGACCGTGGTTGTGCGTGGCGGCGGGGGCAAAGTGGGCGACGAAGCGCTGGCCCCCGGAGTCGTTCGCGACGCTATTGCAACGCTTTCAATCGCAGTACGGTGGCACCGCGATTCTGGTTGGCGCAACCGATGACATCGCACTGTCAGTCGCCATCACGAACCAGTTACATGGTTCGACATTGGATCTCACGGGGAAGACGTCGCTGCCGCGATTGGCCGCGGTTCTAGCTACCGCGGATGCGATGCTCGCCAACGACACCGGCCCGTTGCACCTCGCGGCGGCGCTCGGCAAACCGTGCATCGCACCGTATACCTGTACCAAAATCGTACGGCACGGTCCGTACGGTTCGATGTCCGGTGCGGTCGAAACGACGGTGCCGTGTGCGGGCAGTTACCTCAAACAATGCCCGCGCGGTACGATATGCTTCGGCGAACTGATACCCGACCGCCTGTGGCCCGCGCTCGAAGAGGCACTCCGGAAATGAACGCACAACCGCTCCCGTATCGTCTGGTTTTGGCGAGCGGTTCGTGGGGCCGAAGGTGGCTCCTCGAATCGCACGGGTACACCTTCGACGTCCAGCCATCGAACGTCGACGAGCCGACCGAAGCCCGCCTCGGCAGTTGTCGGCAGTACGTCGGCGAACTGGCGTGGCTGAAAGCCGACAACGTCGCGATGACGGTCGACGACGGCGTCGTGCTCGCCGCCGACACCGTGGGCTGGCTCGATGGCAAAGTCATCGGCAAGCCCGACGACGAAGCCCACGCGCGGCAGATTCTCCACGGCCTTTCCGGTCGCGTTCACGAACTGTGGACCGGCGTCTGCCTCTGGGTTCGCCCGAATAACATGCAATACATGTGGCAAGAACGCAGCCTCGTCCGCATGGTGGAACTCTCGAAAGACGAGATCGACAATTACATTACGTCGCGAAAATGGGAGGGTTGCTCCGGCGCGTATTCGCTGGAATTCCCGACCGATCCATATCTCACCGTCATCGAAGGCAGCACGAGCAACGTCGTCGGCCTGCCGATGGAATCGCTGGCGAAAGCACTGAATCGTCTCGCGGTGCCACATGCACGACACTGACAATCTCGGGATGTCTCCCGGTTGGAATCGCAACGATGTTGGCGGCATTGCCGTCGACTGGTTTCGTCCGGAGCCGATTCTGGCACGAATCCTGTTCCTTCGCGATTTCGACGATGCCGTTCCCGACTTCACGTCACCACTCGCCGAATGTGGCATCGGTTGTGTGGCCCCGGATGGTGGCGTCACGTGGTGGACATCTACGGCCGAGACGCTGTTGATCGATGCGATTCTGCCTTGGACGACAGGCGTTTTCGGCAGGCCCGCGAATGCGATTGTCGGTATCGGCAGCGGCGGGCAGGCGGCGCTGCGGCTCGGGTTTCGCTATCCCCAACGATTCCCCGTCGTCGTCAGTATCGATGGCGCGTGCGATTTCCACGACCTGCACGGCGAAGGTACGCCGCTCGATATCCTTTACCCGCGGCGCGAATCGGCGCGGCAAGACACGGCCGTTCTGCAAGTTCGTTCGCACGATTTTCCGCCGCACATCTGGTTCGCCTGTCAGCCGGATTCCCGATGGTTTCGCGGGAACGATCGACTCCACGAAAAACTCAACGCAATCGGCGTTCGCCATGAGTTTCACACGGACCTCGATGACAACGCGGCGTTGCGAGCGGGTTTAACGTACGCCGCGGCGGCGCTGGAGAAACAATCGCGACGATTGCTCTGAGTCCTATACTGTTGGTGTTCACGTGCCGCGCCGTGAACGCCCGCGCCGCGTGACAGTCACGGGGCGAACCTTCGTTGTGCGGTCATGCGGCCCCAATGCTCCCGTTCGCCGTCGACCCGCACGCCCCCATCGAGTGGACGACAGTCTACGTTGGTCTCGTCGCGATTCCGCTTTTAATCCTGCTAAATGCGTACTTCGTGGCCGCCGAATTCGCTCTCGTTGCCATCCGCAAAACGCGCGTGCAAGAGTTGGTGAACCAGGGGCACCATCGCGCGAAGGCGCTCTTGTTTGCCGTCGATAAACTCAACGACAGCGTGGCCACTGCGCAATTGGGTATCACGATCGCCTCGCTCGCGCTCGGCTTCGTCAGCGAACCCGCGCTCGCGGCGTTGATCGCGCCGCTGTTCGGCAACCTCCCGGACGCATGGCAGGGCGCGGCGACTCGAACGATTTCCATTATCCTAACGCTCGCTCTCATCACGTTTTTGCACGTCGTATTCGGCGAACAGATGCCGAAGATCGCAGCACTGCAATCGTCCGAGCGCATCGGCCTGCTGATCGCGACACCGCTCAATTTTTGTTCGCGGGTGGCACGCCCCGTCGTGCGAGCCATGAACGGCACGAGCAACTGGTTCCTCCGCCGTCTCGGTTACAAACCCGCTTCCGAAGATGGCGAAATCTACTCGGTCGACGAGCTTCGGCTCCTGATCGAAGACACCGAAGAAGCGGGGTTGATGTCCGCCGAGCAAGCCGACGTCGTCATGAACGTTTTCGGGTTGACCGACAAGAAAGTGCGCGATTGCATGGTGCCGTGGGAGAAGGTCGCATCGCTCGATGTATCGACGCCACCGGACCAGGTACTGGCATTCGTGCGCCAAGGCGCGCACACGCGGTTGCCGATTTTCGATGGCACGCCAGACACGATCGTCGGCGTCGTCAACACGAAGGATCTCTTCTATCTCTTCAGCCTCAGCGGCATCGTTACGCTGATCGATGCGGTCTACGAACCGGTATTCCTCGATTCGAATGTGCCGGTGTCATTCGCACTAAACGTGTTCAAAAAATCGCATCGCCACCTCGCGATTGTGCGCGATGGCGAGAACGCGAATCGCGTCGTCGGTATTCTCACACTCGAAGATGTGCTCGAAGAAATCGTCGGCGAGATCGAGGACGAGCACGACAAGCCGGTGCCAAAACTGCGTCAAACCGCAATTCAGAAGCTGCTTCTCCATCGCAAGGGCGGTCGCGGCCCTGGCCCCGTCGGTTCATGATTCGTAGTCGAAGCGGCGTTCGTGCATGATAGGCATCGATGCGGAAAAGCTCGTGTCGCCCATGAGGCACGGTCGCTTGTATTGCTCGGCTGCGCCACCCGTTTGCGATAGCCGGGCACGGTCCCACAACTGCCATGTTCCCGTCGGGATGATCGCCACCCGCAACGGCCCGAGCCGCGCACTTTCCCGCTTCGCCGCATACTCGATGTTCTGGTTACACAACTCGCGTTCCAGTCCGCGTGCGAACTGCGAAAGCACCCTGTCATTCGTCGTGTCGGCCTCTTCGAGGAATATCGCGTAGTGCGGTTCGTTCTCGTCCCAAACGGGTGCTACTGTGTACCCGATTATCGGTTGCGACACGGACTTCAGCACCGCATCGACGGCCTTCGTCACGTGGTGTTCGCTGAGTTTTTCGCCCGTCATATTGGCGAAGCGGTGCCCCTTGCCGATGAACTCGACCATCGGCGTGCGACCCATAAAACCGCTGACGCGAACGAGGTCCGAGATGTGGTAGCGATACAACCCGTACGCGGTCGTCGGCAAGATGTAGTAGTTCGTGCCTTCGCGAATTTCGTGTGCGCCGAGGACGGTCGGCTGCGGCGAATCGATCTCGGATTCGGGTACGAATTCGAAATAGTGCGAAGCGATATCGAGCACGCCGGACGGGCTGCCGTTCGCGAACGGGATCGTCATGCGGCCCTCGCTGGCGAGTAATCCGAGGTCGCGAATCGGCGTGTCGCCGTAGTAGTGCGGCAGTTGCCGCAGGTATGGCCCCATGCTGCCGCCGGTCCACGTGCCGATCGCCACGCCCTCGCTCGGCCAGACATCTTTCGGGAACAGCCGCCCGTTCTGCCCCGCCATCGCGATGAGTTCCCTCGCGCGTTCGGGTTGCGGTTTCAATTTGGAAACCAGCATCGCACGCACTTCGGGGGAAATATCGAGGTCGTCGCGCAGCGTGCCATCGTGCAAGTCTTTGAGCAAAAATGTTTTTTCCGAATCGAGTATCCGCGCGAGTTGCGTGAGCGTACTCGGGTTCGCGGCCATGAACTGCGAGACGTTGCGCCCGATGCTAAACCGTAACGCCACATAATATTTCGCGAGCGAATCCTTGATCTTCCCGCTGATCGGCGGCACCGCGTACAGTCGGCGAATCAACCGCATTTGCACCTGTGCTGTGTACCCCGAAAGGTTGCCGCACATGATGCCCGATGGCGTGCGAAACTCGTCGGGGTCGCCGACCATTTGCACGATCGGTCGCATCGCAATACTGCGCCCCCGATGGTCGCGGTACATGCGAACGCCCCACATATTCCAGCCGCGTTTGTATGCGTTCAGGTAATCTTGCGTGACGGGAATGAGCTTCCGCGACGCCGTCGTGCCACTCGTTAGCGCGAACATGTGGACTCGCGCATCGGCGAGTAATGCCTGCGTGTCGCCTGCCTGCACTTTATCGATGTAAGGCGCAACGTACTCGTACGGCGCGATTGGCACCTGGTTCCGATAGTCGTCCAATGAGCGTATCGACTGGAAGCCGTGATCGCTGCCGAAACCGGTGTTGGTTTGTTTGCGAATGATCTGCTGGAGTCGCGCCGCTTGGACTTCCTCGGGGCGTTCGCACATCGCTTCGAATTCGCGTAACCGTCGGCGAACGGGATACGTAAGCAACCGACCGAGGCGAACGAGCAAGTAACGGCGTGTCGACATGAGTCACTTTCGTAGGTGCCCGCGTTGGTGCAGCACCGTTCATTTTTACACGCCAAACTTCATGCTGACAGCAGTTCGGTGAAGCGGTGGCGGATGGCGTCGGTCGAGAAGTGCCGGTCGTAGCGGTGGCGACCATTCAGCAGGTTCTGCTCGCGTCGTTGACCATCGTAGACGGCTTCGGCCAACGTGCGGGCGAGTGCGTCTGCGTTGGCATCGGCGTAAAATGCGGCATCCCCAGCGGTGTCCGGCACGGCCGTCTTTGGCACCGCAACCACCGGTACGCCGAGCGCCATCGCTTCGAGTAATGGAACGCAAAATCCTTCGTGTTCACTCGTTACGAGTAACGCATCCGCGCTCAGATACAGTGCCTTCAACTGCGACACCGTTACGCGGCCGGCGAAGATCACGCGGTCGGCCACGCCGAGTTCGTTCGCCCGCAACGCGATCCGTTCGGAATACGCAGGGTAGATGTGTTCGCCCGCGAAAATCAGTCGGCTCTGCGGTTCGAACTTCGTCGCATATTCCGCGAATGCCTCGACTGCGAGCAGGCCGTTTTTGTTCGGTGCCACCCGGCCAACGCACAAAAACGTCGTCGTCCACGCATCGAGTTCGCCGAGCGACTCGGCATCCGGATGACTGGCTACCAGATCATCTGCCTGATGGAACGGCGAGAGTTCTTGCCACGGTGTGCCGGGTGCGAGACGTGCCAGATCGCTGCCATTATAAGCCGAATCGACCCAGATTCTTACGCCCGCTCGCGCCATCCGCATCGCCTGTTGCACGCCAATTTCCGCACTGCGAACCGCGTCGGCATCGATCCCGCTGAAGAAGCGTTGCGGCGTCACGTTGTGGTATTTTACGATCGCGCGGCCACGCGCACCTTCCACGACTGACACGGCGATGTCGCACTGCATCGAGTGATGGTAAATGAACCTGTCGCTTGTCCCGCGCAGTTCGCGCAGCGGGTAGACTTCCTCGTTGAGTCGCGATTTTTCTGCGAACAGACGTACGGTTTCGCCGCGCGCACGTAGTGCCTTCGCCATGCCGATCACGTCGTTTCCGACGGCGTCGCCATCGTTCAGCACCAGCGTGGCAATTGCGGTCGCCATCGATTATCCCTGCGGTAACAGGTCGTATTGTGTAAGCACGCGCCGCAACTGGCGGCCCGTATCGCGCCACGTGAACCGTCGCGCCCGCGCTGCCGCCGCTGCCCCGAGGCTCCGCGCCTCGTCGCGGTTCACGTATATACGGCGCATTGCGGCGATCATCGCATCATCGTCGGGGTCGGCCCACTGGCCCGCGTAAATCTCGTTGCTCGCGTCGATCAGTGTGTGCGGAATCACCAACCCGACGCGCTCGTCGAAGAACGTCATCAGCCCACTGTACTTCGTCGAGATCAGCGGTCGCCCACATGCCATCGCTTCGAGCAAGTGGAAGCCAAAGCCTTCGGCGTAAGACGCATTCACGTACGCAGTCAGCGATTGATTCCACTTCACGATGTCGCCCGGCGGCAGCGTGGCACGCAAAATATCGATCCGCAAATCGTCGGGGATGTCGAACGGCGGGCAGTTCGGCGTGATCTTGACCCGCAGCCGCACATCGCTTTCCGTCGGGAACGCACGGCGAAAATTATCGACGACACGGCGGATGTTTTTCCGCAAGCCACCCGCGCTCAGTGCCCCCGCCGTGCCGAACGTGCAGAGCGTCGGTTCGTGCGGGGCAGGGTGAAATAATAGCGGGTCGTAACCGAGCGGTACGATCTCGATCGGTGCGGTCACGCCGGAGTCGCGAAACGTATCGGCCCCCCACTGGCTCGGCACAATCACGACCGCCGCGCCGTTCAGGACAGTTGCAAGATGCGAGGGGATTCGGTCCGCTTCCCACATGGTGAGTGCGGCGGTGCGGCGGTCGATACCGAATCGTTTCATCAAGGACGGCGGCGCGATCGCGAGCTGCGGATCGTTCGGCGTACGCGGGAAGCTGGCAAACGCAGTACCGGGTGACACCATGTCCGGGAATACGCGCGCCACCGGGTGACGATGCACTGTCACTCCGCTTGACTGCAAGCCTTTCATCACCGCAAACGCCACGTGGTCCCAGCCGCTAATCCCACGCACATCGGCGGCTAACACGAGCGGCGTTCGCGGTGCCGCACGCGGTGCGAGTGTCGTCAACTGTCCGACGCCATCAATCGGGTACAGCAGAGGCTCGCCAATTTCGCACGTCGCTTGTTGCTTCGCGATCGTCGCCGCCCACTGCACGACTCCCGTTGCCGTTGTCGCGATGAGTGCCGTTGCAGCGACACGCAATTGCGCCGTGGATAGCAGCGCGGGTAACACGCCACACGTTGCCGAAAGTCCCGCAGGTAAGGCGCAGGTTGCGGCTTTTTCTCCGTTCTGCGCGAAGCGTAACAACGCGGCTTCGGTCAGTTCCCAATCGGGTGGCAGCACGACTACCGATTCGGATTGCACTTGCGAAAGTGCGCATCGCACGGCGACTGACAGCCCACCGTCACCGGGTGGCGTTACCAGCTTGACGCGCGAATCCCAACCGGCGACCGTCGTCAGTTTCTCGTCCGGTTTTGCGTTCGGCCATGCGACGATCAATTCCCAGTGCGGGTAGATTTGGCGAAACACCGAGAGCATCGCTTGCCGCGCGTAATCGGTCCTCGTCGGGTCGACTGGTATCAGTACGGCGATCGGCATCGGGTGTGCGATCGCGCATAATTCGGCTTGATAAGTCGCGTTTTCCTCGGATGTGGCCGCACGGCGTCGCCACCATGCGGCACCGGCTTCGGTCGCGCGCTTGACTTCGATCCGCATCGTCCGCGAATCGGAAAGCCCCTTCAACACCCGCGTGCCGAACTCGCGGAACCTTCCCTGCCGCAGCATCCGCCCGCCTCGCCTTACGACCGGCCAGAAGCATTGGTACGTGGACAGTAACCGGCACTTCAACCGCACGGCTCGCACAACGGCTCGCGCTTTGGTAACGCGAACGCACTCGCAGCGCAACAACCGAAACGAGCCATCGGCATGATGCAACCGCACGGCGATTCCGCGCGCGACATTTGGCAATCGCACGATGGCATCTTCGTGGGCGGTTTCGTTCCACTCGAAGGTTTCGCACTTTGTGAAGCCCTCGCCCATGTCGAACAGTAGCTCCGCACGTTTCCGCACGGCAAAACGGTCTGCCGATTTTAATCGGAACCGAAAGCGATACCACCCCGCTGGCAGCGCCGCCTCCGCCGTCCATTCGACGCACGAAGCCGTTGCCGTCCACACACGCGGACCGTCCGCAGACCGGCTTAGCCCCGGACCGGGAGCGAGATCGAACGCAGCAATCGCAGACCGAACCGTAGACACACGCACGCCCCCCGAATCTGCGAGTATCGTGCGTTAAATCGCTTGGAGATGTCAAGTGCAGACGGTTGCAGATTCTGATCGAAATATCTGGCCTCCGTCGCGCTCTCATCGATAATGGCAAACCGCTTTACGCGGCTAAGTTTACATCGAACGGCAAACGAGTTGTGGCGGCGGGGAACGGAGGCAAAGTCTTCGTGTGGGATAGCAATAGCGGCAAGACACAGTTCGAGTGGCCGATCGACTTTTGTGCGAATGGAATGGCCGTTTCGGAAGAGGGCGGGTGGGCCATCGTGGGCGGAAACGAAGGACATTTAGTTCGGCTCAATCTCCAGACGGGCGTAGTCAGCGAGATTTTCGAGAACAGTAGTAAAGCCACTTCGTGGAACGATCTCGCTCTGTCGCACGATGAAAAACACATCGTCGCTGTCGGCGTTCAGCGATCCGCGATTTGGGACGCCGAAACGGGTAAAGAACTTGCGTTATCAGCCAAACGCAGCAAATGCAACACACGAAGCAAGTGGATTTTCATCGATTCGTATCCGGTCGGCACGTCGTTTTTATTTCGTGGAAACGGATGGATTTTCGA
>Ga0105048_10015728_pt1 | contig 11727 bp, 9 predicted proteins | sample MAT05_FD_78382 | JGI IMG/M metagenome (GOLD analysis project Ga0105048, IMG submission 78382) | Freshwater microbial communities from Lake Fryxell liftoff mats and glacier meltwater in Antarctica - MAT-05 | ecosystem: Environmental > Aquatic > Freshwater > Ice > Liftoff microbial mat | place...
ACTGCAACGTCGCGCTGCAGATCTTTCCGGACGTGACCAGCATCTTGCTCGACACGCAGCGCGTCCCGGGCGCACCAGAGCCCGACGTCGGCGTCGAGACGATCACCGATTTTCGTCTCGTCTAGACGCGTTCGGAGCTCCGAGTGCGGTGCGGGCCGTAGGCAGCCCCGAACAGCGATCTCTCTCCGCTCGCTTGTCGCTTCGCTCCCGCGACCACATTCGAGGTGGGGACGCGCGCGTCAGCGGCGACGGCTCAAGAAGGCGTCGCCGCTGGCCGTTTCGTACGGAGAGGTGCGCGATGCGATCTTCGGCGACACGGTTTCGGGGCCTCGCTCTTCTCGCTGTGCTGTGGTCGTCGTTCGGATCCGTCGCGCACGCCTACCCGTCGGCTGTGATCTTCACGCCCGTCGGGGCGTCGCTCGGACCGGGGGTGCTCGGCGCGTACTACTACGCAGCGGCGACGCGGTCGCAGGGGGTGCTCTCGCTGACGAGCTGGGCGGGCGTCGAGGTCGGCGTCTCGCCGACCTTCGGGTACGGCAGTGGCGAAGGTGCGGCGCGCTTCGGCGGCGTCGAGATCGGGCTCGACGTCTTCGGGACGAACGCGGGCTCGTATCGCTTCGTGTTGAACGCGAAGACCTCGCTGCTCGTCGAGGGCGAGTATTGGCCTGCGATCGCCGTAGGTGTGATGCAGGTCGACCCCGAGAACCGCAACATCAGCCTGGACATGGCCTTCGTCGTGTTGACGAAGAGCGTGTCGATTGCGGCACCTCGATTGGCACCTTCACCCTCGGCTACGGGCACTCACTGAGCCCGCAGGCGGGCGGCAACGACAGCCCCGTGTTCATCGGCTCAGCGCCGTTCTCGGCCGGTGCGCGCGGCGGCCTCCTGCTCGGCTACGCGTCGCCTCCGGTCGGGCCGTTCAACCTCGTGCTCGACCAGGTCTGCGGCTACAGCGAGGACAGCTCGACGAACTTCGCGCTGGCCTACACGCCGGTTCCCTGGTTCTGGGCGCAGCTCGGTGGCTACGTGTCGAACATCCACGACAGGGGGCACCTCTTCGGCGGCGCCTTCGCGAGGCTGAGTGTGATGGTCGATGTACCGGCGCTCGCCGTGTCCGCGCCGGAGCCTGCCCCGGAATGAGAAGGGGGCATGCGCGAGTCGCGTCACTGCGACGGCTCACAATGGGCACCTTCAGGTGCAGCCCACTGCGGCCGATTGGCTATCTGCGCCGGCCCAGAAAGAGACCGTAGGCGCGCTGCGCACACACGAAGATCGACGGGAGCCCGCCGCGCGTCGGGCCCGAGGAGAGGCGAGCACATGGCCGACATCAAGACGACGGACAAGGGCGCGACGGATTCCGCGGCGACCCTCGCCGGCAAGTACATGACGTTCAAGCTCGGTCGCGAGGAGTACGCGCTCGAGATCCTCAAGGTCCGAGAGATCATCGGCCTCATGGAGATCACGCGCGCGCCAAAGACGCACGAGTGCATCCGCGGCGTCATCAACCTGCGCGGCAAGGTCATTCCGGTCCTCGATCTGCGGCGGAAGTTCGGAATGGAGAGCGTCGATGCCACGGATCAGACCGTGATCATCGTCGTCCAGTACGCGCTCGGCGATCAGGATCTGACGATGGGGCTGCTCGTCGACGAGGTGGTCGAGGTGCTCGATATCCAAGCGGCGCAGATCGAGCCGCCGCCGACGTTCGGGGCCTCCTCGGTCGAAACCGATTTCATTCTGGGCCTCGGCAAGGCCGACACGCGCGTCATTTTCCTCCTCGACATCGGCAAGGTGCTCACCGGCGGATGACTGGGCTCGCTCGTCGAACGACGAACGACGAACGACGAACGACGAACACGTACACGTACACGTACACGTACACGGCGGACAAGCGATCCCCTCGGGGGCGCGATCGACGGTGGGACTCTGAATCCCCCGAAGGAACGACCATGAATCTGACACTCGGCCGGAAGATTATTCTCGGATTCGGCATCCTGACCGCCGCCATGGTGGGCGTCGGTGCGGTCGGATTCACGGCCATCACCGGCCTCGGCGGGGCTCTCAACGAGGTCGGCGTCGTCCGCCTCCCGTCCATCGTGGCGCTCGACGAGATGAACCTCGCGCTGCTCACCGTCCAGTCGTCCGAGCGCGCCCTGCTCCTCGTTCGCTACGACCCGCCGCTGCGCCAGGCGAGCTGGCTGCGGATGGCGGCCGCGCTGCAGCAGGCGGAGGAGTCCAAGAACGTGTACGACGCGCTGCCGCACACGCCCGAGGAGGCGCAGATCTGGGGGCGCTTCAACCCCGCGTGGGCGCGGTGGAAGCAGGACCACGCAGCCGTCGAGGCGGGCGCCCGCGACGTCGAGCGCGCCATCGCGGAGGGGATGTCGGTTCAGGACCCGCAGCTCCTCGTGCTCCGCAACCGCACCTATGACGCGTCCATGGTCGCGAAGGCCTCGAGCAAGGTCGTCGAGGACCTCCTTCGGGACGTCGTCGCGCTGAACGTTCGCGTGTCGGATAAGTCGCGCCAGTCCGCGGAGGCCACGCGGGCGACGGTGACGCAGGCGATGACGTTCTCGATCGTGCTCGGTCTCTTGATGAGCCTCGGCGCGGCATGGTTCCTCGGGCGCAACATCGCGGGCATTCTCGAGTCGCTGCTCCGGGAGAGCGCGAAGGTCACCTCCGCCGTTCAGGAGGGCAAGCTCGGAGTCCGCGCGGACGCCGACGCGGTCAACTTCGAGTTCCGCGGCATCGTGAAGGGCATGAACAACACGATGGACGCGTTCGCGGCCGGGCCGGTCGGGGTCGCGATCGACTACGTGGATCGCATCAGCAAGGGCGACCTTCCGCCGAAGATCACCGACGAATATCGGGGCGATTTCCACGCGCTCAAGACGAACCTCAACAGCTGCATCGACGCGATCCGCATGCTCGTGGTCGACTCTTCCGCTCTCGCGAAGGCCGCCGTCGACGGCAAGCTGAAGGTGCGAGCGGACGTCACGCGACACTCGGGTGATTTCGCCCGCGTCATCGGCGGCGTCAACGAGACGCTCGACGCCGTCGTGCGGCCGATCGAGGAGGCCGGCGCAGTCCTCGCCGTCCTGGCGAACCGAGATCTGCGTGCGCGCGTCAAGGGCGACTACCAAGGCGACCACGCGCAGATCAAGGAGTCGATCAACTCGATGGCGGACTCCCTCGAGGCGGCGCTCACACAGGTGAGCGGCACGACGGACCAGCTGTCGGCCGCGAGCGAGCAGATCGCCGCGAGCAGTCAGACCGTCTCGCAGGGCACGACCGAGCAGGCGAGCGCGCTCGAGGAGACGTCGAGCACGCTCGAAGAGATCGCCGCGATGACCCGGCAGAACGCCGACAACACCCAGCAGGCCAAGGCGCTCACACAGGCGACGAAGGTCGCGGCGGACAGCGGCAACCTCGCGATGGCCGAGATGGTCGCCTCGATGCGCAAGATCCGGGCGGCGGCGGAGGGGACCGCGGAGATCATCCGCGACATCAACGAGATCGCCTTCCAGACGAACCTGCTCGCGCTGAACGCAGCGGTGGAGGCGGCGCGGGCGGGCGACGCGGGACGCGGCTTCGCGGTGGTCGCGGAGGAGGTTCGGAACCTCGCGCTGCGATCGAAGGACGCGGCGAAGAAGACCGAGGAGCTGATCAAGGAGTCGGTCAAGCTGGCGAACGAGGGCGGCGCGATCTCGCAATCCGTCAACGACAACCTCGCCGGCATCGTGACCTCGGTGGGCAAGGTCACCGACATCGTCGGGGAGATCGCGGTCGCGAGCGAGGAGCAAGCGCGCGGCATCGACCAGGTCAACAAGGCCGTCTCTGGGATGGACCGCGTGGTGCAGCAGGCAGCGGCCAACTCGGAGGAGACGTCGAGCGCTGCGGCGGAGCTCTCGAGCCAGGCCCAGGACCTCGCGGGCCTCGTGGGCTCGTTCCAGCTGTCGGCGTCGACGGCCGCGGTGCGCAGGGGCCCGACACGGAAGATCGCGACGCCGCCGCGCCTCGTCGCTCCGGCGGCTCGGAGGCACACGCTGAGGAGTCACGGCAACGGTGCGAGCAACGGCAACGGGCACGCTCACCGTGCGGAGGACCTCATCCCGATGGATCAGGACCCGGACTTCAGGGAGTTCTAGCCAGTGATCGGGCAGCTCACGCGGCCGGAAAAGGGCTGCGCAGGCAAGCGGGAAACGCGGATTCTCCGCCGCGCCGAGAGCGACCGAGGACCTCGAGAGGAGACCTGCGACGATGAATGAGCGCCCGCTTCGTGCCGTGATGGAGGAGATCAGCGAGGCCGCCATGAGCGCGGATGTGGCTGACCGGCCATCGATCGAGCTGCTGGCGACGCTCTTCGACGAGGTCCGCGGCCTCGCCCCGATGGACGCGCGCGACCTCGGCGCGGACGTGGAGCTCGCGACGCGCTGCCTGGCGATCCTGCTGCGTGAGCGCGACGTGAGCTCGCCCGCGCAGCCCGCGCCGAGCGGTGGAAGCAAGAAGGGCCGCAATACGACGCAGCCCCCCGCGGTGACGCCGGAGGACACCCTGAGGCAGCTGCTGCGCGCCGTGGCGGCGCTGCAGAAGGCGCTCGCGCAGGAGCCTCCGCCGAGCGCCGCGGAGGCAGGCGCGACGCCGGTCGCCATGCTGCTGCCCGACTGGGTCGAGCAAGCGACGCTCGACGAGTACATCTCCACGCAGCTCGCGGCGCTCGACGAGCTGGAAGCGGACATTCTGGCGCTCGAGAAGGGCGGTCCAGAGCGCCTCGCGACCCTCAAGCGACGCCTCCACACGATGAAGGGGGAGGCCGGAGTCGTTGGGCTCGATGCGCTCGCGCACGTCTGTCACGCGGTCGAGGACTTCCTCGACACGGCGATGCCCTTGGAGGAGCAGGTCGCTCGGCTGCTGCACGTGAAGGACTGGATCGTGGGCACCGTCGAGGCGTACGCGGTTCTACAGCCGCATGCGACGCCGGCCGAGGACGTCATCGCGATGCTCCTGGCTGCCGCCCCTCTCCCGTTGCAGCGGCTCACTCAGGTCCTCGAGGCGGCGCCCATCGCACCGCCGGCGGCCGTCCCGACGCGGGTCGCCGCTCAAGCGCACACGCCGCTGTGGGACGCCGAGACCGTCGAGATGCTCGGCGAGTTCCTCCAGGAGGCGCTCGAAGGCCTGGCCCAGAGCGATCAGGCGCTGCTGAACATCGAGCAGGACGGCGCGACGCCGGACCTCATCAACGGCCTGTTCCGCAGCTTCCACAACATCAAGGGCACCGCGGGCTTCTACGATCTGCACGAGATCACCGAGCTCGCCCATGCGACGGAGACCCTGCTCGACCGCGTGCGATGCGGCGCGCTCGAGCTGCAGGGCGGCGTGCTCGACGTCGTGCTCGACGCGACCGAGATGATGCGCACGCTCTTCGCGAAGGTGAAGGCTGTCATCGGTGAAGGCGCGCAGCTGACCTCGACCGACGAGCTCGCGGGGCTGATCGCGATGCTCGTGGCCGCGACGGACGGACGCCTTCCGCCGGTGACCGTGACCGCGACGCCGCCGGGCGCGAAGCTCGGCGAGATCCTCGAGCACCGCGGGATCGTGAGCGCCGAGCAGATGGCGACCGCGCTCGCGGCGCAGCAGGTCTCGGGTCTGCGCCTCGGCGAGGAGCTGGTGGCGTCAGGCACCGTTCGACCGAAGCAGATCGCCGAGGCGCTGCGTGCCCAGAAGGCCGGCCCGCAGGCCGTCATCAAAGAGACGATCCGGATCGACGTCGACCGCGTGGACGGCCTCGTCGAGATGATCGGCGAGCTGGTCATCGTCCAGTCTCTCGTCAGCAACATGGCGGAGATCCAGGGCATCTCCTCCCTGAAGGCGCGCACCTACCTCAGCCAGCTCACGAAGATCACGCGGGACCTGCAGGGCGTCGGGCTGCGGATGCGCATGATGCCGGTCCGCGGCGTGTTCCAGAAGATGTCCCGGATGGTCCACGACCTGTCGCGCAAGTCGAACAAGGAGGTCCGGATCGTCTTGGCGGGCGAGGGCGTCGAGATGGATCGCGGCATGGTGGATCTCCTCAGCGATCCGCTCGTTCACATGATCCGCAACGCGGTCGACCATGGCATCGAGTCGCCCGAAGACCGGGCCACGAGCGGCAAGCCGGCGGTCGCGACGGTGCGGCTCTCCGCCTATCACGAGACCGGCAACATCGCGATCGAGATCGCGGACGACGGGCGGGGCCTCAACCGCGACGCGATCCTCGCGAAGGCGCGAGCGCAGGGGTTGGTCAGCCCGGGTCGCGAGCCCTCCGACGCGGAGATCTGGAATTTCATCTTCGCGCCGGGCTTCTCGACCGCCAAGCAGGTGACCGAGATCTCGGGGCGCGGCGTCGGGATGGACGTGGTCAAGCGCCAGATCGAGGGGATGCGTGGGCGCGTGATGATCTCGAGCACGCCGGGCCGTGGCACGACGTTCAAGCTCGTCCTGCCCCTCACGCTGGCGATCATCGACGGGATGCTCATCGCCTGCGGCGGGGAGCGCTACATCGTGCCGACGCTGTCGATCGTCGAGTCGATCCAGCCGGACGCGTCGATGCTGTTCTCGGCCCCGAACGGCGGGGAGCTCCTGAACTTGCGCGGCAAGGTCCTGCCCCTCGTCAGGCTCGATCGGATGCTCGACATTCCCGGGGCGAAGGCCGATCCGACGCAGGCGCTCGTCGTGGTGATCGACTCCTGCGGCCACAGGCTCGGGCTCGTCGTCGACGACGTCCTCACCAAGCAGCAGGTGGTCATCAAGAGCCTCGGCGCCGAGCTCCAGGGCAACCACTTCGTCTCGGGCGCCGCCATTCTCGGCGACGGGCGCGTCGGCTTCATCCTCGACGTGCAGGAGATCGGCCGCCTGTTCGGCGACGCACGAGCGGCGGGAAGCACGACCGGCGGAACGACGGGCCCCGGCGGCGAGGAGATGGTGCGGGCGTGAGCCGCGCGCCGCAGCCCATGGAGGGCAGCGTCTTCACGCGCTTCTGCGATCTCGCCTACGACAAGGCGGGCATCCATCTGCGCGAGGGCAAGGAGGCGCTCGTCGCGACCCGCGTGTCGAAGCGGATGCGCGCGCTCGGCCTCCCGACCGAGCGGAGCTACCTCGAGCACCTCGAGAGCGACGCGTCCGGGGACGAGCTCGTTGCCTTCCTCGACGCGGTCACGACGAACTACACCTACTTCTACCGGGAGAGCGAGCACTTCGACATCGAGGCGCAGCTCCTGCGGCAGTGGGCGGCGGAGGGCGCGCAGCGCTTCCGAATCTGGTGCGCCGCGTCCTCGAGCGGCGAGGAGCCCTACACGATCGCGCTCACCGCACGGGAGGCGCTCGGGCGCGCGCAGGACCCCGACCTTCGAATCCTCGCGACCGATCTGTCGACGGAGGTCCTCGCCACGGCGCGCGCGGGTGTCTATGGCGCGGACCGGCTCGAGAAGGCGAGCCGAGACGTGGTGCGCAAGTGCTTCGTCCCAGACGGCGACCGATACTCCGTGCGCCCCGAGGTACGCCAGCACCTGCTGTTCAAGCGCCTGAATCTGTCGAAGCCGCCGTTCCCGATGTCCGGGCCGTTCGACATCGTCTTCTGTCGCAACGTGATGATGTACTTCGACCTCACGGTGCGGCAGCGGCTGGTCGCGGAGATCGAGCGGCTCGTGGGCCGCCACGGCGTGCTCTTCATCGGGCGTTCCGAGACGCTGGGTGGCCTGAAGACCCGGCTCGTTCCGTTCGCCCCGGCGGCCTACTGCTGGCCCGACAACCCGCTGCTGCTCGAGCGCCGACGGCTCGGTGCGCGATGAGCTCGCACGCACACGGCCGCGAGCCCGCCGTCCGGAGCGTCGTGGTCAGCGTCGCCGACATCAAGGTGAGCCGCGCGACCGACGAGGAGCTCGTCACGTACGCGCTCGGCTCGTGCATCGCCGTCATCCTCTACGACCCGATCCGCTGCGTCGGCGGGATGATCCACTACATGCTGCCGCTGTCACAGATCAACCCCGAGAAGGGGCGCGCCAACCCAGCCATGTTCGCAGACACGGGGGTCCCGCTCCTCTTCGAGAGCGTGTATGCGCTCGGCGGCAAGAAGGCGGATCTCATCGTCAAGGTGGCTGGCGGCGGCGCGCCACTCGGCGACAGCAGCATCTTTCAGATCGGTCAGCGCAACCACACGGTGCTGCGCAAGATGCTCTGGAAGAGCTCGGTCTTGGTCGCGGCGGAGGACGTCGGCGGGGCGGCGCCCCGGACGGTGCGGCTGCGGATGTCGACCGGTCGGGTGACGGTCCAGACAGCGAACCACGTGGGTGAATTGTGAGCCGCGCGAGAGAGTGGCTCACACAGCGAGGAGGACAGTCGTGGCTCTAAGAGTGCTTGTCGTGGACGACTCCGCCGTCGTTCGCGCGGTGGTGAAGAAGGCCATTTCGATGTGCGGTGTCGAGGTCGGCACGCTCTACGAGGCGGGCGACGGCGGGGCGGCTCTCGAGATCTTGTCGCGGCACGAAGTCGACATCGTGTTCTCGGACCTCTCGATGCCGGGGATCGATGGCCACGCGCTCGTGGCCCGCATGGCGGAGGGCGAGTCGACCAAGCACATCCCGATCGTCATCATCTCGGCCGCGCCGAACGTCCAGACTCACCTCGAAGACGGATGTCCGGCGGCCGTCCAGGCCTACATCCGCAAGCCGTTCAGACCTGAGGACTTTCGCGCGATCCTGGCGAGCGTGCTGCCCAAAGTTGGGAGGCCTCCGCATGCGAACTGACACGGTGATGGACGTCCTGCGCGCGACCACGCCGAAGATCCTCGAGCAGGTCGCCTTCGTGTTCGCCGAGCCGACCGACTCGCCGGAGCCGTTCGGCGAGGATGTCCGCGCCGCGTCGATCGACTTCATGGGCCCGCTTACGGGCTCGCTGCATCTGACCACCTCGTCGCTCTGCGCTGCGGGCCTCGCCGCCAACCTGCTCGGCGTCGAACCGGACGATCCGGCGGCCGTGGCGTACGGCGCCGATGCGCTCGGTGAGACGCTGAACATACTGTGCGGCGCCGTCCTGCTCGAGCTGTTCGGGGCCGTCGACTCGAATCACTTCGGGCTGCCGAGAGTCGGCGCAGCTCCCAGCCCCGACACGTCGCTGCTCGTCGAGACGGTGTCGTTCATGACCGACGATGGACACCGCATCGACGCCGGTGCCGTGTGGAGAAGAACGGCTCCGTGATCAAGGTCCTCATCGTGGACGACTCGGCGGTCGTCCGGCAGGTGCTGCAGAACGTGCTGCAGAGTGACCCCGATATTCAGGTCGTCGGCGCGGCCTCGGACCCGTACGTGGCGCGGGACATGATCGTCGCGCTCGAGCCCGACGTCCTCACGCTCGACATCGAGATGCCGCGCATGGACGGGATCACGTTCCTGCGGAAGCTCGTCCGCTACTATCCGATTCCCGTCGTCATCGTGTCGTCGCTGACGCCCGCTGGGAGCCGGCTCGCGATGGAGGCGCTCGCGCTCGGCGCGGTCGACGTTCTCTGCAAGCCCGGCGCCGCGTACACCGTGGGCGACATGGCCGCGGAGCTGATCGAGAAGGTGAAGGCCGCCGCTGCGGTCGACGTGACACGCTCCGCGCGGACCCTCGCGCTCGCGGCCAGCGGCACGAGCCTGCCAGCCCTCGCGCAGACGACGAATATGGTCGTCGCGATCGGCGCCTCGACCGGCGGCACCGTGGCCCTCGAGTCCGTCCTCCGCGTGATGCCACCGAACTCTCCGGGGATCGTGATCACGCAGCACATGCCCGAGTACGTCACCAAGAACTTCGCCGCGCGGCTGAACAGCCTCTCGGCAGTCGAGGTCCGCGAGGCCGAGACCGGCGACTCGGTGGTGTCCGGCGTCGCCCTCGTCGCGCCGGGGAACAAGCACCTGCTCCTCCGACGCTCGGGCGCGCGCTACTACGTCGAGACGAAGGAGGGGCCGCTGGTCAACCGCCACCGACCCTCGGTTGATGTGTTGTTCCGCTCCGTCGCGCGGGTCGCGGGGCGAAACGCGGTCGGCGTGATCCTCACGGGGATGGGCGGAGACGGCGCGAAAGGCCTGCTCGAGATGAGGAACGCAGGTGCCGCCACGCTCGCCCAGGACGAGGCCAGCTGCGTGGTGTTCGGAATGCCGAAGGTGGCCATCGACCTCGGCGCCGCCGAGGAGGTCGTCTCGCTCGCTGACGTTCCCGCACGCATCCTGCGGCGCGTCGCGAGCGCGAACTAGAGGCGGCTGCGCGCGGAATCGAGCGCGCGATCGGCGCGCGCAAGTTGCGCTCGCGTGAGTGGGCCGCGCTCGGCCTCCCACGCTGCCACCGCCGCGAGGCCGCGCTCGAGTGTGAGCTCACGCTGCGCAGCCCGATTCAGCCATGCGGAGACGCTCGTCCCGGAGCGCGCCGCACTCGCGCGCACGTACACCCTCTGCCGTGTCGCGCCGTCAGCCGCGCGCTGCCCGCATCCGAAAGCCCCAAGACGCGGCGCTCGCGGCAACGATGACCACCGCGAAGGCCGCGGCGAGCAGCGGGCTCGCCACCGCGACAGAGACGAAGCAGACGAGCGCGATGGCGAGCGCGACGATCGGCGTCAGCGGATAGAGCGGCACGATGAATGGGCGCACGAGCGCGGGCTTGCGGCGGCGCAGGACGAGCACCGCGACCATCGACACCACGTACATGCCGAGCGCGCCGAAGCAGGAGAGCGTGATGATCTCCGCGGTGCGCCCGGTGAAGATCGCCGCGATGCCGACCACCATGTTGACGAGCAGCGCGACGACGGGCGTCGATGTGCGCGCGCTGACGCGGCCGAGCGCGCTCGGCGCGAAGCCGGCGCGGCCGAGCGCCATCGTCGCGCGCGCGGCGGCGAGCAAGATGCCGTGGAACGACGCGACCAAGCCGAACAGCCCGATGCCGACCAACATCGAGTAGAAGATCGAGCGCTCCGACACGGCGTGCGCCATCGCGAGCGGCAGTGGTGAGTCGCTCGGCGTGGCGCTGCCCGGCGCGTACACCACCGCGTGCCAGCCGGCGACGCCGATCGCACAGAAGAACACCGCGAGCGCGAGCACCACCAGAGTCGCCATCGCCGAGCCGAAGCCGATCGCGAGATCGCGCTGCGGATTGCGCGCTTCTTCAGCCGCGTTCGCGACGCCCTCGATGGCCAGATAGAACCAGATCGCAAATGGGAAACACGCGAACACGCCGGCCCAGCCGTGCGGCAGCGGGTCGAGCGCGATGTTCTCCCAGCGGAACTTCGGCGCCGTTACCGCGATGAACACCAGCAGCTCCGCGACGGCGATGATCGTGACAAAGAGCTCGAAGAACACCGCCTGTCGCACGCCCCAGATGTTGAGCGCGGTGAGCACGACATAGGCACTGACGGCGAAGCCGATCGCCGGCACCGCGGGGACGAGCAAGTGCAGATAGGCGCCGACCGCGAGCGCGATCGCCGGTGGTGCGAACACGAACTCGATCCACTGACAGAGACCCGCGATCATCCCCGCGAACGGCCCGAGCGCCTCGCTCGCATAGGCCGACGCGCCATCCGCCTTCGGGATCGCCGCCGCGAGCTCCGCATACGAGAGCACGAACGCGACGTACATCACCGTGACGATCAGCGTCGCCGCGAGCATCCCATACGTGCCGCCCACCGGGAGCCCGAGATTCCAGCCGAAGTATTCGCCCGAGATGACGTAGCCG
>Ga0105048_10015729_pt1 | contig 11727 bp, 8 predicted proteins | sample MAT05_FD_78382 | JGI IMG/M metagenome (GOLD analysis project Ga0105048, IMG submission 78382) | Freshwater microbial communities from Lake Fryxell liftoff mats and glacier meltwater in Antarctica - MAT-05 | ecosystem: Environmental > Aquatic > Freshwater > Ice > Liftoff microbial mat | place...
GTTCGGTTTAAAGGTACTGAAGCCATGCGATTGCACTGGCTCGAAAACGTCTTGAGTATCGCCTTTCAGGAACAATTCGACTGTCACGTGTGGCATCAGGAGCTTCGGAGATACAAAACCTTCTACCTTAATTGCAACGGACATGATAGAAACCTCATAGTAATTGAATGGGAAGTAGGTTAGAAGCCATAATCAATCGTCGCCGGGGCTCGTTTCCTCATCGCCGGCATCCGATTCGGTCAGGCCGTTGATCGTGACGAAAACTCCTGCCTCTCCTGCTACGTCAACAACCTTAGCCCTGACGGTATGTGGGTTGACGCGGGGATTAGGGACGGTTACCGCGATGTTCCACGCCTGATTCACCACATCACCGTCGATTGGCCCAAAAACCGTGACGCTATTTTTATCGGTGACAGTGACCGAGATTGTTTGCGTCCCGTCAGTCGTGTAACTCCCATCGACGGAGAACGACTTACCGACGGTCGAATTGTTGATCGGTGCCAGTATCTCTAATCCCACAGCTAACTCGACGAACGGTCCCGATTTGGCTTCCTCGTACATAACATCTCCAGAAAAAGGTTGAGCGAACTAATCGTTCTTGAGCGATTCAATCACGACGTTTCGATAGGCCACCGCAGCCGATACGGAGTAGATTCCGATCGGTCGACGCGGAGACCAATATTCGGGGATCATTTTTTCGCCTGCATTCGTAGTACGAGCGAAACGGGAGACGTAGACGAATTCGTCCAGGTGCGTTTTCGTCACGTATGCCGTTTGAATGGGCGCGTTCTTATCGGGTATCCACGAGACGAGTACGCCATTAGGTGTCACGTCGAGAACGATGGTCCGCCAGCAATTCCCAATATTCACATTATTTCGCGGAGTGAAGAACAACGCATTGGGCTCTGAGTATGATACAGGACATACTTTTGAACTGTAATTCTCGTTTTCTTGATAGATGATGAAATCCTTAACCTTCACGCCGTGGTTTGCCGCGACATCGGGTTTTAGCAGTTCGGCGTTCTCCCAGACATCGCTGAAGTTGATGGCTATGAAATGCGAAAACGGAACTTTCCCAGCGGTAACGCCATTTGTGTAGCCAAAGTAAATCCCGACGTAGGAGCCGGAATTATCCCATTTCGAACAGTGGCGAATATCGAAGGATACCCTGTACGAATCGGTCATCGGATCATCGAGTAATCGCAGTAATGAAACGACTTGCGTCTGGTGGCTTGCGGCATCATCTCCCGATATCGTCGTCGATAGTTCCGCATTGCCCATGTCCCAGACGTGCCATTTCGGCAGGCCAGTTTCTCCGACGAGCGTCACTTTTTCGCCGCGTGCGAGGGCGCGTTCGATCTGTCGTTTCGGTTCGGATTCGCGTTTGACTACGGTCGCAGCGGCAATCAAGAACGGGAGCATAATGAGCACCGCGAGCGCGACGCGGTTGCGATGCAAGCGGCGGCGGATTTTTTGGCTGCGTGTCAACGGTTTCGCTTCGGTCGGCTCGCCGGCTTCCCATTTGCGAAGATCGTCGGCCAGTGCCTCTGCGGTTACGTATCGATCTTCCGGGCGGTGTGCCGTGCTTTTCAGAATGATCGCATCGAGCACGGGGCACAGATCGGGCCGGAATTTCATCGGCGATGGCGTGGGATCGTTGACAATGCGGGGAATCGAGTCTTGGATCGACGCTTTGCGGCGAACGGTTTCGCGAGTGACCAACTGGAACAACGTCGAACCCAAACAATACACATCCGAGGACTTCGTGACTTTCGACGCATCGCCGCACGCCTGTTCGGGCGACATGTACGTCAGCGTGCCGATGACGAACCCGGTCTGCGTGATGTCTTCGCTCGTCGCATGTTTCGCGAGGCCGAAGTCGGTCACTTTCACACGACCTTCCGCACTGAACAAAATATTCGAAGGCTTAATATCGCGGTGGATGATCCCCTGCAAGTGCGCCGCATGTACGGCATCGGCTGCTTCCACGACGATCTGCGCGGCTTCATGGTCGTCGATGACCCGTTTTTTGAGGCGATCCGAAAGCGTGCCGTTCGGATGGTATTCCATCGTGAAGTACGGCCCATGCGAACATTCGCCGACTTCATAAATCGGCACGATGCCGGGGTGATTGATTTTCGCGTGGGCACGCACTTCATTCATGAAGCGGTCCCGCATCCGGCTACCGGCAGCAAAGTGACTCACCACCTTCACCGCAACGATGCGATCCGTCGGACGCTGAATCGCGCGATACACCGTACCCATCCCACCACAACCGACGAATTCGAAGTCCGTGTGGCTGAGAATATTGGGAAATTGCGACTTGAGCACCACGGCGGTGCGATCGTCGCGAATCGTTGAGGGCACGTGTTCGCCGGTGACATCCAGGTCCGAGCCAACAACGAAATCGTCTTCGCCGGTACGCCGAGTTTCGGTTGCTTGCGGTGTTTTCAGGTCATTGACGAACGAGTATGCGGAACCGCACGAAGTACACTTGCCTTCAAGCGACTCTTCCGGCAACTGGATATTACAATGTTGACAAAAGCGTGACGATGACATGGCGGCCTCGGGCCTAATGTATCGGGATACGTTTAGTTAGAGTAACTCCAGCAAACAAAGTCAATGGAAAAGTGAACATTATTTTCTCAGTCACAGTTTTATTTCCAACAATTGCCGTGTTTTTCAAAACAGTTCCCGGATTGGGTCGCCACCGTCAGGTAGCAGATTGTGCGGCCGGCCCGAAGCATCGGGGTACGTCAGATCGCGCGACATGCCGAAGTGCTGGTAGATCGTTGCCGCGAGGTCGCCGGGGGATACGGGGCGTTCCTGAATCTGCCCGCCGTCCTTGTCGGTACTGCCGATCACTTGGCCGTGCTTCAGGCCACCACCTGCGAGCAACATCGACATCACGTATGGCCAGTGGTTGCGGCCATCAGTGCTGCCTTGCGTGCCGACTTGCGGCGTGCGGCCAAACTCGCCCATCGCGATCACCAGCGTCGAATCGAGCAAATCGCGTTCGCGCAAGTCGGCAATCAGCGTCGTGAATAGATGGTCGAACAACGGCAGCAGTGGCCCCAGCCCGCGCTGAATTCCACCGTAGGGCGGGATGTTGTCGCCGTGATTGTCCCACGTACCGGACGCGCCGTGATAGCTGAGGTCGAGCGTGACGAACGCCGTACCCGCTTCGACCAACCGCCGCGCCATCAGCGTTTGCTGGCACCAGAGGTGTTTGCCGTACGTGTCGCGTGTGGCTTGCGGAACCTTGTTGGGATCGAGCGCATCGCGTACGCGGCCAGAGGTGAGCATTTCGACGGCGGAGCGCCCGTACTTGCCGAGTGCGTCCATCGATCCGGACCGGTCAATGTCCGCGCGCAAGCGATCGAAGTTCTTGAGTAAATGCTGTCGTTCATTGAGGCGATCCGGGGAGATTCCGACAGGTAGTTCGAACATCTTTCCGCCGGAGACACTGCCGGAATCTTTGCCGATATCACTGTAAACCGGCAGCTTGGCGGCATCGTTCGCGAGGAACGGATCGTAATGCTTCCCTGCCATTCCGGCGAACGCGATGTGGCCGCGAGCCTTGGCGAATGCGGCATAGGCGGGGGCTGCTGCATGGTTCGGGCCATGGAACTTCGATACCAACGATGCAATCGCGGGGTATGTGTGCGCGTTGGGGTTCGTGCGGGGTTCGGCGAGGTTGTTCGCCGTCGTCATCACCGTGTTGGGTTCGTGGTTGCTGTGTCGGCAATCGACTGAGCGTATGATCGTACACACGTCGAGGATACCCGCGAGTTTAGGCAAATGTTCGCAGAGCCGCACGCCCGGCAGTTTCGTCGCGATGGTGCCGAACGGGCCGCGATTCTCGAGCGGTCGGTTAGGCTTCGGGTCGAAGGTATCGATCTGGCTCGGACCGCCAGTCATCCATAGCAGGATGACGCTTTTGCCCTTTGCCGCCGCCGATTTCGCGATAGCACGTTGCTGCAACAGCGCGGGCAGCGATAATCCCGCCATTCCTGCAAGACCCGCTTTCAGGACGTTCCGCCGCGTGGCCAACGTCAACCCTTCGTGGATCGTCGGGCCGTACGCATGGAACGCATGAGGGTGAAGGTGCATCGTGTGGACCCACGGAGTGAGAATGAAACGACTGTGGGAGGGACTGACAGCATACCACAACCGGTTCGACGAATGCAATCCGCCGTCTCGACGTTTTTCTAGAATCGTAGTGTAGGGATCGTAGCGATCTCATGGTCTGGCATTCGAAAACCCAATTCATTCGGATCGTGGGAAATGGACGTGGCATCTGATATTCTCCGATTACACAGTATTCGTCGCTTACCGTTCGCACCGGGTGATCCATGCCTCGCTTTTTCAAACACCACCTACGCACGACCGCAAAAGTGCGTCCGGCGACGAAACCGGCATTGAACCTCGTCGCACTCGAAATGCGCGACGTTCCTGCGTTGTTCACCGTGACGAGCGGAAGTGACTTCGACACAACGGGCGTCGATCTCACTACCGGAAAAATCGCCGCGTTCGGGAATGTTATCACGTTGCGTTCGGCAATCCTCGCAGCGAACGCCACAGCGGGTATCGACGACATCGTCGTTCCTGCGGGCAATTACACGCTCTCGATTGCGGGTTCGAATGAAAATGCTGGCGTGACTGGCGATCTCGACATCACAGACTCGGTCAACATTACTGCGACGGGTGCCGTCGTTGAGGCGGCGGGGCTGAACGATCGGATCGTGCAGATTCTCGCGGGTGTCACGGCGAATCTCGATGGCGGCACGTACCAGAATGGTCTGCTCGTGGCGGGTGTCAGCACCACGGCGCAAGGTGGCGGGATTTTCAACGCGGGCACACTCGTTCTCTCGAATGCCACAATTTCCGGGAATGTCGCGAAAGGGGCGGCAAATTCGGGCGGTTCCGCCGACGGCGCGCAGGGGGGTGGGATTTACTCCTCTGGCAACGTTACGATCAACGGTAGCATCCTGACAGGGAATCAGGCGATTGGTGGCGACTCCACGGGAATGGTATCGTTAAATGCATTCGGGGGGTTCGCCCAGGGGGGTGGCCTTTACACGGCAAGCGGAAATGCGACCATCTCGCTGAGCCGCATCACCGGTAACTTCTCGCGGGGCGGGCAAGCGAGCGCCACGATCTCGACAGGCGCAACGGGTGGGGATGCGAACGGGGGCGGGGCAACGCTCGGTGGCGCATCGACCACGGTGACCGGCACCAGTATTGATGCCAATCAGGCAATCGGTGGTTCGGTCAGCACTGGTAACAACCCTATGGGTGGCTTTGCAAACGGCGGCGGGATCGAGTTGAATTCTACGACCGCTACGTTCGTCGAAACCGTCGTCGAAGCAAACCGTCTTCTCGGGGGGTCGGCTACGGCTGATGCCGTCTCCACCACTGCATTTGGTGGCAATACCCTCGGTGCGGGTATACACATTCAGGGCAGCATGGGGAACAACCGTTTCGAGAACGGTACGATTTCGGGAAACACCGCGCAGGGCGGCAATGCCACAAACTCGCCGTCGCCATTTCGCGGGGCCGCTTTCGGAGGAGGAATCGCGTACGGCGGGATCACCGTCGGTTCGCTGATTGGCAATGCGACCATTACCAATAACGAAATCATCGACGGCATCGGCAAGGCGCTGGTCACTTCGAAAGGCGGTGGCGTGTATTATGCGATCGAAGACCCGAGTTCGGATCTGAGCGTCATCAGCACGATCGTCGCCGGCAATCGCGCACCCACGCCCTCTGACACGGCCATTTCGTCTCCCGTGTTTCCGATCTCATCGCTCGGCTCGAATTTGATCGGTATCAGTGCTCCCGGCACAGGATTCGTCGATGGCGTCAGTGGCGACCAGGTCGGCACACTCTTGACGCCGCTCGATGCAAAGCTGACGCCGATTGGGAACTTCAGCAACGGGAATTTCCAGTCGCGCGTCCACGCCCTCAACCTCGGCAGCCCCGCACGCGACAAGGGCGTCGCCGGTGCACTCACGAACGATCAGCGCGGCCCCGGTTTCTTTCGAGGGGTCGGGGTAAGCGCCGATGTCGGCGCATTCGAAATACAAGACCCGACTACGACGCAGATTACCTTCCCAAGCCCGACAGAAGGCGATCCATTCTTCGTCGATATCGCGGTAGACGACGTACGGTTTCAACCGACGGGTACCGTGCAACTGTTCCTCGATAGCGTGCTGGCCGGTTCGGGTACGCTCGACGCGATGGGGAAAGCGACGATCTCCGTTGCGGGACAAACGCGCGGCATCAAAACGATCTCGTTCACATACAACGGCGATGCGGCCTACCGGACCGCTTCGATTTCGAATGCGATCACGATTCTAACGGCGACGAGCCACGTGATTACGGTGGCACCGAACCCGGCGATCACCAGTCAGCCGGTGACATTCCGTACGACTGTCATTTCAGCCAGTGGGGCCACCCCGGCGGGCACGGTCACCTTTCTGGTGAACGAAATCCCGTTTGGCGCGCCCGTCGCGCTCGATGACTCCGGCAATGCGGCGCTGTCAATCCCAGGCGGATTTCCCGCTGGCAGTTACTCTGTGAGCTCGACGTATAGCAGCGACGCGGACGCGACCTTCGGCTTTTCGGCCTCGTCGAACTTCGTGACGCTCGTCGTCGCCGATCCACTCGCCACCACCACGATAGCCAATCCCGTACCGAACCCGGCGTTCCCGTTCCAGCCGCTGACGCTTTTCGCGAATCTGGCGTCGAGTAGCGCGGTGCCGTCTGGCAGCACGGTGTCGTTCACGATTAATGGTGTCAATTCCGGTTCGGCGAGTACCGATGCATTTGGCAATGCGTCGCTCCCGGTGCCGGCGGGCCTCGCTGTGGGCACATATTCCGTCGTGGCGAGTTTTGCGGGCAGTTCGGGTTTCCTCGCGTCGAGTTCCGCACCGGTCTCGCTCGTTGTCAATCGCTCGCCAACGGCCACGACCACGTCATTTGCACCGGCGAACCCGACAGCGAACGCGCCGATCACCCTGTCCGCCAACGTCACCGCGACATTCGGCACCCCGACGGGTTCAGTCGATTTCATCGTCGATGGTTCGCTCGTAGGAAGTGGCACGCTCGATGCGAGCGGGAACGCGACCTTTGCACTACTGGCGGGGTTGGCACCGGGGCCGCACAACCTGAACGCAACCTACACCGGCGCGGCATCGTTCGCTACTTCCGCATCGAGCGGACAGGCGGTTATCGTGCCTGCCGCATCCACTGCGACCGCGCTCGCGGTGTCACCGAACTCGCCGATCGTGAATCAACCGTTCGTGCTGACGGCAACAGTCGCATCGACTTCGGGCGTGCCAACCGGCACCGTGATTTTCACGATTGACGGCGCAATTGTTGGATCGACTTCTCTCGATGCTTCGGGAGTCGCCACCGTTCCGGTCTCCGGGTTACCAACCGGTACATACGTTCTCGTCGCGAATTACGCGGGTGCGAGTGGCACGTTCGACGTGTCGGCCTCTTCGCCCCTTACGCTGTCCATCGCCGCGAACAGTAGCACCACAACCCTCGCGGTTTCGCCGAACCCCGTGTTGGCAACCGATCCGCTCGTATTCACTGCCAACGTCGTCGGCTCAATACCCGGTTCCCTCACTGGAACCGTGACATTCACCATCAATGGCACCAGTGCTGGCACCGCAACGGTCGATGCGAGCGGCAACGCAACGCTGAGCCTGCCTGCGGGTCTGAGCGTCGGGACGTACTCGATTGCGGCCAACTTCAGCGGCGATAGCCAGTTTTCCGGTTCCGCTTCGACGTCCGTTGCATTGGTCGTTCGCGCCGTTACGACGCGGACGCAACTCGTCGTGACGCCCCTTCGCACCGCCTTCGGCAACGCAGTCACACTCACGGCGAGTGTCGCATTCGCCCCAACCACGTCGCCGCAAACGGCCGGCGTCAATCCGGCGATCCTCAACGGCACCGTGAACTTTTTCAGTGGACCCGCAGTGCCCGGGATGACCACCCGACCGCTCAGCCTGCTCGGCAGCGCGCCCGTCGTCAATGGCTTTGCGACACTGACCACCACGGCGATACCTATCGGCGACAATGTGGTGGTCGCCGTGTTCATACCCGCAACCGGTGATCTATCAGCGAGTAACGCGACAACTTCGGTGCGAATCGATCCCGTTGCGAGACCGGTTCGCGAAGTGTTTGCAGTCGGCTCCGGTTTCGGGGGCGGGCAGAGCGTCGTCAACGTTTACGACGCCGACGGAAATCAGATTCAGCAGTTCGTGCCGTTCGGCACGCATTACTCTTGCGGCATAGTGGTGGCGACCGCCGATGTCACGGGCGACGGCGTCGAGGATATTATCGTGGGGACGGCGTTTGGCGGCGGGCCAAACGTCAAGATCTTCGACGGTGCCACCTTCACGCAGCTCGTCGAATTCTTCGCCTACGATCCGGGTTTCCGTGGCGGCATCACGCTGGCGGCTGGCGATCTCGACGGCGACGGGATTGCCGAAATTGCGACCGGTTCCGGCCCCGGTGGTGGCCCGCAGGTCAACGTCTACTCGTACGCCAATGGCGGCGTGACGACGCTTTCGAGCTTCTTCGCCTACGACCCGAATCTGCGGGGCGGGGCGAGCGTTGCCATCGGCAGCGGCCTGCTCGTCACGGGAGCCGGCTTCGGTGGTGGCCCGCAAGTTCGCATCTTTCAGGGGCTGGCACTGACCGAGATCGCCAGCTTCTTCGCGTTCGATTCGACCACTCGCGTCGGTGTCAACGTCGCCATTTCCGAATCCGGGTTGAACAGCCCGCTCTCGATCATCGCCAGCACGCCCGCCGGTCGCGGCGCACCACTCGTCGAGACTTTCACCGCCAACGGCACGCCAATCGCCTCGAGCCTTGCGTTCGAAGCCGGCTTCGATGGCGGCGTCACGACGACCAGTGTCCGACTGCCAAACGGCTCCGTCCGCACCGTCTTCGGCAGCGGCTTCGGCGGAGCACCCCGCGTACGCATCATCGATTCGACCGGAGCGATGATCGCCGACTTCTACGCCTTCGACGAAAACTCCCGCGGCGGCGTATTCGTCGGGTAGCGTTCCCGTATCGCCACGCCTCACGAAGTGTCGAAGTACGAGGTGATTTGCCGTGGAGTTCAGGTGACCGACATCTCCTCTGTCGCCACCTGTTAACCAAGCAGGGGATCGCTTTCACAAGCGACTGGTGTTTTTCGCGATCCGTGGCAGGTCGATACTCAATCCAGACATCGGTGTACGAGAGCAAAAGAAACTTGACCCAATCTTCCCCTTCACCGTCGCGAATCGATGCCTATGAATGCGCAACTTCAAAACTAGCGCGTCGGGCTAACGGGATCTCTCGAACGAGACGTCGCAATTTGCTCAGGTCGTGATGCCTGCTGAACGGAGGAACGGTCGCAGGTCGTTGCCGGTGCATGTGACGACGACGGTCCAGCCGCCGGGCAACTCGCGGTAGATGCGCGTGATGGCGTTACTTGCAGATACCGAATCCGGTGCGTTCGCGGTGCGGAACTGGCCGGGTGCGAGAAAGTACACCCAGGCGATTTGACGCGCGTTCGGCGACTCGAGTTGCAGCGCATTCACGGACACACCTTGCAAGTCGCGCTTCCCGGCAAATCGCACGAAACGCAGGTCGAAATCTTCGGGCAGTTTGTCCATCAGCCGTTCGGCGGTTAGCCAATCGAGTGCGTTTCGTTCGGGCGATTCCATCGCGGTTTCAATGGAATACGTCAAACTTTCGGTATCGAGTGTCGGACGATTCACGGCCTGGTATGCAGAATAGCTGAGGATTCCGAACGTCGCCATCGCGGCCGTGGCGGTGGCGCGGGCCAGCCATTTGGCCCGCCAGAGTGCCGACAGTTTTGCCGTCACTTGTGCGTGCAGTTGCGTTTTCAACTGGCTCGGGATCGGCACATCGACGATCATCTTCGCGATGGCCGCTTGTGCGCTCGCTTGTTTAGCCAACGATGCGGAACAGGCGGGGCAGGTTTGCAGGTGATTTTCGAGCGACGAAAGATCGTCTTGCGCCAAGTCCGACGTGCGGCCGGGGCGGTAGAACAAGAGCAGTAATCGAGCGGTTGAGCAGTCCATCGGTCACTCCCCACGTAAGCGTGTCGCGGTGGGAATCAGTTTCACACGGAGGTATGATTTGGCTCGCGCGAGGCGAGACATCACCGTACCAATCGGCAGGTCCAGTTGTTCCGCTATATCACGGTAGCTGAAATCTTCAAAGTAGAACAAGATCAGCGGCGTGCGGAACGTTTCGTCGAGTGCATTCAGCGCCTCTTGCAGCTTCGCCGGTTCGACGTCCAAGCCTTCGGCCGGCTCGTTGTCGGGGATCTCCGCCACGGAATCGAGCGGCACGATCTTGTGCTTGCGCTCGTCGCGAATCCGGTGCAAGTAAGCATTCCGCAAAATCCGGAACAACCAGGGTTTCGCACGATCCGGCTCGCGAAGCTGGGAAAGCCTGGAGATCGCCTTGCCGAAGGTCTCTTGCGTCAGGTCGTCCGCATCGGCAGCGGAGCCGCTGAGACGGTAGGCATAACGGTAGAGTGCTTCGTAGTGGGCATCGACCAACTCTCGAATGTCTAGACCGGCCCCAACCATATCGGAGACCCCTTACAACAACAAGAACCCAAACCGAAGCGTTTATTCCCATCGGTTTGCCTAACTCGCCCCAAGACGAGAGAATTTCGCGTGCTACTCGGAATACGCTACAAATATCGGGAAATTTTACCGGGAATAAAACGGCTATCGGTGTGTCTTATCTGTGAAATCGACTTCGGAACGATTTCGGCAGTTGCCAAATGTCCGTAGCTTGTGTAAACATTCACAAGCTAACGGCAGACTTCGACTCAAGTTTACTCCTGGGTCGGACAACAACTGCCGATTCGCTGAACGATGTTGGTATATGTGTGGGGTCGAACGGGTTTTGCATCCACAGTTGGCATGTAAACGTTCGGTCTCAACTGGTTTCACACCTGTTTCAGGAGAGTTTCAGATGAAGAAGATCCTCGCAATCGCTCTGTTCGCTTTCGTCGCCGCAACCGTCGTCGGCTGCACCGCCGCATCGAGCACGACCCCAGTCAAGCCAGTCAGCACCGCCAAGACCATGTAATCTGGTGTTTGCAGTACGAGTAGCCGACCGGTTCGCCGGTCGGCTATTTTTGTTTGAGGAGTGTTTTATGAGAAACGTGATATTGCTGATCGTCTGTTGTGCGTTCCTCGCCGGTTGCACGACCCGTGCCGATAAAGGCAAAAACAACGACAACGACAAACCGCGTTCGACGGCACGATAGCCTGTTTTGTCACGCTGAACGCTGACCTCCGTCACGGATCGTTCGCGTCTTTTTCGATTGGCTCTTCGAATCGCTGATAGATCGGCAGGAAGCGATACTCTACGGTGAGCGCGAGGATGGCCATTGCGGTGCAATAGCTCGGGCCGAATCGAGTATCGTCGAAGCCACCGCCGCCGTACCATGCGCCGTCGTTGCGTGGTGGATTCGAGCGTAACAGCAGCGCGTGCAGTTGGGTGCGGTACGATTTCCAGTAGTTATCGCCGAGTTGGAACATCCCCTGCGAGGTATAGTAAACGCCGTAAAAGAAGTGGTGCGAACCGGCGTGCAGTGGGCTTTTCAGCACGTACGACCCCGCTTTGAGGGCTTCGGGCGAGCGGTGATATTCTTTGCCGCAAAGTTCCAAC
>Ga0105048_10015730_pt1 | contig 11726 bp, 8 predicted proteins | sample MAT05_FD_78382 | JGI IMG/M metagenome (GOLD analysis project Ga0105048, IMG submission 78382) | Freshwater microbial communities from Lake Fryxell liftoff mats and glacier meltwater in Antarctica - MAT-05 | ecosystem: Environmental > Aquatic > Freshwater > Ice > Liftoff microbial mat | place...
AATTAGCACGGTTCTTCGTTACAGTGTTGGTTTGGAACATCTTCGTATCGCATGGCTGAGTGGCAACGCAGGTTTTGGAGCACCACCGCGAGTGGTTACATCGGGTTTTTGACTCGGATGTTGCTCGGACTGGTGCTGTTCCGACTGATGTTCCAGAATTTCTCCAGCGCAGAGTTCGGGTTCTGGGCCTTGCTGTGGTCTTTGTTCGGGTATGGGATTCTGCTGGATTTCGGTTTCGGTTTCACGGCGCAGAAGGCGGTGGCGGAAAAAACGGCGACGGGTGACATCGCCGGGCTGAGCCGCTTGCTGGCGACGATCTTCTGGACTTTCGTCGGGATGGCGGTGATTTTGTTAGTGGTGTTCCTGCTGATCCGCGAGCCGTTCCTTTCGAGAATGGGGGTGCTGGCGGCGGATCGCGGTGAGTTCGGAAATGCCTACGTGGTATTTTTCATAGGGCTGGCGGTGATGTTTCCGTTAGGGTTGTTTCCGGAAATCCTGCGGGGCTTGCAGCGGATCGACATCGCAAACTGGGTGGGCACGTTCTCGACGGTGCTTAACTTCGGATTTCTCTACTGGGGCCTGACGGCGGGGTGGAGCTTGTCTGTCCTGATGGGGATCAGCGTGGCGACGAGTGCGTTTCCGAATCTGATTGCGGCGGTGATCGCGATCCGGCGCCTGCCGGGAATTTCATTGTCACCCAGGTATTTCGATTGGCGCACGGTGAGGGTGCAGATGGGATTCTCAATCGCTGCCTATCTGATCACGTTCAGCAACATGCTGATGGCGAAGAGCGACCAACTGGTGATTTCCCTGACCATCGGGGTGGCGATGGTGGCGGTCTATCAGGCCGGATTCAAAATGAGTGAGATGCTCAGCCTCTTCAGCGTGCAGCTCCAGCAGGTGCTCTCGCCGGCGGCGGCGGCGATGCATGCGATGGGCGATAAGGCGGGGTTGAGAAAGCTGCTGCTGAGCAGTTCGCGGCTGACGTTTTTCCTGGTGACTCCCTGTTATCTGCTCTCTGCGGTTTACCTGGAGCCTTTGATCCGCTTGTTGACCGGCATGGCAAGCGTGCCCGGGGAAACGTGGTGGGTGGGGCAGGCTTTGTTGTTCGCGGTTTTCAGTTCGCAGCTCACGAGCGGATGTTCGAAACGGGTATTGATGATGTGTGGTGAGGAACGGCGCTTACTTGTCATTTCTGTTAGCGATGCGGTGGCAAACGTGACCTTGAGCGTCATCCTTGCCTTCAAGTTCGGAGTGCTGGGCGTGGCTCTGGGAACGATGATCCCGACGACGCTGGTGGGGTGGTTCTGGGTGGTGCCGCTGACAGTGGGCAGGTTGAAGATTCCGTGGAAAACCTATCTGCTCCACCATCTGCGGGGGACGGTGGTTCCGCTGTTGGTTTTCTCGGTGATCCTAACGGCGCTGGCGATCTGGGTGCCGACGACCAGTGGGTCCGGATTTCTGGATCTGGCCTGGCGCGGGATGGCTTGCATGGTCCCGCTGCTGTTGCTGGGCCGCAACGTGATCCGCGAAATGTCGCGGGCCTAACGGCGGGCGGCTTTCCGGTAGATTTCCGTCACTTCGGCGGCAGTTCGGCTCCAGTGGAAGCGCGCGGCATTGGTGAGGCCCTTGGATTTCAAAGTGTCTGCTAGATGGGCGTCTGTGGAAATGGCGGTGAGGGCGCGGGTGATGTCCGGGATGTTTTCAGGATCCACGATGAGGGCGGCATCGGCGACGACTTCCTCGAGCGCCCCGCGGGTGCTGCTGATGACCGGGGTGCCGCAGGCCATGGCTTCGATGGGTGGGAGTCCGAATCCTTCGAAGAGACTCGGATAGACCATGCAGCGTGCCCCGCGATAGAGGTTCGGGAGATCGGCGTCCGGGACGAAGCCGAGGAAGCGGATGTCACTGGCAAACGGCGATGAGGCGGCGGCGGATTTGATGGCCTCGCAGCCGTGCCAGTCGCCACCACCGAGGGCGAGCTGCCAGTCGGAGCCGGTGGCTTTTTTGAATGCGACGAACGCTTCGATCAGGCGGACGTGGTTTTTCCCGGGATGTTCGAGGCGTGAAACGTAGAGGAAATAGGGCGCGGTGATGGTGTGTTTCTCCGCGATCCAGGCGCGGGCGGTGTCGTGATCGGCGGGGAAAAAGCGGGCGTGATCGATGCCGTTGTGGATCACATGCAGGCGGTTTTGCGGGATGCCGAAGAAGTTCTGGATATCCCGGGCGGTGCAGTGGCTGACGGCGATGATTTCCTGCTGCCTGCGGGCGAGGGATTTCACGACGACGCGACCGTAGAACATGCGGGCGAGGTCATATTTTCCCTTCACGTGGAAGGGGGCGAGGTCGTGGATGGTGCCGACGGTGGGGCACGGCGCGCTGTGGACGAGGCGGCGGTAGCTCGGGACGTGCAGGACATCAAGTTTCAGATCTGCGGCGAGTTTTGGCAGCGAAAGCTGGTGCCAGAGGATGTTTTTGATCGGTGGGGCGGCGGCGCGCGGGACGGGGATGAGGCGGCAGCCGTCCTTGGCAAAGGCGAGCAGCGGGAGCTCGTCTTCCAGCACGAACACGTTCAAGTCCACCTGGCCGGCGCGGATGAGTTCTCCAACCAGAGAGAAGACATATTGCGCGACGCCCGAGCGCCCGCCCTGGATCATGGTGGCGGTGAGTCCGATTTTCATCTTGCGGCAATGGCGAGCGCTTCCTCAAGGCTGGCGGCTTCGGTGAACATGTTGCGGAGTTTCATGAGATCCAGAGTGCTGAGCACTGCGGGCGTCGCGCCCATGAGGATGCAGAGTCCGCCGTGTTCGCGCGAGGCCCGGGCGAAGCGAACGAGTTTACCGGTGCCGGTGCTGTCGAGGAAGGTGGTGCGGCTCGCGTCGAGGATGAGCGTGCGGTTGACCACGGCGGGCCAGAGCGTGGCGTCGCGGGCGGAAAGGGCGTCGAGACGTTCCGGCAGGACGACGACGGGCGGCGGGGATGTTTTCGATTCTGGGAGAGTGTCCGCTTTGACAGGCAGCGCGGAAGCAGCGGATCGTTGAGGAGTTTCGTTCCGGGGGCCCATTTTCAGCAATTGTTTGAGCAGTCCCGGTCCCACCACGCAGATATCCGTCCAGTAGCGGTGCGCGAGGCGCTTCGGTTCCTGTGCCACGCGGAAGAACCATTCCAGACCGGTTTTGCGCATCCAAACAGGCGCGCGTTTCACGGCACCGGCGAGGAAGTCGATCGTCGCACCCACGCCGATGGAGACCGGCACTCCGGCATCGCGGAAATTGAGAGCCAGCCATTTCTCCTGCTTGGGACAGCCGAAGGAAACGAAAAGCATGTCGGCCTTCGCGTCACGGATGCGCTGGCAGATACCCGCGTGGTCCATTTTGTCCATCGGGGCGAATGGTGGTGAGTACATGCCGGCGATCTGGAGATCCGGCCAGCGTTCCTTGATCTTGTCCTCCGCGATCGCCACCACTTCATCCCGCCCGCCGAGGAAGTAAACGCGGTGGCCGTTTTTCTGGGCGAGATCCAGCAGCAGCGGGACGAGATCGCTGCCGGCCAGTCGCTCGGGCAAGGGGTCACCGAGCCACTTGGACATCCAGACGAGCGGCGTGCCGTCGCACAATATAAGGTCCGCATCGATGAGGATGCGCCGCAGCGTTTCGTCGCTCTGAACCTGCGCAAGGAAGTCCACATTCGCCGTTGCCAGCAGGTGCGGGGTGCGGCTGGCGATCATTTCGCCAACGATTTCAAGTGCCTGCGCCGTGTTCAACTGGTCCAATGGAACCCCCATGATGACGATGGGAGGCGGCAGCCGATGAGCCCAAGGGCGTTTCGGGATCGCGTCACGGCTCAAAACTTGGCTGGGATCTGAAACTGACATTCGACAAATTGATTTGAGATTCCTAGAATCCTAGGGTTGTGAAGCAATAACCTCGCATTCAAAACGTATGAATCCAAGCGCAATCTCGTCCCAGCCCGGTGGAAAAGCAGCTCCGCTTCGTGTTGCGGTCATTGAGGATGACCGCATCATGCGCACTCTATTGGAAAAACTGATCACCAAGCAGGCGGATCTCGACCTTTGCGGGGCTTGGGGCAGTGGTGAGGAAGCGCTGGCCGTGCTGCATGCGCTCAAGCCTGATGTGGTGGTGGTGGATCTGGAATTGCCCGGGATCTCCGGGGAGGACTCCATCCGCGCGCTTTCCGCGATTCTGCCGTGCGCGGCTTTCGTTGTGCTCACGGTGCACGAGAATGCGGAACGGGTCTTCGGTGCGCTCCAAGCTGGCGCGAACGGCTATCTTCTGAAGGGGTCTCCTTCGGCGGATATTGTCAGTGGCATTCAAGCGGCTCACCGCGGCGGGTCTCCGCTCAGTCCGGAGATCGCCGGATTGGTGATCCGGGCGTTTCAAAACCAAACCCCGAAGAAAGCCATGATTCCGCTGCCCTCGCTATCAACACGCGAGCGACAAATCCTTGAACTGCTGGCCACCGGCATGGTCCCCAAGGAAGCGGCGGCCGAGCTGGGCATCAGTTATGAAACCGTGCGGGACTACCTGAAACAGATCTATCAAAAGCTGCATGTCCGAAGCCGGACCGAGGCCGTGCTGCGGTTTCTGGAAGCGGGGGAAGGTTAGGTGTATTTCGAGGTTTGTGTTAATCCGCAGACCCGTTTTCCGATGGCTGGGCCGCGCTGGCGAGGCTCAGCTGATAGAACGAGCCTGCGAGTCCGGCGCTCGTTCTGGCGAAGTCATGTGGCGTGCCGGATTCCATCGGGGAAATGAAGATCAGGTGCACGCCGGGGTCGGAACCCGGGCGAAAGGTGCTTTTCAGATAGGCCGGGTAGTTGGCAAGCAATTGGCCGTCCTGCAGGAAGAACTCGCGCAGCCAATGTTTTCCATCGGTGTAGACCGCAGGATTCTCAGCGCTGGCGGTGAGATCCGTCCCGCGATACTTGAGACAAACCTGAACGGTGTGGTGACGGTCTTTTCCATCCGCGCCATAGCAAGCGAGAGCAATGTTATCGGGCTGACCGGGCAGACGGACTTCGAATCCCTGGTTGTCCAGAGATCTCGATTCGACGGTGGCAGGCGGCTTCCAGGCGACCTGGCCGATCGAGAGCAAGGTGGAAGCAAGGAAAGGGACCAGAAAACAACAAGCCGAGCCGGCGGCCACCGCACGTTGGATAAAGGATATCCGAGGAGTGGTGGCAACAGGAGGGGAGTCCACCGGGCCGGGGGATTTCATAACCCAGGACCACAGACCCAGGCCAATGCCCAACCAGCCGATAGGTGGTGCCCACGTCTGCATGGTGAACATGGATTGCGTGGAAAGCATCACAAGAATCCCTGCCGGAGAAAACAGCCACTTGAAATCCAACATCATCGGGCAGCATAACAACCATGGCAGCCAGAACGATTCCATATTCGTCAGTGCGATAGCGGCTCCCGCAGCGGCCCAGAGAACGGTGGATGCCACCCGCCAATTCCACAGATCCTGACGGACGCGGCACTGGGAGAGGGCCATAACGACGGCGATCGCAAGCAGGGTGCCATTGGGCATCCCGGTCATGGGGGCGAGAAGGGCGACGACGGCAGCGGCATGCAGGGTTTCCAACAAGGCGTGGAATGCAGGCCGTCCGACCCGGGGGGTAATCAAGGTGATGAATGGCACCATCCAGATAAACCCTAGAAAATAGTGGGTCTGCGGACTTTCCACCGCAGGATAAGCGATCATTCGATAGCCGATCAGACTCAGCACGCGCAGCACATTGGCGGCGAGAGCGGCGGGCACCATGGCGGCGACCCGCAGCCAGAATTTCAGGACCACGGGCTCTTCCCGATTCACCCAGACGCCAAGAGCCAACATGATGAGCAGCAGATTGATTCCCGCGCAATCGCGGGTCCACGGGATTTCCAGATGGCCGATGGCCATGACCTCACCCCGGTCCTCCGCGTGCATGCCGCAGGTTTGGAGAATTCCCAGCACGATCGGCCGCGTGATTTCCCGAAGCGCGTCCTGCGACTGGGCGAAGAGGACAGCCGCCGCCACGAAGCCCGCCGCACAAAGCGTGCGGAGGCTGCGGGAAGGAATGGAAAAACCGGTCATGAGCTGGATTTGGTTGGATCAGGCCACCGCGGGTTTGCGGAAATTACGGAGGATGAATGCGGCCCCGAAAACGACAAGCAGGACCCAGGGTGGGGCGGGTGCGCCCGGGACTTTTGAAACGGTGGTTTTGTCTAGACTCCAGCGTGTTTTAGCTAGATCCGCTGCCGTGATGCGGGTGGTGGTGGTGCCGGAAACTTTCGCCACCACGACACCACTGATCGCTCCATCAACGGCGGGGTCCCATGCCGCGACGCGGGTGGTGTAGTTGTCGGATTCGAAACCGGAGGATCCGTCGTTGCTGAACACGATGCGGTCCCAGGAGGTTTTTTCGTCCCCGAAGAAGTTGATGAAGGCGTAGGGCTCGCTGCTGTTGACCTGGCGGTTGAGGGGATTGCCGTCATACGCGGCTGGCAGTGGCTCCATCAGTGAAGAAGTGGTGAAACGGCTCACGAGATCGTCCCCATTATAAAAATTGAGCACGTTGCGCGCGTCCCCGGCGGACCACCACATTCCGAAGTAGGCGGAATCCGTGGCGAGGAACAGTGTGCTGGTGAGAACTTTGGTGCCGGCGCCCTGCAAGGAATAATTGGTGCCGAGGGGACGGGCTGCATCAGGGGCACCACCATACGCGTCGAATTTCTGGATTTGGAGTTGATCGAAAATTCCGACTCCGTCCCAAACAACCTTCTTCCTTCTGCCGGCAGGTAAGGAGTTGAAATCGAAGACATCGGTTCCGGAAAGACTGGATTGATAGGCTTTTGGATCTTCGGCGTAGGTGATGACCACGATGGCGGAAGCCGGCAGGGTGGCGAGGAGCAGGGTGGCGAGCAGATGTTTCATGACTGAGGTTGGGGTGTTGTGAATTGTGGAAGACGATGGCCATATTCATCCGAAAACCCCGACCTACAATCCCCTCAATTGAGGGTGACCCGGCTTCCTTTGAAAAAAAGGGCCGTGGTCGCGATTAGAATTTCCCCCCAATTGGGGGGATTGTCGGCCCGGCAAACCGTGAGAACCTGCACCCATCTGAGAATAAATGAAGCTCGTGGATCCTCACATCGGAAACTTACCTCATTCCACCGGAGTTAAAGGGACCAGAAGGCTATTCAACGCCCTGCTCAACGGCATTCTAGCCGGATTGGTGCTGCTGCTGGTGACGGGCGCGGCGCTGTTGAATTTCCATGAAATCATGTCCCGTGAGGCAGAGGCCACCATGCGGAATTCGTTGCGCCGCGCGGCTCTTGCCTGCGCACTAACGGTGGATCCCACCGCGCACGATTTGCTCAGGGATCCAAGCCAGCAAGGATCGCCGCCCTATGTGGACGCGTGCGACCGATTGCAGCGGGTCAAGGATGCGATGGAAGGCCCGGAAAAATTCCGCTTCGTCTATACCTGCGTGATGCGCGACGGGAAGGTGTATTTCATCCTCGATCCCACGCCGCCCGGTGATGTGGATGGCGACGGGTTGGATGAAAAATCCCATCTGATGCAGCCCTATCCCGATGCCAGTCCGGAGCTGTTCTCCGCCCTGCGCCGCGGCGAAGTCACCGTGATGGCGGAGCCGCAGAGGGATCCGTGGGGGACGTTCCTAAGCGCCTACGCACCGATCAAAGATGCGACAGGCAGGACCATCGCCGTGGCGGGGGTGGACATGGAGCTTTCATTCCACGAACAGCAAGTCCGGATGATATGGCACACGACCTTGTTGGCGATATTCAGTTCCCTGGCGATCTCCGTGGCGGCGGGTCTGGGAGTTTGGTTCCACCAAAAGCGGCTGCATGCCACGATTCAGCGGCTCAGGGAGGCCACGTCGGCGGCCCAAGCCGCAAATGAGGCGAAAAGTCGTTTCCTGGCAACCATGAGTCATGAAATCCGCACTCCGCTGAACGGGGTGATCGGCATGACGGAATTGCTTCTAACCACGCAGCTCGATGCCGCGCAGCGGGATTACGCCCGGACTGTCCAGTCATCGGCGGATCACTTGCTTTCGGTGCTCAACGACATTCTTGATTTCTCGAAGATCGAGTCCGGATCGTTGATGATCGAGAGGAAACCGGTGCGCATTGGGGAACTCATCTCGGACGTGGTGAAAATTTTCGATCCGCAGGCGCGCGTGAAGGGGCTTCAACTGCAAGGTGAAATTTCGCGGGACGCAGCTCCGGTGATCGAGGCCGATCCGGGGCGCTTGAAGCAGGTGCTGGTGAATCTCGTCGGTAACGCGGTGAAATTCACCACCTCGGGCGGCGTGACTCTGAGCGCCGCGCCGGATCGCATGGCGGATGGTGGTCCTGGCATCCGGTTCACGGTAAAGGACAGCGGCATCGGCATCGCGGAGGAGCAGAGAAAACGGCTGTTCCAACCATTCTCTCAGGTGGATTCCTCCACCACGCGTCGGCATGATGGCGCCGGCCTCGGGCTTGTCCTCTGTGATCGCTTGTGCCGCGCGATGGGCGGGCAAATCGAACTGGATTCCACACCGGGCATGAGCAGCTCGTTTTATTTCGTCCTGCCTGCGGCCGAGATCCCGAATCGCGGCGCCGGCCGGATTCCTGAAAAAGATGCTCTTGTCGTTTGTGCCGACCGCTTGCTGCGCAGCTTGCTACTGCGGATGCTGGAAAAACAAGGCTGGCAGGCTCAATCCACGGAAAGCGCGGAGGGGGCGGGGCATTTTACCGCTCCCCTCGGACTCCTTGTGTTCGACCTCGCGCTGGCTCGCGAACCTTCTGTCGAATTCGCAGCGAAACTCATCCGGTCATTTCCCGCAGCGCGTTACGCCGCAATTGATTCCGGCCTGACGGGCGATGATCAGGCAGCCCTGTTTCGTTCCGGCGTCAGCCTCCTGATGCCGCGCAACCCGACCATCACCGACGTCCCATTGTTTAACCCCGGGGAACTTATATGAAGTTCAGGCTGGTAATTGAAGCGTAGATATTCTATATCTGTTGAGTTTCCCACCTGCGCGGTAGGAAAAACTTTTCAGCAAATAGCATGTACGGACTCATCAATAAAGCCATCGAAGAACTTGTGGTCTCCAACTTCGGGGAGGACAGATGGGAACTCATCAAGTCCAAGGCCGGCGTCGATGTGGACGTCTTCATCAGCAACGAAGGCTATCCTGACGAATTGACCTACAAGCTGGTGGGCTCCGCCTCCGAAGTGCTGGGCGTCCCCGCGGAAGACATCCTCATCGCATTCGGCGAGCACTGGGTGCTCAAGACGGCGGCGAAAAGCTATGGACCGATGATGAAATCAGGCGGCAGTTCGGTGAAGGATTTTTTGGTCAATCTGCCGAACTTCCACACCCGCGTGGCCATGATCTATCCGAATCTGGAGCCGCCTCGTTTCCAATGCACCGATGTCACGGACGATGGCCTGCACCTGCATTACCACAGCCACCGCCCGGGGTTGACCTCGTTTGTGACCGGACTGATCCAAGGGCTCGGCAAGCTGTATGAAACCCCCTGCACCTCCACCATTCTGGCGTACAAGGATCAGGGTGCGGATCATGACATCTTCGCCGTTACCTGGGAACGCCCTGTCTCGCCATGACCACTCAAGCTCATGCGGATTTGATCGAGCCGGCGTTGAATCATCCAATGCTCCGCAGGGCGTTTCCTTTCTTCATCGAATGGGATGCGGACCTGCGAATCCGATCAACGGGTCCGAGCCTTCGTAAGATCTGCGAGAAAGCCGTGCCCGGCACCTTGATTACCGATCTCTTCGAACTCCGCCGCCCGATCGGAGCGATGGAGGCGGAATTTTTCCGCAAAAGCGGCGATCTTTTGTTCCTCTTCGAGATCATCGGCAGCGGCGTGATGCTGCGGGGCGAGGTGGCCACACTGGAGGATTCCGATCAATTTCTAATGTTGGCCGCGCCATGGATTTCCGATCCCGACGAGGTCGAGCGGTTAGGACTCACCGTGAACGACTTTGCCATTCACGACCAGACCATGGATCTGCTGCAGGTCGTCCAGACGCAGCGCATGGTCAATGACGATTTCCAGCGCCTGACCGCCACGCTCACCGCTCAGCGCGCGCGGCTTCGTGAAAAGGAAGCCGAGGCCAGTAAGCTGGCCTTGGTGGCCTCACGCACGGACAACGCGGTCATCTTTTCAGATGCGCAAGGCCGCATCGAATGGGTCAACGACGGATTTATAAGGCTCACCGGCTGGACCTTGCCGGAAGCAATTGGGAAAACTCCAGGGTCACTACTGCAAGGCCCCGAAACCAGTGCCCTGACCATACAAATGATGCGTGAAAAACTCCGCAACGCAGAGGGATACCGCACCGAGGTTCTGAATTACGCCAAAGACGGACGCAAATACTGGGTTTCCGTGGAGGTCCAGCCGATCCTCGACGAGGCAGGGGTTCTGACAAACTTCATGGCGGTGGAATCCGATGTGACCGAGCGGATTCTCGAAGAACGCCGCCGCAACGTGCAACACGCGGTTTCCCGGATTCTGGCAGGTGGCAGCACGCTGAACTCTGCCAGCGCGAAAATCCTGCGCACCATCTGCGACGGTCTTGGTTGGTCCGTCGGTTGTTTCTGGAGACCTACAGTCGAGGGTGATGAACTGGCTTTCGCGGAGGCATGGCATGATCCAAAAATCGATTGTAGTTCCTTTCTTGAAGCCAGCCGCGACCGCAAGTTCAGAATTGGCGAAGGCCTGCCGGGACGGGTCTGGCAAAGCGGCCGAAGTGCCTGGGTGCCGGATGTCACGGTGGATAAAGACTTCCCCCGTGCATCGGTTTCCATCGCGTGCGGATTGCACGCCGCCCTTGCGCTGCCTTTTTTCAACAACGGTGTCTTTCAAGGCATGATGGAGTTTTTCAGCCCCAGAATCGAGAAGCCGGACGGAATCCTGCTTCAGACCTTGGAGGGTATTTGCAATCAGATCGGGCAGTTCATCGTCCGCAAGAATGCGGAAGTCGAGTTGCTCCGCGCCAAAGAAGCGGCGGAAGCGGCCAATCAGGCGAAAAGTGATTTCCTTGCCACGATGAGCCATGAAATCCGCACGCCCATGAACGGCGTGCTGGGCTTCACCCAGCTCCTGCAGCACAGCGAACTGTCCGATCAGCAGCAGGATTTCATCGCCGCCATTCGCAGCAGTGCGGAGTCGCTCCTCCACGTCATCAACGACGTTTTGGATTTTTCCAAAATCGAATCCGGCCACATGGAAATCGAGGCCAGACCGTTCAGCCTGGAAAAATGCATTGAGGATGCGCTCGAAAGCGTCTCCCCCGCCGCAGCGGAAAAGCAACTCGATCTCGCCGCCCGCCTGGCGCAGGAGGTGCCGACCGCGGTGATCGGCGATTCCCTGCGCCTGCGCCAGGTGCTGGTGAATCTGCTGGGAAACGCAGTGAAATTCACCCCGGCAGGCACCGTGAAGCTCGAAGTGACCGCCACTCCGGTGGAGGACGGCGAGGTCACCCTGCGTTTCAGCGTGAGCGATTCCGGGATCGGAATCGCGCCCGCGAAGCTCGGCCGGCTTTTCCAGCCCTTCCATCAGGAAGACAGCTCGACCTCACGGCAATTTGGTGGCAGCGGCCTCGGACTCGCCATTTGCCGGCGGTTGCTGGAATTCATGGGCGGCTCCATTTCCGTCGAAAGCCAGCCGGGTCATGGGTCG
>Ga0105048_10015732_pt1 | contig 11725 bp, 11 predicted proteins | sample MAT05_FD_78382 | JGI IMG/M metagenome (GOLD analysis project Ga0105048, IMG submission 78382) | Freshwater microbial communities from Lake Fryxell liftoff mats and glacier meltwater in Antarctica - MAT-05 | ecosystem: Environmental > Aquatic > Freshwater > Ice > Liftoff microbial mat | place...
ACGCGCCTTCTGAGCATCAGCAGTGGCGCTGACATGCGTGAGCCGGCCTGGGGTCCCTTCGGTCGTTAGCCCGCCGGGTTGCAACCCGGATTTCAAACCCGTTCACCCACGCCAAGGAGTTCTTGATGAAGACACGCTTGTCCAGCCCGAGCAAGGCCCTCGCTTTGCTTGCCGTCAGCGCGCTGCTGGCTGCCTGTGGCACCACGCGCCTGCCCGACGACCGGAACAGTTCTGCCTCCATTTCCGCTGCCACGCCGGCGCCTGCAGCCACTTCGACAGGTTCGCCCGCAGCGCAGCCTGCAGGCACGCCGCAGTCTGGCGTGGCCACGGTGAACCTGGCAGGTGGTGCGGCTGCGGGTGGCGCCACGGCTGGCGGTGCAGCAGCGATGCTGGCCTTGCCCAGTCAGCGGGTCGTCTATTTCGATTTCGACAGCTACGCGATCAAGGACGACTTCAAGCCGCTGCTCGATGGGTTCTCCCGCGCACTCGCGGCCAACCGTGGCAAGAAACTGATGATCGAAGGCCACACCGACGAGCGGGGTGGCCGCGAGTACAACCTCGCGCTGGGGCAGAAGCGTGCGGCTGCTGTCGTCAGCTCGCTGACGTTGCTGGGCGTGAACGATGGGCAAGTGGAGGCCGTGAGCTTCGGTGAAGAGCGCCCCTCGGCGCAAGGCGCCGACGAAGCGGCCTGGGCCCAGAACCGCCGTGCCGAGCTGAAGGACCGTTGAGATGCGAAGGCCTGTGCAGGGGATGATCCGCGCTGCGGTTGCAACCTTGACCCTGAGCTGCGCGATGGGCGCTGCGCAGGCCTTCTTCAACGACGACGAAGCACGCAAGGCCATCGTCGACCTCCGCAACCGCGTCACAGCGGTGGAAGAGGCAGGCAAAACACGCTCGGCCGAACTCACTGCAGCCAACGCACAACTGATGGAGCAGCTCACGGCCCTGCGCCGCAGCCTGCTGGACCTGAACAACCAGCTCGAAGCCATGCGCGGTGAACTTGCGAAACTGCGCGGCAACGACGAGCAGATCATGCGTGACCTGGCCGAATTGCAGACTCGCCAGAAGGAAGCAAGCCAGACCATGGACGACCGGCTGCGCAAGATCGAACCCGTGAAAGTGGCCATCGACGGCCGCGAGGCGGTGGTCGAGCAGGAAGAAAAGCGCGCCTACGAAGAGGCCATAGCCGCCATCCGGGGCGGTGACTTCGACAAGTCAGTGGCCTTGCTATCGAACTTCCAGCGCCGTTTCATCGGCAGCGCCTACACCGACTCTGTGCGCTTCTGGCAGGGCAACGCGCTCTATGGCAGGCGCGACTACAAGGAAGCCATCACCGCCTTTCGCACCTTCGTGACGGGTGCAGCCGATCACCCGCGCGCGCCGGAAGCGCTGCTGGCGCTGGCCAACAGCCAGGCCGAGATGAAGAACCCCGGTGCGGCGCGCAAGACCATCGAAGAGCTGATGAAGGCCTACCCTCAGTCTGAAGCCGCGCTGGCGGGCAAAGAACGGCTGGCGTCCATCAGGTGACAGCCGTGATGGCGGTCCCTGCGGCCGAGTCGGCACAATCGCTGCGAGCGGCGCCTGCCGACCTGGAGCGCCGTTTTGGTGGGCTGCGACGGCTTTACGGCGACCCCGATTACGAGCGCCTGCGCGCTGCCACCGTGGCGGTGGTGGGACTGGGCGGCGTGGGCTCGTGGACGGCCGAGGCCCTGGCGCGCAGCGGCGTGGCGGGGCTGGTGCTGTTCGATCTGGACCACATCACCGAATCGAACATCAACCGTCAGGTGCAGGCCAGCGGCGCCACGCTGGGCGCCCACAAGGGCGAGGCACTGCGTGAGCGGATTGCAGACATCCATCCTGGCTGCGATGTGTGCGTGGTGGATGCCTTCGTCGAGCCCGACAACTGGCCGGCGCTGTTGCCGGTGCCGGTGCAAGCCTTGGTGGATGGCTGCGACCAGGTGCGCGCCAAGGCGGCGCTCGCCACCTGGGCCTTGCTGCACCGTGTGCCTCTGGTGTGCGTGGGTGCGGCCGGCGGCAAGCGCGAAGCGCAGCGGGTGGAAGTGGCCGACCTGGCAGACGTCACACACGACCCGTTGCTGGCGAGCCTGCGCCAGCGCCTGCGCAAGGAAGGCGGCGCGCCGCGCACGGGCGCGATGGGCCTGCGCTGCGTGTTCTCACGCGAGAGCGTGCTGGCGCCCGCGAAGGCCGGGAATGCAGGCAGTGCCGGTGGCGGCGCGGCTGCGAGCGGCGCAGGGAACCCTGCCGAAATCACCGCCGGTGGCCTGAACTGCCACGGTTACGGCTCGACGGTGACAGTGACTGCCACCTTCGGCATGGTGGCTGCGGGCGAGGCCATTCGCCAGCTGCTGGCGGCAGGCGCACGCTAGAAGCAGCTGCATTTCTGGCTATAATTTATGGCTTTGCGGACGGGTCGTTAGCTCAGTCGGTAGAGCAGCGGACTTTTAATCCGTTGGTCGCGTGTTCGAGTCACGCACGACCCACCACAGTCACCACACTCATCACACCAATCGCGCCCATCAGACAAACGCCGTCAATTCAGGCGCAAGTCTTCAGGGCGCGGGCAGCGTACAAAAGCACGGGCTCCTAGCTCAGTTGGTAGAGCAGCGGACTCTTAATCCGTTGGTCGACAGTTCGAATCTGTCGGGGCCCACCAACAAAGTCAACGGCCTGGGCAGCAATGTCCAGGCCGTTGGCCTTTGCGCACCGGTGAACGCGTGGCAGCGCGTCAGAGGCTTATGGCGTTTATGGGCGCGATGGGCGCTATGGGCGCCTATGGCCGCAGCCGCGACAACTCTTCCGCGCTGATGCCCAGCAGCCGAGCCGCTGCACCGCTGTCGCCCGGGTGGCGCTCGATCGCGATGCGCAAGAAGTGCTGCTGCGCCAGGGCTTGGGCCTGGCCCAAGAGCGCTGGCAACGGGGTCTTGCCCAGTTCGCCGGTCAGGGCGTCGATGGCGCGGAGCAGCGCTGCGGCACGTGCGTCGACGGTGAGCACGTCACTGCCGCAAGGGCGCAGCGTGAGGCCGATGTCGCCACCCGCGACGTCGCTGAGCAACGAGCCGGTCATGTCCACTGCAAGCTCCAACGGGCCGGTGCGCCGCAGCGTGACGCGCTGGCAGGGCGCCAGACCCTGCGCGCGCAGGCTGCCGATGACTGCCATGCCGTCATCGGGCAGCCAGCGCTCCAGCGGCTGGCCGATGACAGCTTCGAGCTCAGTGGCTTGCGCCATCTGCATGAAGGCCAGGTTGGCCTCGCGCACCCGGCCATCACTGTCGATGACAACGATGCCCTCGGGCGTGCCGTCGACATCGCGTGCCAGCGCAGAGCCCGGGGCCAGCGGATCGTCGTGCGGCGGATCGGCCTGGCGCAGGCGCAGCAAGACCGTGGGATTGCTCGCTTCGGGCACGCGCGTGGCCGTGAGGGCCACCGAGATGTGCGAACCGGCCAGTCGCGCCTGCGCGAACAGGGGCTCCGAACCTGCACAGGCGCTGGCCAGCAGTGCCTCGACCGCTGGGCGCGAAGTGGCATCGAAATGCGCGCTGAGCAACCGGCCCTGCGCCGATGGCCCATCCACCTGCAGCAGCCGCGCTGCCGCGGCGTTCACCGCCATCAGGCATTGCCGATCGATGTCGACGGTGATTGCCGCGTCGGTGGCCACCTGGTACAGCAGCCGGTGGCGCGCTTCGTCACGTCGGGCCCGCCAGTAGCTGCGCTCCAGCGACTGCTGCGTGTCGAGAAAGCGTTGCTGGATGGCCGCAACGCTGCGCAAGTCACGTCCCACCGCCAGGACAGGGCCGCGCTCACCCAAGCGCACCGCGGTGTACGCCACAGGCATTTCGTCGCCCCATTCGGCGGAATGGTTGACCTCGCGACGCCGACCCATGCCGCCACAAGTGGAAGCATCGGCCAGCAAGCTTTCGATCTTGCCTCGGGTGTCGCCAGTGACCGTTTGCGCCCACGGTTGCCCGATCCAGGCCTCAGCGGCCGGATTCATCGGCGCCTTTTCGTTCTGCGCCACTGAAGTGACGATGCCGGCCTCGTCGATGACGAGCGCGATGTCAGAGGAAAGCGACACGAACGCGCGCGCCAGGCCCGCCGCGCAACCGGAAAGTGCATCGAAATCGACCGAGGGGTCCGGACTGCGGCTCAAGTCGTCTTCCTTCCAATGAAATCGCGGTGCTTTCCAGACTGCAAGCTCACCTCGCTCAAATCAAGCCTGGCAGCCGGCGGCGACGACTGCAGACACTGCACTCGCTGACCCGCGGGCGAGTCGGGTCAGACCAGGGCAGGCGCAGTCACACCCGGTCAGACGCGGGCCAGTCCCAGCAGATGCGCCATGTCCTTGAAGAAGATGCGCACATGGGCCATCGGCTTCTTGCGCACCAGTTCCTTGTTCATGTAGCTCTCGAAGGTGAGCTGCTGCACGTCCTTGTCCATGCAGATCTTGACGAAGCTCTCACGCCGCTTGTCGCTGCTGTACCAGAAGCGCTGCATGATGCCGAGGATCCAGAAGACACGGCCGTGTGCCTTCATGAAGCGCTTGCGTGCCGTGCGCAGTGCTGAAGTCTTTCCTGTGCGCAGGAACTCCTGCGCGGCCTCGGCTGCCAGGCGCCCGCCATACATCGCGTAGTAGATGCCTTCGCCGGACGAGGGCGCCACGACGCCTGCAGCATCGCCGGCCAGCACGATGTTGCGGCCATCGTCCCAGCGCTTCAGCGGCTTCATTGGCAGCGGTGCGCCTTCACGGCGGATGACTTCGAAATCCTGCATGCCAGCGGCCTCGCGAAGTTTGGCGGTGGCGTTGCGCAGGGAGAAGCCCTTGTCGGCGCTGCCGGTGCCGATGCTGAGCGTGTCGCCGTGGGGGAAGACCCAGCCGTAGAAGTCGGGGCTGAGTTCGCCGCGGTAGTAGACGTCGCAGCGCGTGGCGTCGTAGTCGGCCGGCTTCACGGCCGGCGCGCGCACGATCTCGTGGTAAGCGAAGACGTATTCGGTGTTCTCCGAGCCCGGCACACATTGCCGTGCCACCGCAGAGCGTGCGCCGTCGGCGCCGATGACGCAGCGAGCGCGCACCGAGGCGGCGTGGCCAGTTTTCGGCCCATCATCCGTGCGTGCCCTGAAGTGCACCACCGCCATCCCGTCGTCGGTGTATTCCACCTTCTCGAAGGTGCCCGTGGCACGCACTGCACCGGTGCTGGCTGCGCGCGCGCGCAGCCACTCGTCGAACTGTTCGCGGTCGACCATGCCGACGAAGCCGTTCTCGATGGGGATGTCGACCTTGCGGTCCTTGGGCGAGATCATGCGGGCCGAACGCGCCTTGGCCACCAGCAGATGGTCTGGGATGGCGAAGTCCTTGATCGCACGCGGCGGAATGGCGCCGCCGCAGGGCTTGACGCGGCCGTCGCGGTCAAGCAGCAGCACGCTGCGGCCCTGCTCCGAGAGGTCGTGGGCGGCAGTGGCGCCGGCCGGTCCGCCGCCAACCACGACCACGTCGTAGGCTTTCTGGGTGTCGATGGAATTCATGAGGAACCTCCGGCCCGCAGGGCTTGGACATCGGCACTGCCGACAAGGGGTGCGGCACTTGCCGCGGATGAAGAACGATCAGGAATGCTGGAAGCGCGCAAGGCCGGCGCAGCGATGCGCGTTGCCAGCAGCGGGGCGGCGATGAACATGCCCGCTTCCGGGAAGAAGACGGCGGCGTGGGCGGTGCCCTGTTGGCCGATGAGCCAGCGCGCCACCTCGCTGGCGGCGGTGCCGAAGTGGCCGCCTACCGCGAAGCCGACCAGCACGCCGGACAGCAGCGCGGGCAAGGCCAGTTCTGCCACCATCACGCGGTTCCGCGGGGAGGTGGTCAGCACCACCACTGCCCCGAGCATCGCCTTCACCAAACCCAGCCGGGCGATGCCCAGCCAGCTGAGTGATGCGCTGGCGGTCAAGGTGGCGGTGTTCATGTGGCCGCCATCGCCAGGCCACGCAGCGCAAAAGCACTGACCATCATGCCGCTGACAAAGAGCGGCACGCCGAAACCGCTGTACCAGAGCGCGTGGCGCACCGGGTCAGACAGAAAGCGCCGCATCATCAGCATCTGGCCCACGAGCAGTGCGACGATGCCCAGCGCGTGCAGCGGCTGACCCCAGGCCAGCAGCAAGCCGACGACGACGAACTGCGGCAGCAGCATGATGATGCAGGCGGCGCGCGCCGCGCCCTGCACACCCAGGCGCACCGGCAGCGAGCCGATGCCCATCTGGCGGTCGCCCTCGATGGCCTTGAAGTCGTTCAAGGTCATGATGCCGTGGGCGCCCAGGCTGTACAGCAGTGCCAGCGTCAGCGACGCGGCCGCAGGGGCCTGGCCGCCAGCCATCACCACGCCGCCCGTCACCCAGGCCAGCCCCTCGTAGCAGATGCCGCAGGCCAGGCAGCCCCACCAGCCGTTCTGCTTCAGGCGAAAGGGTGGCGCGCTGTAGGCCCAGGCCAGCAGCAGGCCCACGACGGCTGCTGCAAAGCCCCAGGGCCCGAGCAGCGTGGCCACGGCCAGCGAGAGCAGCGTCCAGATGATGGCGACATACAACCCCCAGCGGCCGGGCATGCGGCCTGACGGGATGGGGCGATGCGGTTCGTTGATGGCGTCGACATGGCGGTCGAACCAGTCGTTCACGGCCTGGCTGGTGGCGCACACGAGGGGCCCGCTGAGCAGCACGCCGATGAGGATCAAGTCCCAGTGTCCTGCCAGCGGTACGCCCGAGGCAATGACGCCGCAGCTGAAGGCCCACATCGGCGGAAACCACGTCACGGGCTTCAGCAGTTCGGCAATGGCCGACGGTGCGGGGTAGGTGGCGGGTGGCCGCCTGGCTGTGGAGCTCATGCGTGCATCTTGCACGTGACATTCACAACCGTCAACCTGTGTTTACACCTGAATCTGTCAACGCAGGCTGTCGTTTTACAGGCCGGCCTGAATACGGTGCAAAGCGCTATTCGTCGCCGCCAAGGCTGCCCAGGCCGAAGCGTCTCAGCTTCACATAGAGACTTTGCCGCGACAGCCCCAGCAGCAGCGCCGCCGAGGCGCGGTTGTCGTTGGACATCTGCAGCGCCGTCTCGATGCACAGCTGCTCGATGAGGTCGGTGGTCTCGGAGACGATGTCCTTCAGTGGCGTGCGACCCACCAGCTCGGCGAGCTCGTGCACCGAGCGTGTCATCGCCTTGCCGTTGTCGGCCTCGGGCTTGATGCGGCGCTCGATGTCGCGGATGGCAAAGGCCAGCACGGTGTCGGTTCCCGGCGAGATCTGGGCGGCGGAGATCTCGACCTCGATCTCGGTGCCGTATTCACCGCGCAGCGCGGTGACGAAACGACCCACGCTGCCACGCTGGCGCAAATTGCTGATGAGCACGCCCAGCTCGACCCCGGTGCGGCCCAGCCAGCGGTCCAGTGCTTCGCCGCGAGCCTGGTCTTCGGTGCTCAGTTCGGCCAACGTGAGGAAGGCGCGGTTGGCACTCAGCACGCGTCCGGCATCGTCGCAGAACACCAGCCCGTCAGGCGAGCTCTGCACAAAAGCGGCCAGCGTATGTTCCCAGCTTTGGCCCTGCTCGGGCGTCATGCGCCGGCCGCCGCCCGGCCGCGTTGTCTGCAAGGCGCCCTGCGAGACCGGGGTCAGACGGACCATCACGAGCACGGCGTCTTCCTGTCGAAAGACTGAGGCCGACACCGCCACCTCGGCGCTGCCGTCCAGCAGCCGGGCGCGCACGGCGTCTTTCTTGCCCACCGAGCGCGCCGCCGCCAGCAGGTCCTGCAGGCGTTCACCGTCTGCAGGATCGAACAGTGCGGGCAGGGCGGCGCCCACCAGCTTGGCGCGCGAACTGGCGCACAAGGCACGCGCGGCCGGGTTGGCTTCCAGCACCTTCTGCGTGCTGCCGTCGACAATCAGCACGGCCTCGGCAGATGTCTCCAGCAGATGGCGGTAGCGAGTCTCAGCCTCCCGGGAGCGCCAATAGTCGCGTTCCATGGCCTGTTGCGTATCGATGAGCCGGCGCTGCAGCGCCACCATTGCGCGAAGGTCGCGTGCGAAGGCGACGATGCGCCCATGGTTTTGCGCGGTGCCGTCCCCCAGGCGCACGGCCGAGTACAGAAGCGGCAATTCTTCGCCGTCTTCGGCGGGGTGGTTGACCTGGCGCCAGCGGCCCACCTCGGCATCTGCGGCAGCCTGCGCGTCGCGCAGCATCTTCTCGACTTTTTGGCGGCTGTCCGGCGCCACGGTCTGCACCCAGGACTGACCGCGCCAGGTGCGTACACGCTTCGCCGCGGCGTCGTCACCGTGCACGAGAACCTCGAGGATGGTGCCTTCGTGATTCAGCACCAGCGCGATGTCGCTGGAAGCCTGAACCAGGCGCGCGACACTCCTGGCGTCAAGGGCGCCGAGTGCGTGCTGCTCGCCTAGAGTTCGAGGCATGGGCTGTGCAGTTAAGTTTGGTTGACAGATGGAATTGTCAACCAAAGCTTACAGCATCGAGCCGCAAGCCTTGATTATTTTTTTCGCAGGCGGCTGTCACCCAACAGACGCTCGGCGACGAGGGGCGCCTCTTTGCCGTTTCGAGCCGTCCCGTCCGCGCCCAGCTGCAGCGCAAGTTCGGGCTGGGCCACGAATGGCGGGCCACCTACCAGCACGCCCAGCGACTTGTTGCGTGAGGCTGCGCGAACCGAAGCAATGGTTTCCTGCAGCCAGGGCAGGCGCAAGTCGCTGCCGACCGAAAAGCCGATGACATCGACCCATTCGTCGCGAACCATCGCTACCGGGCTGGCCACGGCGCCACCGACACCGCCGATGACGTCCCAGCCGTCGCGACGGAAAAACTCCGCGACCATGGAAAGGCCGAAGCTGTGCTGCTCGTCGCGCGGTTGCACGAAAAGCGCGCGGCGGCCATTCGCCGGGTGCTCGATCTCGGTGCCGAAGGCCGGACTCAGTTCCCGAAGCAGGCGTTGCAAGCGGCCGAGGGCCACTGTGACGGTGCTGAAATCGCAGGCATCGTCTTCCCACATCTCGCCAAGCCGGCGTGCGACCGGGCCGAAGAGGTCTATATAGAGCGATTCGACCGAAACGCCGCGTTCACGCAAGCCTTCTAAGAGGGCCAGCGTCTCTGGTTCGCTCCCCTGCACGATCTGCTGGAGGAACTTGTCGATGTCGGTCGGCTGTGGTGCGGCCGAACCCGGCTGGGGGTTGGCCGCGCCAGAGCGGTGGGCTTGCACCAGTCGCGGGATGACATCCGTCTCGATGGTGCGCGCCAGCCGGGCGAGGCGGTGCTTTGCCGCGTCGCGTCGCGCCGTGCCATCGTTGCCGTCAGAGACCTCTTCGTTGGCCCATTCGCGGTCGCTGGGGCTCGCCGCCGGGCTGGGTGAGCTTCGGTTCGGGTCAGCTTGCATCGGGGCCTCCTGGCGCTGAGGCCTGGTCATTTCGGCCCCGCAGCGTGCAGGATGGCTTGTTCGCATCGCCCAAACCACGCCCTTCTGACGCGAGCGCGGGGAGAGTCTGGGGTTTCCTGAGCCTGTCCAACATCAGCTGCTCCTCGGGTCTTGGATTTTTTTCACTTCGCAGGGGGTTTTAAACCGGCACTGGCAAGGTCGTCAAAAGAATCCGCTCGGTGTTTCCACCAAGCTCCAAGCGCGACGGATGATGGTTTGTCGTGGACAGACCTGCCGCGCGCAGCGAGGGTAGCGAGCGTGGAAAACCGGTGTTGGACGTGGACTCACTGTCAACCTGGATTTACGTCTACCTGGATTGACAGGTGTCGGTTCAGCCCATAGTCTCCGCTCCATGAATCGAACAAAGCGGCCTTCCACAGCCCCCGGCGCAACAGGGCAGCGACCCCCGCTTTACACCCCCGAGCAGCGCGTGCTTCGTGACAGCACTGTGTGGACGCTGGTGCAGGGCATTCTGGCGCCCGTGCAGTTCCTGGTGTTCATCGTCAGCGCCGTGCTGGTGGTGCGCTTCCTGCTCACTGGCGAAGGTTGGTTCGAGGCCACCGTCTCGGTGGTGGTGAAGACCCTGGTGCTCTACACCATCATGGTCACCGGGGCCATCTGGGAGAAAGTGGTCTTCGGGCAGTACCTGCTTGCACCGGCGTTTTTCTGGGAAGACGTCTTCAGCTTCCTGGTGCTGGCACTCCACACCGCCTACCTGGTGGCGCTGTTCACCGGCGCAATGACACCGCGCGAACAGATGCTGCTGGCGATGGCGGCCTACGCGACCTACGTCATCAACGCTGCGCAGTTCATCTGGAAGCTGCGCATGGCGCGGCTGGACGAAGCCGCACGCCGCGCCGCCGCACCGCTGCAAGGTGCCGCTGCATGAACGCCGTCATTCCCCTGCATGTGGAGGCTGCCGGCGGCTGCAGCACCGCGCCGGTGCTGAAAGAACGCGGCCAGCGTGAAGTGTTCTGCGGCCTCACCGGCATCGTCTGGCTGCACCGCAAGATCCAGGACGCGTTTTTCCTCGTCGTCGGTTCACGCACCTGTGCCCACCTGGTGCAAAGCGCTGCCGGCGTGATGATCTTTGCCGAGCCGCGTTTTGCCACCGCCATCATCGACGAGCGAGACCTCGCCGGCCTGGCCGACGCGCAAGACGAACTCGACCGCGTCGTCACGCGCCTGCTGGAGCGCCGCAGCGACATTCGCACGCTGTTCCTGGTGGGCAGCTGCCCTTCGGAAGTCATCAAGCTCGACCTGTCTCGTGCCGCGCAGCGCCTGAGCACACGTTTCACCCCCCAGGTGCGGGTGCTGAACTACTCTGGCAGCGGCATCGAGACGACCTTCACGCAAGGCGAAGACGCCTGTCTCGCGTCGCTGGTGCCGGGCCTGCCGGTGCCTGCGGCGACTTCGACAACACCGGCGCCAGCGCAACTGGTGGTGGTGGGTGCGCTGGCCGATGTCGTGGAAGACCAGTTCACGCGCCTCATGCAGCAGATCGGGCTGCCGCCGGTGCAGTTTCTGCCGGCGCGCCGCAGCGACGCCATGCCCGCTGTCGGCCCGAACACGCGCTACCTGCTCGCCCAGCCCTTCCTGGCCGACACCGCCCGCGCGCTGGAGAACCGCGGTGCCCAGCGCATCGCAGCGCCTTTCCCGCTGGGCGCCGAGGGCACCACGGCCTGGCTGACGGCCGCTGCCGCCGCCTTCGGCATTGAGGCTGACGCGGTGCTAGCCGCCACCGCCGCCCCGCGCGCCCGTGCCGAGGCCGCGCTGGCCCGCCACCGTGCGGCGCTCAGCGGCCAACGCATCTTCTTCTTCCCCGATTCACAGCTGGAAATTCCGCTGGCGCGGTTTCTGGCCCGTGAACTCGGCATGCAGCTCACTGAGGTGGGCACGCCCTACCTGCACCGTGAACACCTGGCCGAAGAGCTGGCGCTGCTGCCCGCCGGCACGGTGCTGAGCGAAGGGCAAGACCTGGAAAAGCAGCTCGACCGCTGCCGCGCCCAGCAGCCCGACATCGTCGTCTGCGGCCTCGGCCTGGCCAACCCGCTGGAGGCCGAGGGCATGACCACCAAGTGGGCCATCGAGCTGGTCTTCAGCCCCATCCACGGCTACGAACAAGCCGGTGATCTGGCCGAATTGTTCGCCCGACCGCTGCGCCGCCGCGCCTTGCTGTCCAGCGAGTTGGCGGCTTGACGTGATGAAGCCCCAAGCTCATTTCGTTCGCTGCCCCCGAGGGGTGCGTCAATGCCTTCGGGC
>Ga0105048_10015733_pt1 | contig 11724 bp, 11 predicted proteins | sample MAT05_FD_78382 | JGI IMG/M metagenome (GOLD analysis project Ga0105048, IMG submission 78382) | Freshwater microbial communities from Lake Fryxell liftoff mats and glacier meltwater in Antarctica - MAT-05 | ecosystem: Environmental > Aquatic > Freshwater > Ice > Liftoff microbial mat | place...
AAGGGGTATCAAGGGCAGGGGGTTGCTGCGATCGCCACCAAGTTTCTAGGTCTGGGGTTGCCGAACCTAAAATAAGAGGACAATCTACCAACTGCGATCGCCATTGGGCAACCTTCCGGGCATGGTAACAAGGGCTAGGCTGGTCTTGCTTAAAACTACTATCATGCTCCTCGTCTAAAATAATCATCCCTAGGTTAGGCAGGGGAGCAAAGATCGCCGATCGTGTCCCAATCACCACTTGGGGTTCCCCCCGCAACATCTGCCGCCAAGTATCGTAGCGTTCCCCCGCTGACAAGGCACTGTGGTAAATAAACACCATACTGCCAAAGCGATCGCGAAATCTATCGGTCAGTTGAGGAGTTAAGCCAATTTCGGGAACTAGGACTAAGGCAGATTTTCCTTGGGCCAAGATGGGAGCGATCGCTTGCAAATAGACCTCCGTTTTCCCAGAACCTGTGACCCCATGGAGCAAAACCTGCTCACATCCAGAAATTTGCCTAATCTTCTCGAAAGCTCTACTTTGATCTGCGTTAAGAACTTTGGACTGGTCAGGATTTCTCACCCCTACCTCTCCAGTGCGTAACACTTCCCGGGGCTGAATCACCACCAACCCCTGGGTAGCCAGAGCCGTCACCACAGAACTCCCCACCCCAGATACTTGCAACAATTCCCGCAGCCCTAGCTCCCCTCCATGACGACGAAGAATCTCCAACACTTCTTGTTGCTTGGCTGTAGCGGCTTTCTGGCTAGTATCGATCGTCAGAGTGACAGCTTTTTGGAGTTTGGGGCGAGGGGATTTGGGAGGTTCTAGGTAGCTTTCTACCCAGCCTAGTTTCAATAATTCTCGCAAGCCCTTGGGAGCAAATTTCACCTGCTGCTGGAGATATCGCCAACTATAGTCTCCTGAGCCTCCTGTTTTCAGATCCCGGAGCAGACGCAGGATTTCTTTGGCACTAGCATTGAGAAATACATCTCCTTGGGCAGGAATACCCGGTTTTAGTCTAATTCTCCGTTGGCTCTGACTAAGCAGCCCCGGAGGTAAAGCAACATTTAATACTGCTATCAGAGTTGTTTGATAATACTCCGCCACTTGCGATAATAGTTGCCAGTAGTGGGCAGGAAAATAACTAGGGCTGATTACCTCTTCCACCTGCTTAATTTTGCTGGAGTCTAGCTGCTCTGGCAGGGAAGATAAAAGACGGATCGCGATCGCCCCCAACTGCTGGTTACCAAAAGGAACACTCAGGATCGCCCCCGGCAGTATTGACAAATCTGGAGCCAAACTATAGGTATAAAGCTCCTGTTGCCCGGGATAATCTACTAATACCTCTACCCACATAGTTTCTGAAGCCACAGAAGGGTTGGCAACTTTATAGATAGGATATTATAGTTGGGATAGAGAGATGCTAGAGTTGACCCTAGGGTAGAGTAAAACATAAAGAGAAAATCATCGTCAAATTCGTCTAGAATATTTGCCAATTTTTTGCCAAGCTTGCACAGAAAACCTAGCTTTAGCCCAGTCTCCCATACTTCTGGAATTCTTTAGAGTCCTTAGAGAAATTATCTGCCTCAGAGTTTTTACTTAGTACGCTTGCGGAAAGATTTCTACACTATTATTTCTATGACAATAATACCAATTCTTAAGAATAATGGGCATAAAGATAGGTATGTGTGGTGACGTTTTGTTACCATGGCAACAGTTATGTCAGAGTCTTCTGATATACTAACGATTAATGTCTAAGTATATTCCGTAGTCTCAGATCAACAATGTCGTAGCTTACCCTTACTATAGAGTACCCCACAGTATCATGACACTTGATTAATTAATCAGCCTTGGGGGTCAAGCCTACTAGCACTAAGTAACCTACATCATCTCTGGTCATCTTGCATAATCATTTGCTGAACATCCCCCTAAATTCAAAAATTAGTAAGGAAGTACCTCCGCCTATTAACTCGGTCAAACTATGCAGTTGATCTTTTCTTCCTGATTCAAGATAAGTAACTCCAAGGATAGTTAGATATGAACAAAGATTTTGCAGAGATTGATCCCCTCTCCCCCGTTGATGAAGAATTTTCTCAGGCTGGGGATGATATGGCAGAGCCTCAGTTATCCGGCTATCGGAAAACTAGTGGTGATGATACTGTGGGAGCCTTTTTTAAGGAAATGGCTCGCTATCCCCTCCTCAAGCCGGAGGAAGAAGTTGAATTGGCAAAGCGGGTGCAGTTTTTGGTGACGATCGACCAACTCCAGAAAAAATTACATCAAGATCTCAGCCGGAAGCCTAATCCCAGTGAGTTAGCTGCCGCTGCTGGTTTTACTGAAAGACAGCTAGAAAATCGTTTGTATCGGGGTAGAGTCGCCAAGCGTAAAATGATTCGCTCTAACCTCCGCCTTGTGGTATCCATCGCTAAGCGCTACCTCAACCGGGGTGTCCCCTTTCTAGATTTAATCCAAGAAGGAGCCTTGGGCTTGAACCGGGCTGCTGAAAAATTTGATCCCGATAAGGGCTATAAATTCTCTACTTATGCTTACTGGTGGATTCGTCAAGCCATTACCCGGACGATCGCTAACGATGCCCGCACAATCCGCCTGCCGATCCATATTGTAGAGAAACTCAACAAACTTAAAAAGGCGCAACGGGAACTCAAGCAAACCCTTAAACGCAACCCAAAAGAAGAAGAACTCGCCAAGGAGTTAGAAGTCTCTCCTAACCATCTGCGGCAACTCTTGCAACTGCGGCGGCGATCGCTCTCTCTCAACCATCGAGTCGGCAAAGGAGAAGACACGGAACTCGTAGATCTCCTAGAAGATCACCAAAACCAACTTCCCGAAGAACAAATGGGAGAAGCGATGATGCGCCAAGAAATTTGGCAAGTCCTAGGAGATGTATTAACAGAGCGAGAAAAAGACGTGATCTCCCTGCGCTACGGCTTGACCACTAACGAACCCTATACCCTAGAGCAGGTAGGCTTAATGTTCAACCTCTCCCGAGAGCGGGTACGGCAGATTCAAAGCAAGGCCATGCGAAAATTACGTCGCCCGCAAGTAGCAAGAAGGCTAAAAGGATGGCTAAGTTAGGAAATATGCGGTCATGAAATGGCAAACTTTAACAACTAAGCTAGCTATAGTAGTTAGCTTGGTATGGATTGGAGCAATATGTGGGCCACTACAGGCTCAGCCTAATCCAGCTAGTACTCCTAACACTCTTAATAACGACCTTAGCCAAGCTGTCTGTCAGCAGGACTGGGCAAGAGCAATTCGGATAGTCGATCGCATGAGAGGTATTTCCCCCGCCGATCGCCGAGGAGAACTAACGGTATACCGTAGTCGTCTCCAAGCCATGCTCAACTCCCAAACTGTAATTCCCGGCTTCCAGTGTGCTTCAGGGGGAACAACCTCCTCCCCGACTCCTAGGACTACTGCCCGTCCTAGCCCCTAATCCTTGAGGCTTAAGGTTGATCAAAATCTCTAGGAACAATCCACTTTATCCTTGATAATCTAGGCTAGAATCTAGGTAACTATTCCCCAGATTTATTGATTGAATTAACCACTATGCCTCCTCGTTGGTCTCGTATTCCCGATCGCAATGATGCTGACTACCGCCGCTTAGATGACCGTATGACCTTTGCTACCCATGTAGCCGCCTTTGGTTGTATCAATTCTGGGCTGTGGTTTTTCCACACTCTAAATCATACCGAGTGGAGTTGGTTAGTCTGGGTGACAGGCTTTTCTACTACTGCCCTCTTCCTGCACGGAGTCTATATTTTTGCTGTCGCCAACTATTCCCCTAAAAACCATGCCTAGCCCCAATAGCACAGAAGGAATTGAAAAACTAGCCGCCGCGATCGGAGAAGCCGTTTACATAGATGTAGCTAAATGGCATCTATATCTACGAGATGCCCATCTGCACACAGTTCTCGCAGAGCAGCTTTACCCCATCCTCAGCCAAAAAGTTACTGAAGAGCAGGTATTACAAATACTCCGCAACATCCCCGTCAAATTAGGGGGTGGCAAATTAGAAATCACCCTGGCAGACCTCCTACCTATGCAATCTCAGATGCACCTGATGGATATCATTGAAGAATTTGCCTCAGCTTAGAAAATTACAGCACTTTGTCAGTGCATGGGGTACAAGTAATTATTTGAAGACCGCGCGACTCTCAAATAATTACTGAGTCTTAATTCAAGCGCAATCCCCTGTAGTCAACTCCGGTTGAGGTTAAGGAGGATTTAGGAAGATTTCCAAAAATCTTCTAGGCAAGAAAAAAAGGGGTGTTACCCCTTTTTGTTTATCCACTTTTATTCATTAAGTAACTATCTGACGCTAAATATTCCTAGTAGGTTTCTACATGCCAGCGTTCGGCTCTTTTTAGTTGCTTTTGGTAATCAGCCCAAGTAACTCCAACCTTACTAGCTGCCGCAGATAAACCTTCATCAATACCACCTTCCATGCCCTTTAAACCACAGATATAGGTGTGAGTGTTCTCATCTTGAATCCATTGCCATAGTTCATCAGAATGTTCGGCAATACGGCTTTGGATGTAGACTTTGCTTCCATCTGCATTTTTTTGTTCACGGCTGATAGCATAGGTCATGCGGAATTGGTCGGGAAATTCTGCTTGCAGAGCTTCTAATTCTTCTTTATAGAGAATATTAGGAGTGTAGGCAACCCCAAAGAATAACCATGCTTTGCCTTTGAACTTATAATCAGCATGAGTTTCCTTAAACATCCGCCACAGGTAAGCCCTAAAAGGCGCGATCCCGGTTCCAGTTGCCATCATGATGATATTGCTATCTGGATCTTCAGGCAGAAGCATTTCCTTACCCACTGGTCCAGTGATTTTTAAGTCATCTCCGGGCTTGAGGCTGGTGAGATAAGTAGAACAAACCCCTAGAACCTGTTCCCCAGTTTTGGGGTCTTTGTACTCTAACTGTCGGACACAGAGAGAAACTGTTTTATCGTTTAGCTTATCACCATGGCGAGTAGAGGCGATCGAATACAACCTCAGTTTATGAGGTTTGCCATTCTTATCTTCCCCTGCCGGAATAATTCCAATACTCTGCCCTTCGAGATAGCTTAGATCGCTACCCTCTAAATCAAAAGTTAAGTGGCGCACAGTCCCTTCTCCTCCTTCCCGGACTAGCTCCTCATTACTGAGGCATTTACCAACAAAGGGGTTATTTGGACGATAAGTGTTAACCGGAACATCTCTCTTTTCTTTTTTAGGAGTCTTCGGAGGCTCAGTAGGGATATCAGCTACTAGTGCAGGCTCTGGAGTTACCGGAGGTGTTGGCTCTGGCTCATGGGCAACAATAGGCAGCGGTAAGGATTTGATGCTGAGAATCTTACCCCCCAACCGGAGTATGCGCCGCATTTCTTCATTCATCCGGTTATAAGCTACGGTAATAAAAACGCTACCACTTTTTCGGATTGCGTAATTAGCCTGAGAAGTAGCTTGGCTTTGTCGCATCCCAGCAACTTCATAGACAAACACACGGCTACCAAATTCTGTATTATTGGCGGAAACAGTTGCCATACTTGGGCTGTTCATTGTTTTTTATTTCTCCTTGCTGAAAAATTATAAATTGTAGAGAAGTGGATGATACCACCACAATACCTAGGGGTGGTTAGTTGGGGTGGTTAATTAGCTTGAGCCTCTTCGCAATCCTAAGGGTAACATTCTAGGAACTTCTGATGGGTTGTATTTCCATATTTATTCTAATCTGGAGAGGAATGGGTTCAAGAATTACTATAAGTTAGCTTGAGTATTATTAATGATCTGTTACAACTAAAGCAATTTAAGAATTTCTTTAATTCCTTAGGGCTTGAGCCTTGTGAAGATGATCTCCTTTTGGTAATATTTGATCCTAACGGCTAGTGAAAAAATAATTAAATTCGCCCGCCTTGGCTACAACTCTAGAGCAAGGGTCTTGAGATGACTAAGGGGGGCTAAGGTAAACTTGCTGAAAAATAATCTCAGATTAAACTTTATTATTAGAGGAAAGCTATGACCACTAAGCTGGATCGTGTGGTGATAATTGGTGTGGCAGGAGACTCTGGATGTGGAAAATCCACCTTCCTCCGCCGCTTAATAGACCTGTTTGGCGAAGAGTTGATGACGGTTATCTGTTTAGATGACTACCATTGTCTAGACCGTAAGCAACGTAAGGAACAGGCAATTACTGCCCTTGATCCTAGAGCTAATAACTTTGATCTGATGTATGAGCAAATCAAAGCTCTTAAGAGTGGTGAAGTAGTTAATAAGCCTATTTATAATCACGAAACTGGGGCGATCGATCCCCCAGAAAAAATCACCCCAAATAAAATTATTGTCATTGAGGGGCTTCATCCTCTTTATGATAAACGAGTCCGGGATTTAATTGATTTTAGTGTTTATCTAGATATTAGTGATGAAGTCAAGGTAGCTTGGAAAATTCAGCGAGATATGGCAGAACGAGGACATCGTTATGAAGATGTTCTAGCGGCGATCAATTCTCGTCGTCCTGATTTTACTGCCTACATTGAACCCCAAAAAGAATTTGCTGATATCGTAATTCAAGTTTTGCCCACGAACTTAATTGAAGATGATAAAGAAAGAAAAATTCTCCGGGTACGCCTAGTCCAAAAAGAAGGTAAAGCAGAATTTGATTCAGTTTATTTATTCGATCAAGGTTCTACAATTCACTGGCAACCCTGTGGTCGTAAACTTACCTGTAATTACCCCGGACTCAAGATGTTCTACGGTCCAGATACCTATATGGGGCATGAGGTTTCCCTGCTAGAAGTAGATGGAGAGTTCCAAAATCTGGAAGAGCTAATTTATGTAGAACGTCATCTGAGCAATACTTCTACGAAGTATCAAGGGGAGATGACAGAGTTATTACTACAACATAAAGAGTATCCCGGCTCTAATAATGGGACTGGGCTGTTCCAAGTTCTGGTGGGGCTGAAGATGCGGGCAACCTATGAAGCTCTTACTCAAGAAACTCCCCAATTAGTAGCCAAGGTCTAAAATTTCTTAATTTCTGTTTTAAGGGGTGGAACATAGTACCGTAAACCTCCAATTTTTTATTTGGGGGTTCTGGTTATTTGGAGCTATTTATATAAAAAAGGCTTCTATCCGGTTTCTATCCTTGGAAGTCTTGGAGGACAACAAAAGATGTGTAATTGGTTCTGTACAAAGGGGACAGAATTTGCTACTAATTAAGCTAGGATGATTATTTAAAAAACTTATTTACCTAAGAGAGGAACCTATGGACGGAATTGATTTTCGGATTGCGATCGTACTAACCCCCCTACTCCTAGCCGCAGGCTGGGCGGTCTTCAATATTGGTACTGCTGCTCTGCAACAATTACAGAGATTTGTAGCCAAAGCTAAGTAAAAAAAGTCAGATTTAGATTTGAATATTTAGGTGGATTATCTTTAGGGTAATCCACTTTTTTATGCCAAAATATGTGCAATGTTTATGAGTTAAATAGAATATCCCCTGATCTTTTTTAATCCACTATTTATTCAGGGGTAGGATAAGTATCTAGAACTATGGGTTTATAGATTTTAATAAACTCATCTAAATCATCGTAGGTACCGGCATAGGTGATAGTTGGTTTTTCATAACCTTTGAGGTGCACAATATGCTGCTCAAATCCCTGTTGAGGTTTACCGAGGTTGAGGAGGTAGCTATAGGTACTCTCTCCTAGGGAAATATCTAGCCCTAGTTGCTTGGTGGAACTTTCTAGGCGGAAAGCTGCATTGACCGTGTCGCCGATCGCTGTGTAGTCTGGGCGATCGCCACTGCCCGTATTACCTACCATGGCATAGCCTGTATTCAACCCTGTCCCAATCCGTAGGGGAAATGGCAAATCGTAGCGGTCATTTAGTTTATCTGTAGCGCGGTGTAAGGCACTTATAGCTTCGAGGATATGGACTACCTCTTCATTGCTGACCCCTTGGTGACGATGAAACCAGATGGCCATCACCGCATCGCCAATATATTTATCGACCCAGCTCCCGTGCTCCCGAATAATTTTGCCCACATCAGCAAACCAAGTCCCAATCACCGTAGAGAGGAGGTTTTCATCTAGCTGGCGAGTCAGAACTGTGAAATTACGAATATCTACCACCATTACGGACATCAGCCGCCGGACATGGAGGGTAGAAGTATCTCCGCCGTCAGGATTAGATGAATCTAGGGCGATACGACTGGAGGGAGTATGAAATTCCAGTTCAGTCTGACCGAAGGTGATGCGATCGGCATTACGCAACGTAACAGGGATACTCACTCGGCGACCATTAATGAAAGAACCATTACGGCTACCTAAATCAATAAGGTAAAACTCCCCTGTCTCCGTAACTTGGAGCATGGCATGATTCCGAGAAATCCAACGATCAGTAATAACGAAGTTATTATCCTCGTTACGACCAACAGTCCAACAATTTCCACCAACTAGGGGCAGGCATCTTTTACCTGAGTCGGTGTACAACAATAAGTAGGGATGAATGGGAGTGGACTGCACTGCCTTAGGGGGAATTAGGTAACTTAGTTAGGTAAAATTGAGCATTAATACATGGTTTTATGCCCTATCTGGAATTGTAGCTCTAGCAGTCTCTTTACAGCCCATTGATTTTTTGCTTTCACATTTGCTTTCACATTTGCGATAGTTAATCTCCTTGGGCGATCGCTAGGCAAGGAAGGCAACTAGCCAAAATAAACCATCTACCAAAATAGTACTCAAGACAGCTCCGCTAAAAGCCCAGCAGTTTAAGGTAACTTGATTTAGGGATTTTAGGGGTTGGAGTCCGGTGAATAGTAAGATACACAGCAAAAATAGCGCTGAAATCCAGCCTCTGGGGTTATTAACTTGGGCGATCGCTTGATGGAGAATTGGAACTGCTAGAGATGGTTCCTGAGCCATGATAGCCCGCCAGTAGGGAATAAGATTGTTTACATAGAAATATCCATCCGTCAGGACAGTTCCCCACAAAGAACCTAAATAAAACCAACTTCCGATCGTCAAAAAATCTGTTTTACTATCTTTACCACCATCTCCGAGATTTCCTATTTTAGCAGACCGCAAACACCACAAACAAAAGGGTAGTCCGATCGCTTCCACGGGTAAATGCCAATAGGGTTCTGTTCGCAACCATCCCCAATAAATAGTTCCAGCTAACCAACTCCAACTAAAGCCTAAGAGCAAATCTCCCCAAGTTCTACAGGCAGGACGTTGGTAAAGCCACCAGCCCCAAGCTACCCAGATTGGTGTTAGGGCAAGACTCAAAAAAGGCCACTGCCGGACAAGAGGTGCTTGAATAAAAACTGGGACGGAAACCAAGAAAGCCGCAGCCATGAATACTCGCCATGGTGGAGTATTTATAGTCGAATCCATGGTTGTAGGAGGTGTCTTCGCTATATTCAAATTTGATTCTGGAGTGATGAGATCAGTATTGAAGGGTAAGGGTCTAGAGTTGGTGGAAAAAAAAGGATTATTAAGCATAGGGATTCTAATATTCTTTACTTATCTTTACATATTTTTGCCTATAAATACCCTTCTCTAGGAGATATCTAGATCCTAAATCTCAGGATGATGTTTTTACAGTGTGCTAAATTCTTGTGAAGATTACGGAACTAAAACTGGAGTGAGGTAATACTGATTAACCTACCTGACTCCGAGCTTGCTCTGATGAAAGAATTAATATATAAACGCTTATGAAGAGAAAATACTGGCTGGCTATGGCGCTGGGTACGGGATTAGTGGTAGGTAGCCCATCTTTGGTAGGAGCTGCTGGGCTGCCGATCGCAACAGGAGTTGCTCAGATGAATATTTGGCAGGCGATCGCTCTAGGAGCAGTGCAGGGTTTGACAGAATTTCTGCCTATTAGTAGCACCGCCCACCTGAAGGTAATTCCTGTTGCTTTGGGTTGGGGAGATCCGGGGGTAGGTTTTACTGCCGTGATTCAACTGGGGAGCATTGCCGCAGTGCTGTGGTATTTCTGGGGAGATATCCAACAAATCAGCCTAGGAGCAGTGGCAGCCTTGGCAAGAGCCTATCACCGGAGAAATGAAGGGGCAACCCCCAGGAGTTTACCGCAGGTAGGGCAGGAGGCCTTTCAGGAATCTCAAGACTTGCGGATCGCGGTGGGTATAATCCTAGGAACCTTGCCGATCGTGTTTTTTGGTTTATTAATTAAAATCTTCGTCCGTGATTTTGATAATTCCCCGCTGCGGAGCTTGACGGCGATCGCTATCACTTCCATCATCATGGCTCTCCTATTAGGTTTAGCTGAGAAGTTAGGTAAGCGGGAATTAACCTACGAAAAACTAGGGACAAAAGATGGTGTTCTCATGGGTTTTGCTCAGACCATAGCTCTGATCCCCGGAGCCTCTAGGTCTGGATCCACTTTGACAGCGGGACTATTTATGGGGATTGAGCGGGCAGCGGCAGCCAGATTTTCTTTTTTGTTGGGGATTCCGGCGATTACCTTAGCGGGGTTAGTCGAACTCAAGGGGGTAATTACGGATTCCCTACTGCGGAGCGAGATTGGACCTTTGGCGATCGGAACTATCTCGGCGGCGATCTTTTCTTACGGGGCGATCGCTTGGCTCTTAGATTACCTAAAAAAACAAAGCACTTGGGTCTTTATTTGGTATCGCTTGGTATTTGGAGTCTTGATTTTGGTATTTAGCCGATAGTTTTGTTTCTATTTTTTTCTATTGACTAGGCGATCGCTTCCGCTTAAGATCCCTCCTAAGACAAATGAGAAATAATCCCTTAAGTCTCTGGATATTGGCATTGATATGACGAAATTATTACGTGGTCAGATTTTTGTAGTTGACGACAATATTGATACAGATCAAATTATTCCGGCGGAATACCTGACCCTAGTTCCCTCCAAGCCCGATGAATATGAGAAACTAGGCAGCTATGCCATGATTGGGCTGCCCGATCGCTACGGCAGTTTTATTAAACCCGGTGAGACCAAAACCCAATACCCCATTATTATTGGGGGTGAAAATTTTGGCTGTGGCTCCTCAAGAGAACATGCTCCTATTGCGCTGGGGTCGGCGGGAGTAGAAGTTGTAGTGGCTCTTTCTTATGCACGAATTTTCTTCCGTAACTGTTCAGCTACAGGAGAATTATATCCTTGGGAATCGAGCGATCGCCTCTGTGATATTTTTCAAACTGGGCAGGAAGTTACCATAGATTTTGACAACAACAGCATCATTAATCATGATCTAGGAAAAACCTACAGTCTCAAGCCCTTGGGAGAAATCAAACCCGTGATTGATGCGGGCGGGATCTTTGCTTATGCTCGAAAAACTGGCATGATTAAAGCTGCTCCTTAGTTAACTTATTGCTGCCCCGCCTCCGCTAGAGCCAACTGATAGAGCCGCCCTGCGTTGGGCATCGTTCTTAAATTCGCTAGAGAAAACGATCGCTTCTAACACCATCCCCACTAAAAAGCGATCGACTAAATCATTTACAAAGAATTTCTGGATAGGCAAATAAACCTAAGTTTTGCTATAGTCATAGCCTAAAGACTACAGGATAAAAACTTTATGACCTACGAAGCAGAACCTCGCACCGAGTCAATTCCCGTTATGCTTGCTGATGGCACTGTGATTAAGGTTGAGGTGTCACAGACTGGGCGCGAAGATGTTGCGGATGCGGCGCACCCATTTTCGGATGTGACGAATGCCTTGGGGGGAATTGTGGCGGCGATCGC
>Ga0105048_10015734_pt1 | contig 11724 bp, 9 predicted proteins | sample MAT05_FD_78382 | JGI IMG/M metagenome (GOLD analysis project Ga0105048, IMG submission 78382) | Freshwater microbial communities from Lake Fryxell liftoff mats and glacier meltwater in Antarctica - MAT-05 | ecosystem: Environmental > Aquatic > Freshwater > Ice > Liftoff microbial mat | place...
AGGCAATGCACGCGGCGTTGCCAGCCTGCGCGGCCTGTCTCCCCAACGAAAAGCCGCGCTATCTGATGGGCGTCGGCCGACCGATCGACCTGCTGGCTGGCGTGGCCGCGGGCATCGACATGTTCGATTGCGTGATGCCGACGCGCAACGGCCGCAATGCCCTGGCGTTCACTGCGAGCGGCCCCCTGCGGATGCGAAACGCAAAACACCGGCGAGATTACGCACCGCTTGAGTCCGGTTGCCCGTGCCTGGCGTGCACGCAGTTCAGCCGGGCCTATCTGCATCATCTGTTCCACGCGGACGAGATGCTGGGGCCGACGCTGCTGTCGCTGCACAACATCTGTTACTACCTGCGATTGATGCAGGGGGCACGCGACGCGATCGCCGCCGGCCGCTTCGCGGAGCACAAGTTGCAGTGCGAAGCAGCCTGGTCAGTTCGCATTGCCGCGCCCGATTGAACCGCTAGACTGTTCTCTTCCTGATCCGAATGTCACTGCCGGGGAGACGCATGAGTTGGCTGCCGCTGCTGCTGGCCGAAGGTGAACAGGCTGCTGGCGATCCGTTCGCGTTCTTTCGCGGGCCGATGCTGCCCATGCTGGCGATCGTGGTTGTCATGTTCGTCATGATGTCACGGTCGAGCGCCAGGCAGCGTCGTGAGCAGACGGAACGGCTGACCAAGTTGAAGAAGAATGACAAAGTGATCACCTCGGCCGGGATTATCGGCGTCGTCGTCACCGTGAACGAAACCGAAGTGGTGCTGCGTGTTGATGAGACGAGCAATTCACGCATTCGGGTGCTGAAGAGCAGTATCACGCAGGTGGTCGCCGAGGAACAGTCGGCCGCCTCTCCCGAGACCAAGACCTCCTGAGCAGCGGCACGCGATGCCGCTATCCGCTCCATGTAAGATGGAACTTGAACTATGCATCGGAAATTTCTGCGAGATTGGATTATCTGCCTGGTGCCATGCCTGGTGGCGCTGTGGGTCGTCGTCAATGCGTACCGGAAGTACGAAGCGGGCGAAGGCGGCTTCAAGCTGGGCGTCGACCTCGTCGGCGGCACCATCCTGATCTACGAAGTCGATCAGGAGCGTGAGCGCCAGCGTCGCGGCCTGTCGAAGGGCGGTGAAGACTTCTCCGGCGCGAAGACCAGCCAGGCATTGGCCGAGGCGGTCAAGCGCCGCATCGATCCGGACGACGTGCAGAACATCACAGTGCGACCCGCCGGCGAGAATCGCATCGAAGTGATCCTGCCGACGGGCAGCCATCGCCAGAATGCCGCCGGCAAGAAAGATCTGAACACTGGCGAAGTGGCGAACATCCGCAAGCTGATCGAGCAGGTTGGCAGCCTCGAGTTCCGCATCGTCGCCAATGACTTCGATGATACCAAGGCGTTCACCGCCGCCGAAACACTGTTCAAAAACGTCAGTCCGGACTTGCTGAAAGCATTGGCCCGCGGTGGCGACTTGCCTCCGCCGCCCACTCCGCTCGAAGGTGAAGAATGGCTCGTCAAGGGCCGGCCTGCCCAGTACCTGTGGGTCGAACTCTCTCGCGCGGAACGCAAGGAACTTGGCCTGCTCAACAGCATGGCCAACGATGAAAACAAACCGGAAGCGGCTCTCTGGCGGCGCATGCGCGACGCGCGAGCCAACCACGAGGTTGTGAAGTTCACCCCTGCCGAAGGCAACCGCTGGACGAAGAACGGCATTCTGCTGTTCAGCCGCGAATGTCTGAACGTCAACCTGTCCGAGAAGCTTCGGAACGAGAAGAAGTACGAGTACTTCATCCTCACCCGCGTGTCGGACCGCGTTGAGGTTGACGGCACCCGCGTGACCATTTCCGCGACATCGGACACTGATCCCACCAACAACAAGCCGATCGTTGCATTTACGTTCAACTCGGAAGGCGGCCGGCAGTTCTACGAAGTGACCGATCGCAACAAGCCCGAACAGGAAGGCCGGGTTACCCGCAACCTGGCGATCATCCTCAACGGCGAATTGATTTCGTTCCCGACATTGCAAGCCGCCATTTCCAATCGCGGTTCGATCTCGGGCGATTTCGATCAGGACTATGTCAACGAGATCGTCAAACTGCTGCGCTCCGGTGCCCTCCCGGCCACACTGAAGCAGAAACCGGTCAGCGAAAACACGATCGGGCCGACCCTGGGAGCCGACACGATCCGCAGCGGAACCCGCGCGGTCGGCGTCGCCTACCTGGCGGTGCTGCTGTTCATGCTCTTTTACTATCGCTTTGCCGGTATGGTCGCCTGCATCGCTCTTCTGGCCAACCTGCTGTTGACGGTCGCGTTCATGGTAGCCGTCAACGCAACTTTCACGCTGCCGGGCCTTGCGGGCCTGGTTCTGATGCTGGGTATGGCTGTGGATGCCAATATCCTCATCTACGAGCGCTTACGCGAAGAGCGCGATCGCGGCGCCAACTTGATCATGTCGATCCGCAATGCCTATGATCGGGCGTTCCCGACGATTATCGATACGCACTTGAGTTCGATCTTTACCGCGATCGTGCTGTACACGGTCGGTAACGATCAGCTTCGCGGCTTCGGCATCAGCTTGGCCGTCGGCCTCATCATCAGCTTGTTCACCTCGCTGTTCATGACGCACCTGCTTTTCGATACCTGGCAGATGAAGAACTGGCTGCGTGATTTGAAGATGATGCGGTTTCTGACCAAGCCGAAGATCGATTTCATGAAGCTGCGGAAGATCATGTTCCCCGTTACGGGCGTGCTGACGGTCCTCGGCCTCGCGCTGTTCCTGCTTCGCGGCGAACGCGGCCTGAACGTCGATTTCGTCGGCGGCACCGTCTACGGCGGGCAGTTGAAGGATGAGATCGACATCGCCAAGCTTCGCGATCTGATGAGCGAAGCCAATCAGAGCAAGCAACTTGCGGTCGAATCGGTGACGCGTGCCCTGGATAACAGCCGGGGCGGTAATCGCGACGTTTATGAAGTGCGTTATGCCGATGGCGAAGTCCGCCGGATCGAACTGGCCCTCGGCCTTGCCGGTGCCACGGATGAAGAGAAGCTTGCTGATCTGAAGCGTCGCGCCAGCCATGTACCCGACTGGTCGGTGGAGCAGAACTTCCTCAGCGATGCCACCGGCGATAAGAGCAAATACTTCACGGTGCGAACCACCGAGAAGGAACCGGAACTGGTGCAGGCGTCTATCGTTCGTCTGTTCAAGGAAAACAACAAGGACCTGCTGACACGCACGAAAGTCGGCATTGAGGCATCGGCGACCGAACCATACACATGGACGTTGGCGTTTTCCGACCCTGACACCGGCACACCGCAGTACGCATCCGAAGCGTTCATCCGGACGCTGCTCGAACGAGACTTCCGTTCGGCTTTGCCGAAGGATAAGGTCATCCTCGAACCGTTCCGCCTGCAGGGGTTGGGCGAACCGAAAGATGGTCGTTTCGAGAAGATGCAATTGTCGCTGTCACTGGGCGCGCAGAATGTCAGTTCGCTCGACACGAAGAAGGACGTTCTCGACAAGGTCGCGGCCGAGTACGAACAACGGCCCCAGCCGGAACGCCTCGAAACCTTCGATCCGACCTTGGCCGGCGACATGCGTACGCGTGCCTTGGTGGCAATCTTCGCCAGTTGGGTGGCGTTGCTGCTTTACCTCTGGTTCCGCTTCGGCAACTGGACGTTCGGTCTGGCCGCGGTGCTTTGCCTGATTCACGATCTCTGCTTTACGCTCGGGCTGATTGGATTAAGTCATTACCTCTACGACACCTGGGTAGGTAAGCTGCTCGGGCTGCAGGACTTCAAGATCGACTTCGCTACCGTGGCCGCTTTGCTCACGCTGGTTGGCTACTCGGTAAACGAAATCATCGTGAACTTCGCGCGGTTGCGGGAAGTGCGAGGCAAGAACCCGGTGCTGACACCGCAGATGATCAACGACAGCGTCAATCAGACACTGAGCCGAACCATCCTGACCTCCACGACAACCTGGTTGGTCGTCATGGTGCTGTACGCGTTCGGCGGCAGCGGCGTCCACCTGTTCGCGTTCGTGATGGTTGTCGGCGTGTTGATCGGCACCTACTCGTCGATCTATGTGGCGTGTCCGCTGCTACTGATGTTCGGCGAAGGCCAAGCACGTAAGACTGAAGGGGCGGCGAAGAAGCCCGCGATCGCCGCGCCGGCCCCGGCTGCCGTTTGAGGTTGCCAGGCAGGCCTGACCTGCCTGCGATTGCTGATGTGGAGACGCAATCTGCCGTGGAGCACGCGTCCCGCGTGCTCGATTGAATGAGCACGCGGGATGCATGCTCCGCGGTTTTTGATGACAGAGTATTCGTAGATGGAATCTCCCAGCGGTGACTTCGGTTCCACATGTCGTTCGATTCACGCTATTCCCGTCGCTCGTCTGCCCGGACATTCTGGTCGTACTTCAGTACGGCCCTGATCTTCTCCGGCATAGCGGGTATCATCCTCTGGACGATCGGGATCTTCCCCTTCAACAGGCCCGCAGGCCCGGTCAACGACCCGAACGTGCAGCAGCGTGCCGCGGTGCCTCGCGGTCAGCGCAACCCGGATGAAATTGAACGGATCCGCATTTACCGCGAGACCGTCGGTTCCGTCGTCAACGTCGACACGCTGGCCTTTGCGGCACGCAACAACTTCGGCGATGTGCAGCAGCAAAGCATCGGCACCGGCACCGGCTTCTTCTGGGACGACGACGGGCGGATCGTCACCAACTTCCATGTGATTCGCGATGCACTCTCGTTGAACCAGCAGAACCAGGTCATCATCAACCCTGACCGCAAGATCATCGTCACGCTGACTTCCGGCGAGACGATGCAGGGCCGGCTCGTCGGCATCGCGCCGGACAGCGATCTCGCGGTGATGCAACTGGTGCGCGTCCCCGATGGCGGCAGCCGCAAGATCACCGTCGGCACGTCGGACGACTTGGAGGTCGGCCAGACGGTGTATGCGATTGGCAGCCCGTTCGGCCAGAAAGCCTCGATGAGCGAGGGGATCATCAGTGCGCTGAACCGCTCGATCCAGTCGCCGACGCAGCACATCATCTCCGGTGTCATCCAGACCGACGCCGCCCTGAACCCCGGCAACTCCGGTGGGCCGCTGCTTGACAAGGATGGCCGACTGATCGGGGTGAACACCGCGATCACGTCGCCGCACGGTGGCAGTGTCGGTATCGGCTATGCGATTCCCGTCGATACGGTCAACAAAGTGGTGACGGAGTTGATCCGCACCGGCCGGGTGGCGCAGCCGTACATCGGGGCCGAGTTCATTCTGGAAGAAGCTTACGTCCGCCGGATGGGCATTGCAAAAGGGGTTGTTGTCCGCAGCGTGCGGCCGCGCAGTCCCGCGGCACTGGCGGGGATGCAGCAAGGCGACGTCATTGTGAGGATTGACGACAACGACATCAGCAACCTTGCCGCGCTGGAAAAAGTCCTGAACCGCGTGAAGATCGGTGACGCGTTGAAGGTGGAAGTCCGCCGCGGCAACCAGATGGTGGACATGGCAGTGAAGGTGGAAGGGATATGAAGCCGAAGTTCAGCGAGCATCCCAACGGGATGCCGCTGCCTCATTCATCCAATCCCTTCAACGGCGCCTCCGCCGGGCAACCGGCGTCCAAGTACGCCTGCAGCATGATCTGGGCGGCGACGCGGTCCCGACGTTCCTTCCGCTGGCGATGTGTCAGCCCCGCGTTCCAGAGGGCGTTCTCCGCTTCCAGCGTTGTGAAGCGTTCATCCGCGAACGTCACCGGCAGCCCCGTCGTTTCATTCAGCCACGCGCCGTACTTGCGGGCTTCCTGGGCTTTGATTCCTTCGCGGCCGTTCAAATGCACCGGCAATCCCAGGACGATGCCGACGGCCTGTTCCGCGGCGATCAACTGCTTGAAGTACGCCGCATCGGCCGTGAGGCTTTGCCGCTGGCGCGTGCTGATCGGGCTGGCGATCAGGCGGTCGCGATCGCTGATCGCCAGCCCGACGCGGACCGTGCCATAGTCAATGCCCAGGAGTCTGCCGCTCACAGGTAGTTCTTCCCGTCGTTCATTTTCTTGAGTGCGTCCACGATCTCTTTGACCGTGCCTTCTTCGGCACGGTCGGCGATCAGCGTGGCGTTGCCGTCCTGCACGATCAGCAGATCGCTGACGCCGATTGTCGCGATCAGGTGGCCCGGGTCGGCGACGATCACGCATTTCGACGTCTTGATCCCCAGATGTTTCGCCTGCACCGTGTTCCCCTCTGCATCCTGCGGGTTACGGCGTTCGAGCGCCAGCCAACTGCCAACGTCGTCCCATTGATACGGGGCCTGCACCACCAGGACTTCCTTCGCTTTCTCCATCACCGCGAAGTCGATGCTGATTTTCTCCGCGTTGGCATACTCGCGCTGGAAAATCTCGTCCTGGGCTGACGTGCCCCAGGCAGCGGCGATCCGGTCGATCGATTCCATCAGCTTCGGCTTATGGGTCCGCAGTTCGTGCAGAATCGTCGCAACCTTCCAAACGAAGATGCCGCTGTTCCAGTAGTATTCGCCGCTGGCGACGTACTTTTCTGCCGCGTCGAACTTCGGCTTTTCCTTGAATTCCTTCACCTTGTAAGCGGTGACGCCCTGACGTTTGTCGAACTCGGCCCCGCGGTGGATGTAGCCGTACCCGGTCGAAGGAAACGTCGGCGGGATGCCGAACGTGATCAGCGCCTGCGGATGAGCCTCAGCCAGTTGCTCGGCGGCATGGGCGGCCCGGCGGAACTCCTGCACCGGTTCGATGACGTGATCGGCCGGCATGACCATCATCACCGCGTCCGGGTCTTCCTTCGCGATTAGTGCGGCCCCAAGGCCGATGCATGCGGCCGTGTCCCGCCCCTGCGGTTCGCCGACGATGCGATTGTTGGCAAGTTCGGGAAGCTGTTTCGCGGCTTCGCCGCGGTGAGCCCCGCCGGTGATCACCCAGGTACGTTCCGGGGGCACCTGCGCTTCGATCCGATCACGCGTGCCCTGCAGCAGGGTGCGGTCGCCGCTGAAGGCGAGAAACTGCTTGGGCCGGGCCGACCGGCTTCGGGGCCAGAAGCGTGTTCCGCCGCCGCCGGCCATGATCATCGCATGAAGCATCGTGTTCCTCCATGAAGGGTGGGAGAGAGTTTATTCCAGAAGCAATGCTGAATCGATCGTCCGGCCGGGGCGTACCCGGCCGGTCAGTTCCTGTGGATCGAGGGCAAATCGGGGCGAGACTTCCACCGGCACGCTGACGTTGCCTTTGTCGTCACGCAGCAGTGTCAGGCCGGCCTGCTCCAACCAGCTTCCCGCCAGGTTGATCAGGTCGCGCGTCGCGGTGGCCGGTGAATCGAGGCCATCGGCGTTCTTCACCGGCGAGAACTCTTCGGACCGCAGCGCTTCTTGCACCAGATAGCGGTCGGCCAGCGGCAGGGCATCGAAGATGAACAGTTCGAACTTCAGTGCGTTCTCGCTGGTCGGGATGACGGCGTTGCCCGCGGCATCGGTATAAGGGACTTTCTTGCGCGCGTAGTGGTACGGCAGCCGCGTTTCGCCCTGCGTGATGCGGGCGAGAAAGTCGACATCGAAGATGTGGATGGCCGGGTTGCCGGCCCGGTGCAGCAGTCGCCCGTCGGCGTTGACGGCATGCAGCAGTTCGTCCGGCATGTCGCTGTATTCGATGATGCCGCAGCGGCCGTCGATCAGCGAGAGCACGCCCATCTTCTCTTTCGGGAATGCCTTTTCGATCGCCTTGGAAGACGCTTCGGCATTCAGCGCCCGGTGCTGGCCGAGGAAGATCGGGTCAGCGATCTTCACCAGCGGATTATCGACCTGAAGGTAGAAAATGGTACGGACGCCATTGCGGCGAAGATCATCGAGCAGCCCTGAATCAGCCAGCGCGGTCAACGTGCCCCCGTGACCGTTGGGGCCGGCGAACAGCTTGCCCGGCTGTTCGAGCACGAGTCCGCCGGTCTTCAGGTCGACTGCGGGCATGGTGCCCTGCTCGAAGAAGAAGACTTCGCTCTTTGGCAGCCCGAAGAAACGGTTCTGCTCAAAATACTCGACTGTTTCCACATGCGTGGCGGGGCTGGTCATGATCAGAAACGGGATCGGCTTGCCGTAGCGGCGGCTCAGGGCGAAGACTTTGTCTGCATGGATGGCGAACAGGCTTTTGCCGCTGACCGGGCCGATCGGGAACATCCCCTTGGGCTTGTCGAAACCGAGCCGGCTTCCTTGGCCGCCCGCAACCAGCAGCACGGCCACTTCACCGCGGGAAAGCATCTCATCGCCGGTCTGGCGATCGGTGTTCGTCCATGCCGTCGGCGGGTTCATGGTGACGGCGGCGATCCGGTCGGCAGATGGCAGCGCCTGTACCTGATCGCGGGCGCGGTACAGCGCATCAATGTGAGCGAGATCGATGCCGGCCAGTTGTTCCAGCAGTGCAGCGCGATCGGGCCGGGACATCGTTTCCCAACCGGTCAGGACATGTTCCTGTCGGTAGGTTCGCAGTCGATGTAACAGGTCGGGAGGGACATCACGCATGAAAAACACACCTGCGAAAAAATCAGAAGGTAAAACTCAGGCCGTCGTACGCCATCGCAACGCCCTGGGGAAGTTTCGGGTTCAGTTCATCGTAGTCGAACTCATGGCCCATGTGGGTCAGGTACGCCTGTTCGGGGCGGATGCGTTCGATAACGTCGAGCGATTCGCTCAGGCTCAAGTGGGCAGGGTGCGACTTGTAACGCAGGCAGTCGATGACCAGCACGCGAACGCCTTCGAGCAACGGCCAGCTCGAATCGGGGATCTCATTGACGTCGGTGCAGTAGGCTACGTCGCCGATGCGGTAGCCGAACACGTTGAAGATGCTGTGGATCAGCGGGATCGGTGTGATCATCTCTCCCAGGGCCTGGAACGGTTCCCGCGTGATGCGCTCAAACTCCAGGCGAGGAACCAGCCCGGCCTTGCCGTCGCTGTCAGCCCGGAAGGCATACGAGAACACGGAGCGGATGACGTGTTCCACTTCGTCATTGCAGTAGATCGGCACTGGACCGTTGAGCAGTCGCGGCATCAACCGTAGATCGTCGAGGCCGAACAGGTGGTCGACGTGGTAATGGGTATACAGCACCGCATGAACGATGCGAACCTTCGCCCGCAACAATTGAAGCCGCATCTCGGGTCCGGTATCGATCAGCAAATTACCCTTCGGGGTGCCGATGATCACTGAACTGCGATAGCGATTGTTCCGGGGATTGGTCGATCGGCAGACCGGGCATTCGCAGCCGAGCATGGGCACCCCGACGGAGGTACCCGTACCCAGAAACGTGAACGTGCGCTGACCGGTCATCATGGGGCTATTTCACGGGACTGACACCATTTGGGCAAGGGCATTAGCGGGCAGCTACAGGAAGAATGTCCGGTTCAATCTGCATGGCTTCGGCCAGTTTGTTCATCTGGTTGAACAGGCCGACGACGGCGAGGATTTCGCCATGCATCTCTTCAGTCATCCCGAGTTTTTCGGCGGCAGCCGTATGCGAGTTGATGCAGTACGTGCAGCCATTGGTCGCGGAAACGGCCAAGGCGATGATCTCCTTGGTCAGCATGTCGACCTTGCCCGGTGCCATGATCACCTTCAGGCGCGACCAGCAGAGTTCCAGGTGATCCGGATGCGCGGCCAGGGCCCGCCACATGTTCGGCACGCGGTCGATTTTCTTCGTCGCCTTGATGTCGGCGAAGATCGCTTTGACCTTCGGATGCTCGGTTGCCTCATCCACCAGCTTCACGGTGCTCATCTTCGACTTCCTCTTCAAGTTGACCCAGTTCGGGCGGCACGAACGGCTCGGCCTTGATCGCAGCTTTCCACACGGGCAGTAGCGATTCCAGATGCTCGGCCCATTCCAGGTGCAGCATCCGGCAGTCGTGCATCTCCCAGCGGTCGCCGGGTTTATCGTACAGCCGGGCGGGCGTTCCGGGCGCAGTCACGAGGGTACATTGCCCTGTCTGCAGCGACTGGCGGCCATCGGCCAGCGACTGAATGACGTACGGCAGCGCCGGCGGCAACAGGCGTTCCGTCAACGGCCGCAGTGAGCGGCCGTGAAGCGATGGCAGCGGCGGCACCCCGAGCAAATCATGAATCGTCGGAAGCAGATCGACACTCGACGTCAGCGCACGCACATGCCGCTGGGCATTCTTCGCTCCCGGCAAACGGATCATCAGCGGCACATGGCCGGTCTCTTCATGGATCGCACCGCACACCGGCCCGATCCAGCCGCGTTCGCCCAGTGATTGTCCATGACCTGACGTGACGATGACCGCGGTATCGTCGAGCCGGGGGCCGAGCAGCTTCATCAGCTTGCCGAAGTCGGCGTCCCACTCACTCACGACGGCCGCGTAGGTCGCCTGCAGTCGTTCAATGTCGCGATTGGTTAATTCCACCTGCCCCTGCGGCGGTTCGTCCCACGGCTGCGGCGATTCGTCCCCCTCATCGCGCGAGACGCTGTCGATGTACTTGTCGAAGAAGTCGAGCGATACCGACCACGTCGGCAGCAGCCGGTCGGTTTCGACGATCATCAGGAACGGCCCATCCGTGGGCAGTTGCTTCTTCACTGCTTTCAGGAGTGGTGCCCCCGGCGACTGCTCGTCGTCGCGAATCACCGGGACATGTTGCGCACTCCGAAACAACGCGATCGGTTGTCGCCCATCCTGGACATGAACAACGCGAGCACCGAAGCCACTGGCGATGTCGCCTTCGAACCGCCCGCTCACCAGCGCCCGCGCCCACTCCGCCGGCGACGGATTCACCGCGTAGTGTTCGTCGAACAGTACACTCTCGGCCGCGAACTGGTCGAGGCAGGGCGTTTGCAGCCACTCGTTGCCGTAGCAGCCGAGCCAGCCGGTGTTCCAACCATTGGCAATGACGATGATCACGTTCATGGCAGGCATTGTACTCGCCGGAAGGACAGGGATTGAACTCATCGTCTCTTTGCCTTCAATGAAGGGGTTGCTTCCGTCGAAACTGGCGTTGCCGAACCCTGCCGCGCTGATGGACCACCCCGAGAGACCGCATGACTGCCCCGCAATCGACTCGCGAGTTCGATATCGACTTTTTCCGAGGCTGGGTCTGCCTGAGCCTCGCCTATCTGCATTTCTTCAACAGCGCGCTGTTTGATTCCTTCAATCGCCTGTTCGGTGACGACGGCATGTGGTTCGTCTGGAACATCCGGCTGGGGGTAGAGAGCTTCTTCATCCTGGCCGGGTTCATGATGGCGCACATGATGCGGCCGATCCCGGGGGAAGATGTCTCGATCGCCGGCTATCTGAAGCGCCGTTTTTACCGCCTGATCATTCCTTATTGGGCGGCGGTGCTGATCTTCGTCGCCTACCGCTATCTGATCTTCGCAGCCACCGGGCGCGGCGGCGGGCCGATCCCGCTGCAGGACGTGCTGGGCCAGCTGTTCCTCGCCCAGGAGTTCTTCTACGAAAGCCCCGCTGCGCAGGAGCACGTTACCCCGACGGGTTACTGGTCGATGGTGACAATCGAGCAGTTCTACCTGGTCTGGCTCGCGTTTTACGCGATCTGCCTGACGATCTTCGGTCGCGGGAAACGCCAGGGCTACGCAGCCGCGGAACACGCGATGGTGGTGCTGACATTCGTCGCCTGCATCGGTTCATTGTCGATCTGGTGGCTGGGCATGGAACACACGGCACGCTGGCAGCTCGCGGTATACGGCATGTTTTTGACGCTGGGCA
>Ga0105048_10015736_pt1 | contig 11723 bp, 7 predicted proteins | sample MAT05_FD_78382 | JGI IMG/M metagenome (GOLD analysis project Ga0105048, IMG submission 78382) | Freshwater microbial communities from Lake Fryxell liftoff mats and glacier meltwater in Antarctica - MAT-05 | ecosystem: Environmental > Aquatic > Freshwater > Ice > Liftoff microbial mat | place...
ATTTCTTCACCTGGCGCACGTGCAGCGGATCGCCCACCAGATCCTCACGGGTGGCGTCGATCACCAGGTTGGCCAGCCGCTCCGGGTCGCACGGCAGCAGCGGAGCCAGCGTGCCAAATGTGCGGATTCCCGCTTTCGTCAGCTCGCGCATCGCTTCCAGACGCTTATAGTTGCTCTCGCAGTGCGTTTCGTAGATACGGCGGATATCGTCGCGATCTGTCGTCACGGAGAAGCTGACGCGCAGATCCGTGCGCGACGCCAGCCGGCGCAGCCGCTGCAGGTCAAGCAGGATGGATGGGCTCCGTGTCTGGATGACGAAGACCGCCGGTGGCTTTTCCGCCAGGGCGTCCAGAATGGCGGGCATCAGGCGGAAGTCGCGCTCAGCGGGCTGCCAGGGGTCCACCAGAGGTGAGCAGTAGATCACCTCGCCACTGGTCCGGCGCTTCAGCAGCAGCTCCGCGGCGTTCGTTTTGAACGTGGTCAGTTCACCCCAGTGGAGCCAGTCCTCACGCTTCAACCCCCCATAAACCCGCATGGTGGGGACGTAGCAGTAGCTGCATCCATAGGTGCAGTTGCGCGCCGGACTCAGCGAGTGCGTGAAGCCGGCTTCCGCGATGAAACCCGTGGTTTCACTGAGGATGCTCCGGGAGGCGTTGTTTTCGACGATACGGAAGGGCATGATTGCGTCTTGCCGGCAGCGAGCGAATCGAGGCATTTCCGGTCCAGCAGTTTTCCGGCCCGGATCACCGCCGCGATACGCCTGGTGTTGCCGATATCGGCCAGTGGGTCGGCCTCCAGCAGCACCAGATCCGCCGTCCTGCCCTTCGCCACCGTGCCGTGCGTCGCTTCAATTTCAAAAAAGCGTGCCGGATTCAGTGTAGCGGTCGTCAGAGCCTCCAGTGGACTCAGCCCCGCCGCGACCATTGCCCGAAGCTCGTCATGCAGCGCGATTCCCGGCTCCACGCCCGGATCTCCGGTGTCTGTTCCCGCCAGAACGCCCGTTCCCGCGCCGTACATCAGCTTCACCAGGCGGGCGTGGAACTCGTACTCCTCATGGCTGGCTTCTTTGTCGCGCTCCATCCTCTGCCACAGCGTCAGCGTGGGACACTGCCACATGCCGAAGCGCGCCATCCGGTGAAACGTCTCGTTGGCCAGACCTGGGCTGAACGTCTCGTACACGCGCTTCGCCACTGCCGCCAGAGCCTCCCGGTCGCCCTTCGCCCGTGCCGTCGCGCGCTGCTCCCGCAGGCTCGGCTCCAGCGGCGTGAAGGCCATTGGGAGCCCGAACATATGCTCCATGCTCTTCTGGCGCGCATCGATTGCCTCCGCCACGGTGACGTCGCCCGGAAGGTGCCCGGCGAATGGCGAACGGATCACTCTCGCCCGCTGCGCGATGGAAAAATAGGAGTCGCGCGACAGCCCGGAGAGGATCCTGATGAAGTCCGCCATGCCTTTATCCAGCTTGTCGACGGCCTGCCTGGCCTCCTCAGGCCCCGCCACCTTGATGCCCGCCGACGCCCTGATGCCGGATCGCGGCCCATCCAGCGCCTGCCCGGATGTGTAGATCTTCGGCGCGATCCGCCCCGGAGCCCGCAGCGCCCGCGTTTTCACCAGATCGCTCCCCATATCGCGCACGCCCAGGACGCCATACGCGACGTAAGGTTCGGGCTTCGGATCGTCGTCCCACAAGTGGACGTGCATGTCCCACAGCCCCGGAATCAGGAATTTGCCCTTGCCGTCGATTGCGCCCGCGCCGGCCGGAATGCCACGCCCCACCGCGGTGATTTTCCCGTTCGCGATCACCACCGTCTGGCCCTCGCGGGCTCCGTTGGCATCCACCACGGTGACGTTGCGAATTGCCAGCGACTGCCCCCGCGTAACGGCTGGCGTGGCTGCCAGAAGCAGCATCAGCCCCGTCATCGCCGGTAGTATTGGCAGGCACGCCCTGAACGCGATATTCTCGAACAACACCTGTGTCACCGTTTCGCCTTTTTTCCGCACTCGCACTCATCCTGGCCGGTCTCCCGATGTACGGCATCACCATTCAGGACCCGAACACGTCCGGGTTCGCCACTGGTAACTCCGCCTTCACAGGGGTGGTGAAGATTCTCTACAACAAGAACAACGGTACCTTCTTCTGCAGCGGTTCGCTGATCAGCCCTGACGTTATCCTCACGGCGGGACACTGCATTGAAGGCGCCTCCAACTGGAGTGTGACGTTCGAAACCGCGAATGGTGCCAGCGTCCTTCTGGCCGCGCAGGCGTTTCTGCATCCGGACTACGCGCCCCGGCCCTCGCCGGTCAGCCAGATCCCTCAGTATGACGTGGGCATTCTGCGGCTGTCCGGCATCGCTCCGGCGGGGGCTGCGATTTACACCCTCGACACGGCCTATGGCGGTCCGGATGGCACCCTCATCGACATGGTCGGGTACGGACTCAATGGCGGAGCCGGTCAAACCGCGGTGAACAACACCACCCGTCACTGGGCGCAGAATCTGGTGCAGGCGCAGTTGAGCTCCTCCAACTTCGGTGGCGGAACCGTGGTGAGCACGCCGGACCTTCCGCTTTTCAGTTACGTCGTCTACGGGACTGGCACCTCGGCCACAGCAGGCCTGACCGCTCCGGGCGATTCCGGCGGTCCGCTGTTCTACAACGGAACCATCCTTGGCGTCACCTCGGCGGGCAACTTCCCCGGTGGGACCATCCAGACGAACACGTTGTACACCGCCTACTTCGCCAACCTGTCCGAAGACGTGACGGGCGACTGGGTCCAGAGCTTCCTCGTCCCCGAGCCCGGCACCATTGCCTTCGTCTCAGCTGGTCTCATCGCACTGATCGCAATGCGCCGCCGCAAAGAGTAACAGCTACTCCACCAGCAGGTTCGCTGCTTTAGATGGGACGCCGCCAGCCGTGATCACCACCGGCTGCGATCCGGTCGGCGCGTCCGCCGGCACGCGAATGTTCATCTGGTACAGGCCGACAAAATTCGGTGCCAGACCGGCGAAGAAGACCTCGGCGAGACGTCCTCCCACCGTAACGGTCGGCGTGACCCGAACCTGAGCCAGCGGGCTCAGCGGACCAGGCTCACCACTGGCCGGCTGATTGTCCACCGCGCCCAGACCATTCACGTAGAGGCTGATAATGCCTCCCCGTTTCGCGCTGTTGCCCGTGCCGATGATGCCGGTTTCCCCGACCGCCGCCGCGAATACGCGACCGCTGGAGTCAGTGTATTCGAACATGGCTGGCGAGGCCGCCGCGATCGGAATGGTCACCAGTTCCGACTGATGGTCGCCGATGGTGACCTTCATCTGTGCCGACGTCACGCCCTGCAGTTCCCACGGGATCAGCACGTTAATCTGCCCCGCGTTGACGAAGTGCAGACGACCGGGAACGCTGATCTTCTGCGTGGGAGCGTCGAAGCTGACGCCCACACCCGCCAGCGAAAGCGGCAGGTACGACGTGGAGTAGATCTTCAGCGCGTCGCTGAGCGCACGTCCGTAAATGCTGATGTAGGAACCGGGCGCGAAGCCTCGTCCCGCCTGCTGGCTGGCCGCGTTTACGACGCCGCCGGTACTGATGGTCGGCTGCTGACGCACGTTGCCGTAGAGGAATAGCCGATAGTTGCTCTCGGTTCCGAGCACGACGCCCAGCTCATGCTCGCCCACCTGAGTCCCGAAGCGAATGTCCACATCGCCGCGGCCCAGCGCGTTGGTCTTGTCCAGCTGCCCCGCCACAGAGGAATCGCCCAGCGTAGGAATCACGCGGAACGTAACGTCCGGAACCGGCGCGCCGAACTGATCCACCACCTTGAAGCTGAGGTACTGATTGCCGCTCTGCCCCTGTACCTTGTCGAAGGGGTATTCCAGCGAAAGGACGTCGAACGGGATATTGTCGCTGACGATGAAGAGGTACGGGATGCGCAGAATGACCGATCCGCCGGTCACCTGGATGGCACCTTCGTAGGCTCCCGGCCCTGGGCGCGTTCCCGTCAGCCTGGCGCTGATTCCGCTGTTGCACTGGCCTCCGTTCAGGCTCAGGGTAGATGCGCTTAGCGCAACCTGGGCGCTCCCGGCGGTTCCGGTCATCGGCACCACGGAGAGGCGCAGATTCACCGTCGCCGTCCCCTGATTGCAGAAGGTGAACGGCGTGGCGGCGGTCGGCAGCGCACCAGCGGGCAACACGCCGAATGAGACAGTGGAGGGCTCGGCGGTCACGTTCGTGGTCACCGCGGCACCGGCATCCAGCTTGCCCGCGCCCAGATCGCGCACTCCGGCATCAATGATCCGGCCCTGACCGCTGCCACTGAAGTCCACATCGGTAATCCGCGCATTCGCCGTGTTCACGACCGCCGATTTCAGTTGCGCCGGAGTCATCCGCGGATTGCGCTGCTTCACGATGGCGAGCGCTCCGGCCACCATCGGCGCGGCGAAACTGGTGCCCTGGACCGCCGTGTATCCCGAGGCGTCGTACAACTCGCCGTTCGGGTCGTACCGCTGAGTCGCCACGTACAGGTCCGTGCCCACGGCCACCAGTTCCGGCTTAATCCGCGACAGGCCGGTGGAGGGTCCGCGGGAGGAGAAGAAGGCCATGGTGTTGACATCGATGGAGAGCGCCGGTACCTCGGTCAGCGAGGGATCGAGCGTCGCGCGCGCCGAGGGCTGCTGCGCGATATAGCTCTTCAGGCTCAGGCCGACCGTGCTGCCGATCAGCGCGGCGGGAATGCCCGTCTGGTTCACGCCGTTAATCGGGAAGGTGCCGTTCACCCCGACCGGCTGATACAGGATCACACCCGCCGCGCCGCCCTTTTGCGCATTGTTGATCTTGGTGGCGAACAGGCAGTTTTCCGAACGCTGGATCAGCGCGATGGCACCGTTCAGGCTACCCGCCGCCAGCGGGGAGCAGGCCTCGCCGTTGTCACCGAGCGTGGTCACATCCACCACCGGCAGGCTGACGCGGGCGTCCGGTTTCGGCCCGTCGCCGAAGTACGTGTTGATGCGCTGCAGGTCCGAAGGGACGCCAGGCCCGGTAATCCGGATGCTCTGGTAGTAGACGTGGCGATTGGTGCTTGCGCCCACCGTGATGGCCGATGGAGCGGTGCCGGGGCTGGTGATGCTGTTGAACGCGGGGTAGCGCTGCAGGCTGGTCTTGTCGCCGTCGTTGCCCGCGGAGATCACCACCGTCAGGCCGCGCCTGATCACGTTCTCCACCGCCATTGCAATCGGATCACAGTCATACGGGCACTGGCTGTCGGAGCAGCGGTCGGTTGGCCCGAAGAAGGCAGGCCCGCCCAGCGACAGTACCGCGATGTCCATGCCATCGGCCAGCGCGTCTTCCAGCGCATTCACGATGGCCGGAGTGTAGGTGAACGTCGCATTCAGTCCCGGCGACCCGAAGATCTTGTAGTTCCCCAGCCAGACTCGCGGAGCCACTCCGCTGAACGTCGCCACCGGACCGGTGTTGCGGACGCCGCCCACCACCGTCGCTACCGCCGTCCCGTGCCCGACGCGATCGCGCGGCGACAGGTCGTCGGGCCGGGTGAACACCGGATCGGTGCCAGCCAGCAGGCTGACATAGCTGCGCGCGGCGATGACTTTCGTGTTGGTCCAGTCGCAGTGGCTGCCGGTACACTTCGGGAAGCCCGCCGGCATACTCAGGGAGGGATCCCGCATGGCCGGATGGCCTGTGTCGATGCCCGTGTCGAGGATCGCCACCTTCACCCCGGCGCCAGCGCTCTGCGAGCCGTTTACCGCCGACCAGGCTGGCTGGATGTTCACCAGATCGAGAGCCTCGCTCAGGTGCCGCTTAATCGGCCGCAGCCGGTCTGCGAACCTGACCCCGGGCAGCGCTCTCAGCTTTTCTTCCGATCCCGCGGGCGCGACCACGTAAACGGCGTTCAGCAAAATCTGACTGGTGGAGCTGACGTGCATGCCCAAGCCCACCAGGGACCGCGCCATGGCCGCCTGCTTCGCCGCGATTCCGCTGGCGCGCGCCGACCTCAGCATCTGCGCTTTGTTCATGCCCGCCGGCGAGTCCACCGCCAGAGGAGCGTCTTCCAGCACCAGGATATATCGTTCCTGACGAGGGGCCGCGGATAATCCGCAACCGAAAGCCAGCGCGAGAATGGGGGCAAGAGCGAAAAAGCGACGAAGTCTCACGTGAACGGTGACGTGCATGAAACGTACCTCGTTTCCACGTTCGCACAGCCCGCGCCGACATCGCCACACCGGCTTAAGTAATTATGATAGAGTAGATTAGAGAGGTTTCTGATGGCCACCAAGCAGCCGTACTCTCAGGGCTCACAGGTCGAGCATCCCAAGTTTGGGTTGGGATCTGTCCAGTCCTGTACCGATGAGTATATCGTAATTAAATTCGATGATCACGGGGAGAAAAAGTTCATCTCCTCCATGGTTCTTTCTTCGCTGAAGAAGAGTGACCGCCAGCCCCCGGTGGAAAAGCGGGCGACCCGCGCCAGAAAAAAAGTGGCCGCTGCAGCACCCCCAGCCGCCGCCGCAACCGCCACCACCTAGACCCGAGTTTCGCGGGGCGATCAGCCGGTAACCGGCCCGCCCCGCTGCCAGTTCCGTTTGATCCCGCCCTTAAGCCTGTCCCACTCCACTCGTCCTGCCTGCCGCCATTTTCCGCTGCAACGCCGACAACAACCGGGAATGAATATCAGGGGGAATCGCCTGCGGTTCCACTCCGCGGAAAACCCTGATGGTCTTTTGCGTGGTGTCCAGAACTACCCAGCAGTTCGGGCACTCGTTCACATGTTGATGAAGACGAGCCTTGATCTCGGGATCCAGACTATCGTCCAGATACTCGCTCAGGTCGTTCAGAAAATCTTTACATGTAAGCAAAAACGTCATCTCCCTTGCGCTTGAACAGCCGGGTCAGTCGCTCACGGAGCTGAAGCCGGGCGCGAAGCAGTCTGCTTTTGACCGCCGGAACCGAAATTCCAAGGGCCTCAGCGGTTTCCTCAGTGGACAGTTCTTCGATGTCGCGAAGCACGAAAACGGTGCGGAAACCTGGCTTCAGGCTGTCAACCGCGCGCGCAAGAATCTCGTGCAACTCTTCCCGCGAATATGTCTTCTCGGGGTCGTCGTCCCACACCGCGATTTCCCGGGTAACGGAGTCCTCGTCCGTCTCATGCGGTTCGTCCAAAGAAACGGTACGGTCCGACTTCCGCTTGCGCAGTTTCATCAGCGCTTCATTCACGGAAATCCGCACCAGCCAGGTGTAGAACTTTGACTGCCCCTGGAAGCTGTCCAGGTTTGAGTAAGCCTTCAGGAACGCTTCCTGAAGCACGTCCTCGGCATCCTCGTCGTTCTGGGTAATGTTCTTGGCCAGACGGAAGATCTTACGCTCGTACTTCTCCACCAGCTCTGTGAACGCGGCCGCATCACCAGCCCGGGCGCGGTCAACAAGCGCCTGCTCTTCGTTGTTTTCAATCGGTGGGGCAATGGAAGACATCAGTGGACGGGCTCCCTCACATAATAGACGATAGCCACCTCACACATCTCAGGCGACTTTCTCGATGCGTACCTTAGCAATACGATTTCTCTCCATCTCACAGATGTGGTAACGCCTGCCTCCGTATTCCACGGCATCGCCCGTCGCCGGAATTTCTCCCAGCTGGAACAACAGGAATCCCGCCAGAGTCTCGAATCCGGCGTCTCCGGGTAGCTCAATTCCCCACAGGGTGTCCAGATCCCGGATCGGGGTGGTCCCGTCCACTTCCAGCGGACCCGACGTTTCCCGCCGCGGAGCCAGCCTGCGCTCGTCGTGCTCGTCTTCAAACTCACCAAACACCTGCTCCAGCGCGTCTTCCAGCGTAACCAGACCCGAAACCGTTCCGAACTCATCCACCACGATCGCCATGTGGGTATGGTTGGTCCGGAAATCGCCGATCAGCTGATTCAGCTGCTTGGTTTCCGGTACCACCAGGGGCTTGCGCACAATCCGCTTCAGCCGGAAGGGTTGCACCGGACGGTGTTTCTCCAGCGCCGACCGCCTCTGCTCCCACACCTTGAACAAGTCTTTCAAATGCAGGATTCCGACAATATTCTCTCGCTTGCCTTCAAACACCGGCAGGCGGGAGTACATGTTTTCCAGAAATAGCTTCAGGACCTGGTCCAGCGTGGCGTCCACGGAGACGGAGACCATGGACCGTCGCGGGACCATCACCTCGCGGGCGTAGTAGTCGCTGAGTTCCAGCATGCGCCCCATGGCGTCGCGCTCAAACTCCGTCAGCTCCCGCCGGCTGGCGCTGATGATGTACTTCAGCTCCTCCACTGAATGCCCGCCCGCATGCTGCTGGCCGCTCAGCCCGATCAGACGACTAATGCCCGTGGCGGACTTTTCGATCGCGTAGACCACCGGCTGCGTCAGCCGCACAAAAATCAGCAGCACCGGAGCCACGATCACCGCCAGGCGGTCCGACTTCTCGATCGCCAGATTCTTCGGCACCACCTCGCCCAGCACCACGTGGACGTAGCTCATCAGCGCAAACGAGAGCGTGAATGCCACACCGTGCATCACGCCGCGAGTGGTATCGGTCACCAGAGGCGACATGGCGCCGAACACAATCCCGAAGATCGTTTCCTCGCCCGCCCATCCCAGCCCAAGACTGGCCATTGTGACGCCGAACTGCACCACGCTCAGCATTCGTTCGGGATTGCTCAGCAGGCTCATGGCCGCCTGTGCGCCGACGTTGCCCGCTTCCGCCAGTTGTTTCAGTCTTGATTTGCGTGACGACAGCAGGGCCGTCTCCGCGCCCGCGAAGAATCCATTTGCCGCGATGATGAACAGCAGCAGCAGGAGACGGTAACCAGTATGGCCTTCGTTCATGCGGTGAAAGGTACAGTCATCACGGTTCGCTACACTCGAAGCGTGCGGCTCACCCGAGTCTTAAAGTATCTCAACTATCTGATCGGTCTCGCGCTGATCGCGCTTCTGGGCACCGTGTGGTGGTTTGCGTGGCGTCCCCTGCCCGATTCCAGCGGGGAAATTCGAGCTGCGATTACCCAGCCCGGCAGCATCACGCGCGATTCTCTCGGCGTCCCCCACATCAAGGCTGCGACCGTGGAAGATGCTCTGTACCTGCAGGGATATGCCACCGCGCAGGACCGCCTCTGGCAAATGGATTCCATCCGCCGTTACGCGTCCGGCGAGCTCTCCGAGATCATCGGACCCTCCACACTGGAACTGGATCGCGAATCCCGCAAGCTTCGCATGCGACGTCTGGCCGAGGAGCACACGCGTGCGCTGCCCCCCGAGGATCGCCGCTACGCCGCGGCCTACGCTCGCGGAGTGAACGCCTTCATCGAGTCGCATCGGGACCGCCTTCCGGTGGAGTTCACACTCCTGCAATACCAGCCCCGCCCCTGGACGATTGCCGATTCCGTGGTCATCGGCCTGCAGATGTATCGCGACCTCACCAACAGCTGGAAAACCGACATCCTGCGTGGTGCCATGCTGAGCACTCCCAACGCCGACCTCGCCAAAGAGCTCTTCCCTGTGCGCACCGGGATTGAAGTGCAGCCCGGCTCCAACGCTTTCGTCGTGAGTGGCAAGTTCACCGCCAGCGGCAAGCCGATGCTGGCCAACGACACTCATCTGGAATGGGGCGCGCCTTCCACCTGGCACATGGTCTCGCTGGAAGCTCCAAACCTGAACGTCACGGGCTTCGCCCTGCCCGGCCTGCCCGCCGTCATCATCGGCCACAACGATCGCATTGCGTGGGGCGTCACCAACCTGCAGTTCGATGTGCAGGACCTCTATCTGGAACAGATCAACGTCCAGAACGGCCTTTATCTCTTCAACGGCCAGCCCGCTCAGGCGCGTCCTGAGCGCGAAGCGATTCAGGTGAGAGGCAGCAGGCCGGTGGAGTTCAACAACTGGGTAACCCGGCACGGTCCCATCTGGAATGCCAGCGCGAATCAGGTTCTCACCCTTCGCTGGGCCGCCGCCGAACCCGGTCGTTTCCAGATGTCGATCATCCAGCTGAATCAGGCTCGCAACTGGGAGGAGTTCCGAACGGCGCTGCGCCGCTTCTCCGGGCCCGGCCAGAATTTCGTCTACATCGACGTGGACGGCAACATCGGCTATCAGGCCACCGGCATTCTGCCCGTGCGCCGGGGCTTCGATGGACGCCAGCCTCTGAACGGCGTCGCTGGCCAGCAGGAGTGGGACGGATTCGTGCCCTTTGAGGATCTGCCCACCGCCTTCAATCCGCCGTCCGGCCGCATCGTCACCGCCAACCAGAATCCCTTCCCCGAGAACTGGAAGTACGACGTCAGCGGCGACTTCGATCCCGGCTACCGGTCCCGCCAGATCGACGCGCTTCTGGGCGCGCGCGCCAGCGGGTGGAAGCCTGAGGATATGGTGGTGGTCCAGAAAGACGTCTACTCGGAGTTTCTGCTGCGCGTGGCGAAGGCCGTAGTGCAGGCCGCCGACCGGAAGAAGCCGCGGGACGAAATGGCGCGCGATGCGGTGGAGCAGCTCCGCGGCTGGAACGGCCAGGCGGAGAAGGGTCTCGCCGCCCCCATGATCGCGACCCTGGTCTACCAGCAGATCCGCACCGATCTTGCGGCTCGTGCTGGCGCGAAGGACGTGGAATATGCCTATTCCACAGCGGCCTCAGTGGTCGACCGTCTGCTCCGCGAGCGCCCGAAGATCTGGTTCCCCGACTGGGACGCGGAGCTGATGAGCGCGCTCGGCAAGTCCATTGAGGAAGGCCGCCGCCAGCAGGGCCGCAACGTGAGCAAGTGGGATCAGGGCCTGTACCTCGCTCTGGAACTGAAGCACCCCGTCATCAGCAAGGTCCCCTGGATTGGAAGCTGGTTCAACATTGGGCCGGAGCTGATGAGTGGAGCCGGAACCACGGTCAAGCAGACCAGCCGCCGACTGGGTCCGTCCATGCGCATGGTGGCCGACGCCGGGAACTGGAACAGCTCGCTGGCCTCCATCACCATCGGCGAGAGCGGCCAGATCCTGTCGAAGCACTTCAAGGATCAGTGGAGCACCTACTGGGCCGGTCGTGCCTTCCCCATGCCGTTCGGCGCCGAAGCGAAGGGCGACATCCTCAGGGTTGTGCCTGAGTAAACGTGCCGAGTTGTAGGTTCGCCGCATAAATCCCCAACCGCTCCCTTATAGTCGCGGCTCAGAAAGGCCGTCGATACTGAGCCGCGACTAGTGTGCCGGAGTAGTGGCTTTCTGCCACGGCACAGAGGCGGCTCGCTGCAGGTGGAGCGACAAGGCCGCCTGAAGCTCCCGGGCCACCTTCACTTCGGTCCCGATCACGTTCGTCTTCTCGCCCGGATCCGACGCCAGGTTATACAGCTCGTATGGCTGAAACGGGCGGTTCTGCACCAGCTTCCAGTCTCCCTTGCGGATCGCGTAGTAGTCGCGCCCCAGATACTGCGGCCCGCCTTCCCTGCGGACCCAGACCAGCAGCCGCTCAGGCTGATCGGCGCTCAGCAGCGAGATCCCGTCGATCCCGGCCGGCGGCTTCACTCCCGCAGCCTCGCAGAGCGTGGGGTACAGATCCATCGCCATGCCCACACGCTGCGAGCGCGACCCCGCTTCCAGCTTCCGATTCCCCGCCCACGTGAGGCAGGCGGGCACCCGAATGCCGCCTTCGTACATATCCTGCTTGCCGCCTCGCAGAGCGCCGTTCGTCGCCGAGGCCGCCAGCAGGCCACCGTTATCGCTGGTGAAGACCA
>Ga0105048_10015737_pt1 | contig 11723 bp, 10 predicted proteins | sample MAT05_FD_78382 | JGI IMG/M metagenome (GOLD analysis project Ga0105048, IMG submission 78382) | Freshwater microbial communities from Lake Fryxell liftoff mats and glacier meltwater in Antarctica - MAT-05 | ecosystem: Environmental > Aquatic > Freshwater > Ice > Liftoff microbial mat | place...
GTCGGCCGGCACGCGCTTCCAGAACCAGTCGTTGACGGTGAAGGTGCCGAACGGGTGCCCGAGCGTCTCGAGGTGATCGCGGTACATCTGCAGATGCCGAATCTCATCGCGACACAGCGAGAGTAGACCGCGCCGAAACGAAGCCGCAGTGGAGGGGAACGCCAGAATCGCCCACGCGAACAGCTCCGCGGCCTGCAGCTCGTGGTGGAGAAAGGTGTGGAGCACCTCGGCTCGGCGCTCTTTCAGCTGCACCTTGGGCGTCTTCTTCTTGTTCTCGCGCGGCACCAGCTCGACGGGTCGACCCGGCGCGGTCAACGCCAGCGCCTCGGTCGGGTGGCTCCACTCGGTCGGCGGTGGCGGGGGCGCCAGCTTGCCCTCGAGCGAGGTCGAGGTGATGAAGGCCCACGCCCAGCGCTCGACGCTGCCCACGGGAGGTAACGGCTGATCCGCCATGCGACCCGGTCTAGCGCGGAACTGGCGCCGCCGTCGCGGGCGGCCGTGCAGCCAGAAACAAGGTCACCAGGCAGATGATCAACAGCACGCTGTACTCGACCCCGTTGCGGCCCCCGCCGACCACGAACCAGCCCTCGCGGCCGTGCACCATCACGATGCCGGTGATCAAAATCACCAGGTGCACCGTACCGCGAATCGAACGAACCGGTTCAGCGCCAGGCACACCACCCCGGCCGCCTCGAATAGCGTGATGGTCCACGCCACCGCAGTGCCCATGGGGAAGCCCTGAGAGGTCAGGTACTCACCGAACCCCGGCAGCACGCCGTACGGGTCGCGGCGATTATGGGGGGCGGGGGTCGAGCTGCGCCGGGTCGAGCGCGGCGGCGGTCAGGGTGCTGGCTTTGATGTCGGTGAACACGAAGCGGCCGATGAGCTCGCCCTTGCTCCCGAATGACTCGACTCGGGCCGGCACCCCCAGCTTGAAGTCGATGCAGATGCGCGACTTCGGCGCATCGAACCCCTTGCCTCCCCGGGGCATCACGTACAGCTGGCAGTACAAGCCCTCGCTGTCCCACCCTTCGTCGGTGACGACCAGACCGCCGAGCGTGCCAGCCAGCGCCACCTCGCGCTGAAGCTTTCGCAGCAGGTTGCCCATGCCCGCGCCGTCGATGGAGTAGTTCGAGTCTGACTTCGAGAAGACGCTGTCGTTCGGCAACCAGAGCGGCCCGGCGATGCTCAGAAACCCGGCCTCCCGAACGCGAAATTCCTTCGCCCGTACAGCGCGGTTGTAGACCACCACCCGACCACGGGCGGGGCCGGCGACGAACTCGAGTCGCACCGCGAACGGGGTCTCCCGGGTCGTGACCCGAATCACCTGGGTGTCGAGCAGCGTGCCGTTGATCCGCTCCTGCTTGGCCATGGTGTAGGTGTAGATGCCGTAGGCCTTCACCGCGCGCTCACCGATGGCCAGAAGGTGCTCAGGCGGCGTGTGCTGCACGAACTCGGCGAGCTGCTCTTTGGTGGCGGTCGCGACGAACTGTTGGCGCTCGAGATCAGTGGTCGGGGCGGCAGCGACGATCAGCGCGAGAAGAGCAAACACGGGTCACCGTATGCACGCTTCACCGAAAATAAGCGACGACATCGACGTTCACGGTTCTTCACGTTCCAGCCGCTGATGCTCTGCCTTCAGTGCGGTGGCGAAGGTGGCGTGGCGTTTGGCCTCCATGCGAGCTTCGTGGAGCTGGGACTTCGCCTTCTGAGCCGCCGCGGCCGCCTCGTCGGCTTCACGCTCCAGCCGCTTGTGCTCGGCCTCCAACCGCTCGACCTCACCGGCAGACTCGCGCGCCTGCTCCCACTTCTTGCGCGCCGTGGCCATTGCGGCTTCGCGGTCTTCTTTCGCCGCAGGGCCCGGGACGGGCTTCGACTCTGCCTTTGCCACCTCAGGCGCCTCGGTGCGCACCGAAGACACGTCGACTCCGCCGAAGAAGCTGACGTTGGCCTCAGGCGTTTTGCTGAAGCGCCCGAGCGCCAGCTCAGCGGCCCGCTCAGGCGAGGTGGTGGCCGCCTGCAGCACGGCATTGATCGCCGGGAGCTCGTTCAGACCGACACCAAGCTCGCTCATCAGGGCGCTCGCTTTGGTGCTCAAGGCCGTCACCGCCTGGCGCTGCTCGGAGATCACCTCGCGCAGCGCGTCGGCCTTCCCCGTCTGGTGCGCGTGGCTCAGCCGCTCGGCGATCTTCGAGAGCCCGGCGATGTCATCGGCCTGGTCGCGGGCCAGGCGGTTCAGCACGTGGGCGACTCGGGTGGGCTTCTTCTGCTCGAGCACCGCCTTGGCGTCGGGGCCTTTGCCCAGCTGCGCCGCCAACGCCTTGCGGGTCTCGATGAACTGCTCGGGAGCGACCAGGTAGAGCGCGTCGAGCGCCGACTCGAGAGCAGAAGCCATCGCCCGAAACCTACTGCACGATTCGCTCTGAAACCGCCTCGCCGCTGGTCAGATCGACCCCGCGAATCGTGATCGCCGAGACTGAGAGGGGGCCCGAGAGCTGAATGAAGATCATCTTCAGCTCGGCCTTCTTGCCCGAGATGGCGGTGTAGGCGGTGGCCTGGCACTTCTCGCCTTCTTTTCGAGCCACGATCTCGATCAACCGCGTCGGAGCCGGCTTGATCGTCATGCTCACGCTCAGCTTGTCGGCCCGAACCGTTTGCCGCTCGATGCCGTACCCGAAGCCATCGAACCAGGTCGGCGCGACCAGCGCATTGGGGCCTTTGTCGAGTTCTCGCCAGTACCGGTACACCGGCTCTTTGCCCTCCAGCAGGCACTGATGGGTGAGGTGAATGCCGTATTGCATCTGGTTGCCGTCGTCGCTCTTGCCGATCACGAAGACCGTCTGAACGTCATTGGGCCCGAACTTCACCGCGTCTGCCCAGACCGTGTGACTCATGGTCATTGCCATCGCCAAAATCACCCATCGAAGCGCAGGGGCCATCGCCATTTCCTTACTGTACTCCGTCACTCCCGGCCGACGAGCCGAAACCTGTCGAAGCGTGATGTGTTCGACCGCGCATGCACCCCACTATTCGAACTTTCTTCTTTCTTTCGGCCATCGCCGTCGTCGCCTGCGGAGGGTCCAAGGGCACCGACCCGGGCACACCCGGCAAAGATGGTGGAAATCCGGTCGATTCTGGCGCACCCACCTTTGACGCAGGAACGCCACAGTCAGACGCGGGGGGCCAGACGGATGGCGGCGCGATCTTGCCGAACGTGCCCAACCTGATCATCTGCCAACCGGCCACCGACCCGTGGGTGCACAAGAGTGAGCTCTCACCGACCACCACCCGCTACCAGTCGTGCGCGACGGTCTGCAGCGATCAGTCGGCGTGCGCGGTCGAGACTACGGCGCGGGGCAGAACCCAGGTCGAGCTCTCGTTCGTGGTCGACGAAGACGGTCAGGGCAACGGGTTCGGCGGCACGCTTCGCTACACCAAAGACGGCGCGCGCGATCATGTGGTGCTCTTTCACAAGGGTGGCGCGGGCACCGAGTACGTCGATGACGTCTTGCCCCAGAAGGTCGAGAACGCAGGCGGCACCGCGGTCGAGCCCAAGTGGGTCGAGGAGGTCGACACCAAGGTCGGTTGGTTCTCGCGCCCCTTCGCCGAGTCGAAGCTCGAGAGAAACCTGTTCGGCGTCAGTCTGCGGCCGGCCGCGGTGATCAAGTGGGTGCGCGCCAACCTGGCGACCGCGCCCATCTCGACCGCGGGCTGCAGCGGCGGCAGCATCGCGACTTACTACCCCCGTCACTGGCACGGGCTCGATCCGGCGCTCCGCTATCAGCTGCTCTCGGGCGGCCCGGTGATGTCGAAGATTCAAGCCGGGTGTGGCTCGAGCGAGAAGGGCAAGGGGCGATGCACCCTCACGCCGACCATCGAATGCACCAGCGACACTGCCTGCCAGCCGACCGGCGGCACCTGCTCGCCCTATCAATGGAGAAGGCTCGACATCGTGATGAAGGCGGTGCGCGGCACCATCGATCATCTGCACGCGAAGGAGACCAGTGGCTCGACCGACTGCGACGATTCCAACGTGCAGCCCGCGTTCGACGCGAGCGACTTCAACTCGCCGACGCACCCCATGGATCAATACAACGAGCACCGCATCGACTTCATGGTCAACGTCGGCGACTCGCTGGCCGACGACTACCTCAACGTGCTCGCGAGCGGCGCGGCGGTCTACAGCGGGCTGACCGGCGAGAAGTCGTGGACGGCGCAGACCACCGGCGTGCACTGCGACAGCTTCAAGACCGAGGCAGCGTGGAAGATGCTCAAGGCTGGCTCGGGGCTGTAGTAGAAGGTCTGGTTGATGGCCGAGATGTTGGTGTTCAACCAGACCGTCGAGGCCTTCGTGCGAGCGCTCGGCTCGGCCCTGACGATCGAGGCCAAGGCCCGCTTCAAGACCCTGGGCGTCGACTTCGATGCCCGACTGCTGCCGGCCTACCCCTTCGAGACCTGGCTCAAAGTGATGGAGCTCGGCGCTCAGGTGCTGCTGCCCAAAGGGTCGAGAGAGGCGCAGTTCTTCAACCTGGGCTACCGAATCGTGGGCAGCTACGGAGAGACGCTGATCGGCCGTGCGCTGATCGGCATGATGCGGGTGATCGGCCCGCGACGATCACTCTCGCGAATGACCCGCAACCTTCGCACCGCCAACAACTTCACCGAGGTCACCGTCGAAGATCTGCCCGACGGCGTAACCGCGGTGACCTGCCACCCGGTGATCACCCCTGACTTCTTTCGCGGCATGTTCACCGGTGCCATCGAGGTCTCAGGCGGCACCGAGGTGAAGGTCGAAATGCTCTCGTTCGTCGAACAGCGAGCCACCTACTCGGTGCGCTGGAAGTAGGGTCAACCTCCGCCGAGACCAAGTTGCGCTCTCCGCGATTGAAGAAGCCGAAGCCGGCTGAAGCCACACTCTGAGTGATACAGACCTCACCAATGGTGCATCTGCAGTCCACTCCCGGTCACTGAAACGCCTGGTTTCCTGAATCGGCACCTCGGCACAGGAGGTGCTTCAGAGGGGGCATGACTCTGCCCAAGCGCCAGCGTTCCTCCCTCCGCCAGCCAAAGCGGCTCAAGCTGGCGACCGGGCAATCGACCGTTTTCACGCTCGACATTGGTGAAGGCGGGCTGTGTTTCGAGTGCATGAAAACGCCCGCTCGCAGCTCGGTGGTCAGAGGCACCGTCAATGTCGCCGGTGTCGATTTCGCCTTCGAAGGCCTGGTCGCGTGGACGGTCGCCGGAGATCCGCGGGTCAATCAGCGCGGTCGATGCGGCGTGCGCTTCACCCAGGTCAGCGATGGGTTCGCCGCCGCGCTGAAGCTGAGCAAGCCGCCGACGACCATCACCACCATCGGCGTCGCTCCGGCGGGGGCCGCACCCGGACACGTCGTTGAAGCGACCCGCGGCAGCAGCGAAGCGCCCAGCATCACGTTGCAGGGTGACATCTGGGTCGTGCGCTCGCAGAACGCGGCCGGTCGGGTTCAAGAATACCGTTGCGCGAAAGAGGCGCAGGCGCGCCAGCTGTTCGCCGCACTGCGCCGCTGACTTACGGCTTCGCGGGAGCAATCGACTTGCGCAAGGCGCTGGTGCCCCACTCCAGCCCGCTCACACCGAGTGAGAGCGCACCGCCGGCGAAGCTTGCGGCCCAATCGAGCACAGGCACCGGCGCGTACGCGGCTCCGGCGGCTGCGACGTTGAGCACGGCCGCCGCATGCGCGAGGGCCTCCTCGACCTTCCACGCTTCGGGGTCGTTGTGCACGTCAACCGCGTGGGCCATCGTCAGACCCGCGACCGGCGTATTCACGTAGGGAATCACGCGTGCGACGTATGGCGCCGCTTTGGTCAACATCGGGCTCGCAGCGGCGAGCTTCTGGCCCGCCTCGACCGCGCTCGTGGCCATCTCGACGACCTTGGGAGGCACGTGGGCCATCAGCTTTTCGCCCCACGAGGCGACCTTTGCGGCACCCTCGGGGTTCGACAGCGGTGACTTCGGGCCCACGACCCGAGCTTCAATCGACGCCATCACCGCGCTGGGCACCCTTTGTTTCGCCAGCTCCGCGGGGAAGAGGGCCTTCGCCTTTGCCGCGGTCGCTTTCGCCAACTCAGGCGTCATCTTCATCTCGGCGACGAGGTTCTTCTCGAGGTTGAGGAAGCCGTCCTTCGCCTCTTTCGCGAAAAAATCTTCCAGGTGATACACGGCCGCCCCGGCCGCGTTGGGATTCACCGCACGGGACACCGCTTTGCCGGCCTGCGCGATGCCAGGAGATACCGTGAACGCCCGCGCCGATTCTTCGGTGAAGCCTCTGACCATCAGACCCTTCACGTTGGTCTCGAGGATCGCGTCAGCGCCCTTCTCGGCGAGCGCGCGAACCGCTCCCGGCGGCGCCGCGATCGGCGGCTTGGCGTTGGCCAACCGGTCGGCCATCGCGGTGCACAGATCGTTCACCATCGACGTTCGTGAGGGGAACCCGTGCGTGGTCAGGCCCAGCTCGTCGGCTGACATCGCGGAGCGAAAGGCGCTCTTCAAGGCCGCCGGCGCTTTCTCAACCACAGCGTTTCTCGCCTGGCTAATCACATCTTTGGCGATCGCGACCTCTGCCAGCGGCATCGACCTGCTGATCCGCTGCGCGATGGCGCTGGCGAAGGCCTCGGCGGTCGGCGCGCCTTTGGTCATGCCCCCCACGCCCTTGAAGCCCTCTTTGTGAAGAATTGCTTCGAGCGCCTTGGCGTCGGGCGCGAGCTGCTTGAGCTCGGCGGTGATCAATTTCTCGGCTTCGGCCCGGGTGGTGTGGCTGAGCGCAGGCGCGAGGCGATCGATGGCCTGCTGCAGCGCCGGCGAGTTGGGGCCGAGGGGGTCTGCTCCCGCCGCCTGGCCGAGCATCGTGCGCAACGTGTCACGCAGCTCGCGCGACGGGGCAGAGTTTGGCTGCAGATGCGGGAAGTCGGCATCGATCGGGGCGGCAGCTCCAGGCGCTGGCGGCCGGCTCGAGAAGGGCACGGTGGCGGCGCGAGAGAGGCCCGCCGGTGGCAACCAACTGGTGTCAACCGGGGGCACGCCGAGATCTGCGAGAGGTTCGGGAGCGGGCGGTGAGGCCTTCACGCCGATGCTCATCACACTGCGCGGTATCGGCGGCGGCGCATCGGTCTTGTTCACAGCCACCTGAGCCACCTCGCTGAACAAGACCTACTTGGAGGAACGCCGAAGAACCAGCCCTCGTGGCACTTTCTCGTGACACGAGAAGGGCCGAGGAAAACACCCAGAGTTACAAAACTGTAGCGCTAGCGCTACATCGGGTTTTCGGTGGTTTTCGCGCCTTTTGAAGGCAATTTCTCCTCGAGAACGACCGAAATTCCGACTTTACCCGTGGTCAAAAAACGGCCTTCAAAAAAGGGCGATGTAACTCTGGGGGAGGCTTCTCACTCTTCATCCTGAGCGCATCGAAAGGCCACGTCAGGCATCGCGGCGATCTCGAAGCTGACGTGATCTCGACTGCCAGGCGTGCCCGGTTGATCCCGGTACAGGCCGCCACAGACCAACCCGAGCTCGTAACCCGCGCGATATTCGCGTGAGCGAGCCGCACCATGCTCTTCGCTTCGTCGACGAACATCCGCACGCGCAGCAGCTGAGCATTTTCCGACCGGCAAAGATCAAGGGTGACCGGCGCCCCCCGGCACCAGTCACCCTTGCGGAAATTCAATTCAATCGACGCAGGCGGGAATGCAGACGTCAGGCCAACCAAAAGTGCTCGATTTTTCAGGCTCAGTACCGACGCCGGCGCAGCATGCACGCCACGTTTCGCAAATTTGCCTCAGGTGCGATCGCTGCGGAGCAAAAGCACTTCGCCAAACTCGCCGCGGCGCTCGACCAGCCGCAGCCCCCCGGGTTCGACCGCCTTCAGAAAGTGCTCGCCGTACCCGCCGGTCGGGCCCGAGGTGTAGACGGTGATGTCTTTGGTCTCGGCCAGGTGCCCCAGGCTCTGAGCGATGGTCTGCGCCACCGCCCCGTGAAACGGGTAGTACAGATAGAAGACCGAGCCCTCCGCGAGATTGATGTCACGCACATCGGCGTGAACGAAGCTCACGTTGCGCAACGATAGCTCGCTGGCCGTCGCTCGCGAGACATCGACGTACGAACTGCCGTACTCGACTCCCACCACCCGGGTAAAGGTGCTCGCCGAGACGGTGAGCGCGAGTTTGCCGCTGCCCGAGCCGAGGTCGATGACCACGTCGCTTCGGCCTGGCTCGACCACGCTCAAGAAATCAGCCGCCCGCCCTGCCCGCGTGGCCATGTTGGGCGACCCGCCCTCAGGAGCGCCTTCACCCTGGCTGAACCGCGCGGTGTGAAAGAGCCCGTCGAGGTAGTCATCGGCTGGAGTGCCCGCGTCACCGTCGTTCGGCACGTAGCCCAGCGCTTGCCACCCGGCGCGAAACGCCTCGGGCCCCAGCTCGCTGCTGCGAACCCGTTGCGCGACCTGCTTGCACGAGACGCCGAGGCAGCGCTTCACCTGGCTCGCCCGCGCGACGAAGGCGCTCCACAACCGCGCCGCATCAGGGTGAGCGCGCAGGTCGATGGCCAACAGAAGGGGGTCGACGTGCTGTTGAACGCGCTCCAATCGCTCCGAGAGGCGCCACAGCGCACCGAGCGTCAAAGGCTCGAGATTCTCCGGCTCCAACAACGCCGACACCCGCTCCATCCACCACGGCATGGCTCGAGCGTGGCCCGGAGGCACCGGAACACAAGGAAAGTGCGTTTACCGCAACAGCTCGGGCATCGGCGCGGCGGTGCGACCGGGCCCCACACTGCCAAAGGTCTGCATCGGTGCGCCGAGGCCGGTGGCCAATGCGGTGACGAAGGAGTTCACCGAGCGCCCACCCGGGGTCGGGTCGCTCCACGAAGTGTCTTCGGGGCAGATGATGAACCGGCCTCCCGTCTTCACCGATTCGCCACCGATGACGATGAATCGCCAGCTGTTACCGTTGTGGTGATCGGGCCCCGAATCGCTGAACAACACCACCGTGGTGTCATCACTGAGCCGTCGCCCGTCGGCTCCGACCGTGTCGAGCTGCCGCAAGAACGACGCGACCTGCTCGCTGAGCCACTTCCAGACGACGGTGCGACCCTCCTGATAGGCCCAGGGTCGCTCGTCGTGGCCGTGCTCACTGACGTAGCCCTGCTCTTCGAACCGCGTGCCAATGTGAGGGCCGACGAATGTCGGAAAATGCCAGTGGCTGTTGCCTCCGCCGAGCGCACAGCCCACCACGTTGGTCATGCCGCAGCTCAAGGCGGTGATCGCCATCTCGAGCATGGTGGGCAGCTCGGCGACGATGCCGCGTTCGGGCCCCACGCCCGACATCGAGGTGGCGCAGCTGGCGTTGGCGCGCCGGCGATCGAGCGCGTCGATTGAGCTCAAGTACTGGTCGAGCTTGCCCCTCTCTTCACCGGCCAGCTTCGAGCGCAGCGTGTTGATGTCGCTCCGCAGCCGCCCCATCACCCGAGCGTTGTCGGCGGTGCTGGCCTGCGCGGCGGCGGAGTTGGGGAAGAGTCGCTCGAACATCGTGCTCGCCCGCACCGGGTACGGCGTCGGCTGGTTGGGGCCCGAGGCGAACAACGATTGATGCACGAAGCGCGTGGGGTCGCGATCGATGCCGAAGAGCAACGTGGGCACGGTCGCGTTCGGTGAGAGCGTGCGGCCGAGCAGGTGGTCGATGGTCGCCGCGGTCGGCGCGCCGTAGTTGTCTGCGGCCCCCTCGGTTCTGGTGCAGGCGAGCAGCCCGTACCCACCGGTGTGCTGGCTCCCGGGAATGTTGAGGTGCAGGCCGCTGACGATGGCCGTCTTCGACTTCCATGGCGCGAGGGCCGCCAACGCCGGGTGATAGTCCCAGTCGGTCTCGCTCCTTCGCGAGCCCACGCCGAGCTGCACGTCAGGCAGCCCCGCCGACAAGCTGATGAAGACCACCTTCTTGGTCACCGGTACCGCGCCGTAGGCGGTGCCGTGGAGCAAGGTGGCGATGGGCGCCAACACGCGAGCACCCGCGCCAAAGCCGATGGTGCGCAGGAACCGCCGCTTCGATTCGTCGATTCGGCTCACGGAGTCACCTCGATGCGTCGGGTCGTCGCTTGCCAGACGAAGAGCTCTTCGAGCACCGCCATCGTGTCTTCGCCGCTCTCGCGATAGAGGGTCTTGATTCGCTCCAGCTCGCACTGGTCTTCGCGGTTGGGCGCGCGACCGACGTAGAACGAGAAGAGGTTCTTCAGGTAGCAGTCGTGCACGGCCGGCGAGCTGGCCAACGCCTCCATCAGCTCGTTCACGTTCGCGTAGGCGACCTCGGGGCTCCCGGGTATGTCGAGCACGCCATGGGTGTCGACGGGCGCGCCGTTGTCGACCAGCTGCGTGCGCCCGAAATGATCGAAGCCTTCGAAGGCCGCGCCGAGCCCGTTCATCGCCTTGTGACAACCGGTGCACCCGTCGCCGGAGGTCTGTTGCTCGAGGCGCGCCCTGAACGACACCCCCGCCTGGTCTGGAATCGAGGGAAACAGCCCCGCGGGGAGCTGCGGCACCGGAGTACAGAGCAGACGCTCGCGAATGAAGCGACCGCGGCGCACCAGGTTGTTGTGGGTCATCTCAGAGAAGCCCGCCAGCCACGCCGGCTGAGTGAGCAGACCAGGGCGGCCGGGCATGGTGATCAGCCCTCGCTCTGGGCCTGCAGGCTTCCAGGTGTCGCCGGTCTCGGAGCTGACGTGCACCTCTTCACTCGTGAGCAGCGCCCGCAACAGCCCCTTGCGCGCGTGGAGACTCAGGTGATGCTCCACCGTTTTCTCCGCGTCTTGAACCATGAAAGACGGTTGGTAGAACCTGGCCTTCGCGTCTTTGTTGACGGTGAGCACGCTCTCCCACTTGAAGTACTCGCGAAGGAAGCGGCGCAGCGACGACAGCTGCTCCGGGCTCTGAGTCAGGCGCTTGAACTCGGAGCGAACCTCAGCCCCGCCCATCAGCCCACCATCGGGCGAGTTGGCGAGCTGCCAGATCACCGCGTCGGGGGGCAGGCCATGCAGCCCGTACGAGATCAGCTTGGCCCGCTCGAATGAATCGAGACCGCTGGGCCCACCGAGCTCGGCGCGAAAGGCCATCTCCGGAGACAGCATCAACCGGCGCAGTGCCAGCTCGAGCCCCTTGAGCGGAGTGACGCCACCGGCTTGATCAGCGGCGAGTTCGGCCATCGCGTCATCGAGCTCCGCCTTGGTGGCGGGGCGGTTGAAGAGGCGGCTGATGTAGTTATCGATCACCGACCGGTGGCAGGCCGGGCTCGAGTCGTCTCGCGCCAGGCAGTGATCACCGTGCGACTTGAGCATCGGCGCATACATCTCGCCGACGGTTCGGGAGGCGACCATCAGCTCCTCGAGGTCGAACTCGTTCACCGCGTAGCTGGCGGCGAACGTCGTGAACGGGTCGCCCGGGTTGCTGCGCGTGAACGGCAGCGGCGGGTCGATGGGCGCGTCGAGGTACTGCCCACGCCAGTTGAAGAGCGACTGATAGGTGCGCTCGAACGCGGCTGCGTCGTACCGCACCAGCCTGCTCGGCAGCGCGGGCAGCTCCGCCGTGCAGACCACCGGGAACTCCTCAGGCACCACCTCGACACCGGGCCCGGCTCCCACCCGCACCACCGGCACCGAGGTCTGAATCTGCCCGGTACACCCGGCGACGGAGATCAGAATTGCCAGA
>Ga0105048_10015738_pt1 | contig 11723 bp, 10 predicted proteins | sample MAT05_FD_78382 | JGI IMG/M metagenome (GOLD analysis project Ga0105048, IMG submission 78382) | Freshwater microbial communities from Lake Fryxell liftoff mats and glacier meltwater in Antarctica - MAT-05 | ecosystem: Environmental > Aquatic > Freshwater > Ice > Liftoff microbial mat | place...
AGCAAACCAATGTACCGTATAACGAAAAATCAAAATCCTGTATTACGCCGCTGGATGTAGTGCCAGACGAAGCCCTGCTGGAATGGGAGACTAGTGGTCTTGAAGAAGCCGTTGATTTTCTCACCAAAGAAGCCGATGTTACTATAAAACAAGAGGCGTAACAAATAGAGTTGCCACAGCCTTTGACTGTGGATAGTATGGCACAAGCATAATGGTTCTTTAGCCCTTTTTATCTTGCCATTCACTCCGGCATTTTTTGGCGGCCTGCCGCCAGGTATCAATAAATATTATACCTAAAAAACCTTTTATACAACTACAATGGCTATTGCTTTGCCCATTACCGGAAACAGCACCGAAGCTGCACCCGGCACCCAATTACACCCCTCTTTTATCTATCCTATATGCATAGTGGTGGCACTCGGCGGGGTATTGTTCGGTTTCGATCTCGTCATCATTTCGGGCACGGTTCCCTTCTTCACAAAAGTGTTTGCCCTTAACGAGTTCCATACTGGCTGGGCTGTAGGTTGTATTAATATCGGTGCGGCCATCGGTGCCTTGGTAGCCGGTAAATTAAGTGCCGTCATTGGCCGAAAAAAATTGCTCATTATTTGTGCGTTTCTTTTTGCCCTTACCGGGTTGGCCACGGGCTGGGCACCCAATTTTACCCTGTTCATCATTGCCCGGTTACTTAGTGGCGTAGCTGTGGGTGTAGCAGCGTTGGTATGCCCCATGTACATTGCGGAAATAGCACCCGCATCCCTCCGGGGCAGGCTGGTGGCCTTTTACCAGTTAGCCATTGTAACTGGTTTGTTGCTGGCCTATTTATCTAACTATTTATTACTGGGCAGCGGCGCAAATAATTGGCGGTGGATGTTTTCTTCACAAACCATCCCGGCCCTGTTGTTTTTTGCCGGCTTATTTTTTGTGCCAGAAAGCCCACGATGGCTTATCAAAAAAAAGCGGAATGACGAAGCCACTGACATCCTCGCTAAAATCGGTGGCGACAACTATGCGGCGGCCGAGGTGGCGGCCATTAAAAAAAGCTTTGCTAACGAGGTGAAGGAAAAAATCAGCGACCTCTTTAAAATGGATGTGCGGCATATCGTTTTCATTGGTGCAGCCGTCGCTTTTTTCTCACAGGCCGACGGCCAAAACTCTTTGTTCTCCTATGCCCCCGAAATTTTTAAACAGGCTGGCATGGCCGAGGATACAGCCTTTTTGCAATCCGTCATCATCGGTATTGTAAATTTTGTATTCACTTTTATTGCCATAGCTTTTATAGATAAAATTGGGCGGCGCAAGTTGCTGGTCTACGGTTCGGTGCTGTTGTGTATAGATGCGCTGGCGCTTGCATGGTGTTTTTACACTGGTGCCGCTGGTATTTATACCCTCGTATTTGTGCTTTGCTTTGTGGCTATTTATGCAGCCACGCTGGGTCCGGTAACCTGGGTTATTTTGTCCGAAATTTTTCCCAACAGAATTCGTAGCAATGCCATGGCCCTGGCCACTTTGGTGTTGTGGATAGCCAACTTTATCACTACCGCTTCTTTTCCCATTCTCAAAGCACAGTTTGGGCTGCACATCACCTTTGCCATACATGCGGGCATTTGTATTATTTATTTTCTGTTTGTAAAATTCAGGGTACCGGAAACCAAGGGCAAATCGCTGGAAGAAATAGAAGTGCAGTTGACCAGGGTGCAGAAGCCATAAGTTGTTTTTTTTATTTTTGAACCCAGCGAAAACCGTACCTTGATGAAGCGACATTGGCGTCGCACTATTCATCTGTTGTGCTACTATGAAACATGCTAAATAGCTGCCCTTTCTGGTACATTAATATTTGCCACTCAGAGACGCCAGCATGGCGTCTCTACAATTCCCAATTCCCAAATCGTATATTATAAATCAAATGGACCCTCTCCAATTTTTTTGCCCACACTGGGGCAGCGAATCATTGCCTTTTAATACTTTTTTAAAAAACGTAAAAGAGGCTGGGTACGATGGGGTGGAAATGAGCTTGCCCATGGATGCAGCCGAACGTGATATTACGGTAGCACAAATAAAATCCCATGGCCTGCAGCTGATAGCCCAGCATTGGGAAACCGTTGATACCGATTTTGATACGCATCTGATGAATTATAAGACACGCCTCGAAAACCTGGCTGCTGCCGCCCCGCTATTTATTAATAGCCAAACAGGAAAAGACTATTATACCATTGAGCAAAATGGATTGCTGATAGCAGCAGCCGCTGAAATAGCTGCGAAGTCTGGCATCACCATTGTACACGAAACTCACCGGGGAAAATTCAGCTTTGCCGCGCATACCACAAAAGCCTATCTGGAAAAATTTTCTGGTCTGCAATTAACACTCGATATTTCTCATTGGTGCTGCGTGGCCGAAACCCTGCTCCACGACCAGAATTCCGCCGTAGAATTGGCCATTGGCCGCACCAGCCATATCCATTCAAGGGTGGGTTTTGCCCAGGGGCCGCAGGTAATGGATCCGAGAGCACCAGAATGGGAAGCGGTTGTAGAAACACATATTGGCTGGTGGCAAAAAGTAGTTAACCATAATAAATCCGTTGGAAAACCAACGACCATAACCACCGAATTTGGTCCATTTCCATATTTACAGCACCTGCCCTATACCGCTACGCCTATCTACGATCAGTGGCAGGTAAACCTGCACATGATGGGCTTGCTCCGCAAACGATTGCTCACCGAATACTGAAAACCACAAAATTTTCAACTTATGACTAAGAGTATTTGTGCTAATCTGCATCGTGGTTAAATATCTACACCTAAAACTTCTGCCGAATTAGAAATACTCTTTACATTGGGAAACCAATTATTGATTTACTAATCTTCCATTAATAATATTAAATAACGATTGACAATTTACCATTATGAATGAAACCAACAAGAGGCGTGAATTTATTAGGAATATGTCGCTAGCCGGCACAAGTTTACTTCTGGCTCCCGGTCTTTCCGCAAGTGCCAGATTCTTTAAAGGTTCACCCAATAATAAAGTAGTGCTTGGGTTAATGGGCACCAATAGCCGCGGTGCCTTTTTAGCAAAATCATTTGCCAAACTACCCAACATAGAGATAGGGTATGTGTGCGACCCCGATGCCAGGGTGTTGGAACGGACACTGAACGACCTGGAAAAGCAAACCGGCAAAAGGCCGCAGGGCATAGCCGATTTAAGATTGCTATTGGAGAAGAAAGACTTTGATGGTTTGGTGATAGCCGCACCAGATCATTGGCACGCACCAGCAGCGATTATGGCGTTGCAGGCTGGTAAAAATGTATATGTTGAAAAGCCGTGCAGCCATAATCCCAAAGAGGGCGAATTACTGGTAGCTGCTTCTCAAAAATATAAGGGCCTTGTACAAATGGGCAGCCAGCGCCGCACTTTTAAAAATGTGCAGGAGATGATTGGCAAACTGCACAATGGTGTAATTGGCCGGGTGTATTTTGCCCGTGGTTGGTACACCAACAACCGTAAATCAATAGGTAAGGGTACTGTGGTGCCTGTGCCTGCTCATCTGAATTTCGATTTATGGCAAGGCCCTGCACCCAGGCGTGACTTTAAAAGTAACCTGGTGCATTATAACTGGCATTGGACCTGGCATTGGGGTACTGGCGAAGCCCTCAATAACGGCACCCACGAACTGGATGTTATCCGCTGGGGGCTGGGTGTAGATTTTCCTACAGAGGTAGTGTCAGGCGGTGGCCGTTTCCATTTTAATGATGATTGGGAAACACCCGATACGCAAACCATTACTTATAAATTCCCCAATAACACCGGAGCTACCTGGGAAGGAAGAAGTTGTAACAACTATGCTTCTGAAGGCAGCGGCAGGGGTGTGGTTTTTTATGGTGATAAAGGCACCATTGTGTACCCCGGCAGCAACAGTTATAAAATTTTCGACTATGATAACAAGTTGGTGGAAGACGTAAAAGACAACACACCTTACGATGCCAATAATACCGTTAGCCCAACTGAGCTTCTTGATGCCCTGCACATGCAAAATTTTGCAGAAGCTATTCGCGGCAACGAAAAAATAAACGCTCCCATAACCGAAGGTCATAAATCTACCTTGCTGCCACAGCTTGGCAATATCGCTTTCCGTGTAGGCCGTACTTTAAAATGCGACCCTACCAACGGCCACATTATTGGCGATAAACAAGCCATGAAATTGTGGGGTAGGGAATATGAAAAGGGATGGGCGCCGAAGGTGTAACAACTTAATCTTTCGTGGACTCCACCCTTCTGGAGTTTTCGGGAGGCTGGAGCTTTGCTGATGCAGGGAAACTACCATATTTTACATTGCGATTACGCCGGATGGTGACAACCTACAGGTATTTTTCTTTACCCAAAGTGCCACAGACCCTGCACCCAACGGACATAAAGGATTTAATCGCATGAAATCATATATCCCGAAACAATTTGGTGCGATTTATAAAATTACACGGTAAGACATTGCAGATGTACAGGGACGATTTTAAGCTTTGGAAAAATAAATGGCCGAAGAGAACGCTAAATGACAGAAAAGTTCAGGTTAAAAAAGCCATTGAATAATTATGCTATTTCCCGACAGGTCTTGGATTGTAGCGGCCCGTATTGTTTGCACTATTTAAAATGATAAACTTTTCTTTTCCCTCCTTTGGAGGGGAATTTAAAGGGGAGGCTAAAATGTAAAGCCAGTTTTTAGATATTGCCTTTAAAGAATGCCTCAAGAAAATGATTGTAATTATAAACCAATAAAATTTAGCAAGTTGAAAATTAAATTAAAAAGTATTTTGTGTGTGGCCGCTATTTTATTTGCTACTCAATTATTGGCGCAGCCCATAAATGTGGCCAAAGAAATAGCCCATGCCGCTTTACAATACAAAGGGATGCTGGCTACGCACCCCGACGCCACCAATTTTCCACAATCATTGAAGCCTGATGGCAGCATGAACAATCGTACTTCTAACTGGTGGTGCAGCGGTTTCTTTGGCGGCTCGTTGTGGTTTTTATACCAATACACAAAAGATACAGCCTGGAAAAACGCCGCACACAAATGGACAATGGCAGTGGAAAAAGAACAATTTAATACCGGTACCCACGACCTGGGCTTTATGCTGTACTGCCCGTTTGGCAACGGCTACAAGCTCACCAAAAATCTACTATACAAGAAGATAATGCTGCAAGGTGCCAAATCGCTGGCCACCCGTTTTAACCCCAATTATGGCGTTATTAAAAGCTGGAATAACTGGAAGGGATACGATTACCCGGTGATAGTGGACAACATGATGAACCTGGAATTTTTATTTTGGGCGGCAAAGGCGTCGGGTAATAGAAATTTCTACGATTTATCGGTGACCCATGCAGACAATACTATTAAAAATCATTTTAGAGAAGATAACAGCAGCTTCCACGTAGTATGTTACGATAAAGGGGGGCAAGTGTTGACAAAAGCGACCCATCAGGGCCTCGCCGATAGCTCGGCCTGGAGCCGTGGGCAGGGCTGGGGCTTGTACGGCTATACCACTATGTACCGCGAAACAAAGCAGGTAAAGTATTTGCAGCAAGCCGAAAAAATAGCAGCGTTTATTTTGGACCACCCCAACCTGCCGCCTAATAAAATTCCGTATTGGGATTTTGATGCACCTGGCGAAGAAAGAGATGCCTCCGCAGGTGCATTGATAAGTTCGGCTTTGTTCGAGTTATCCGGATATAGCAAAACCAACGGCAAGCGCTACTTTGAAGCCGGGGAAAAAATGCTGCATAGCCTTACCACAAGCGCTTATAAAGCCGATGTGGGTGCTAACGGAAATTTTTTGCTGATGCACAGCGTAGGCTCCAAACCGCACCTTTCTGAAGTGAATACCCCGATAGTGTATGCCGACTATTATTACCTCGAAGCCTTACTGCGATACGATGCGTTGATAAAGAAAAAGCGTACAAAACAAGGCTCACCGTTAAAAAAATAAAAAAGAAGCCAGTTGGTTTTTCAATCAGGTTTCGAGGGTAGCTCCAGGCTAATCGCAGATTAAAAAAAAATACCATCTTCTATTTCACAGGGCTATGCCATAGACAATATTGTGGGGGTGGACAATACCCGGAAAGGCCACAACGATTGGGAGAAGGATTTGGATAATAACCCCGCTGGTGGCCAGTTTTTGATAGAATACACTGGCGGCGATGCTATTCAGCGTTATATAAAAAATCATCCCTGAGCCAGGCAACCCCAAAAAATCATGTACGCCATTTTTGGCTCAACGATTAGTGGCGGGCAACCGAAGCGCAGCGCAAAGGCTTATTACCTCAAAGATGGGAACAAGTAAAATGGCCGTATTTAGATGGCCATTACCCCCGACGGCGAAGCCGAACAACTTGTTTTTTATGTGCCCCATTTTACCAACAACACCCAGGACTTAGTACACAACGGTTTTACCGGCTGGAGTCCGCAAAAATTATATACCTCGAAAGAAATGGTTGGTTTTGTGAAATCCAAAGGCAAAACCCTGCAGATTTATTGGTACGATTTTAAGCTTTGGAGGGAGTGTTGATTTTAGCAGGTATAGGGTAGAGGAACCATTTGATCTCTTTAATAGAAAAGCAACATGAAAAAACTGGCAAGTACCGGAGGCATTCTTTTTATCCTGTTACAATCCATGGTTAGCCATGGTCAGGAATTTGTTTTGAACAGCCCATGGAAAATAAGTTTTGAAGACAAAAAAGATTTTAGCCAGGCAGATTGGAACGATGCCAACTGGGAACAACTGCAAGCATTAAAATGGAGCGACGACCACAAAACAACCGCAAACCGGGTGCTATGGATTCGTAAAAGAGTGGTTATCCCTTCGAGCCTCAAAACGGAGTTTGAGAAGACTGGATTACTGGTGCTGAGCATGGGTAAAATTTCTCAATCAGACGATACCTATCTCAACGGAAAGTCAATAGGCTCAACGGGTTCAGGCGATACCTACCGCAATTATCTGGTGAGTGAAAACGATATTTTGTGGGATAAGGAAAACACCATTTCAATAAGGGTAAGGCATTGGGGGCAATTTAATATTTCGATGGTACCAAAGTTTGTGGCGGCCTCGCCAAAGCATTTTTTTGGCTACGGGTCGGGCATAAAAGACGGCGATATAAACACAACGATTCACAAAAATGCGCTGTCGTACCAATTGACTGTAAACAATAAATCTCCGAAAGCAGTTGATGGTGTGGTAAAGGCTGACTTTTACGATTTCAAAACAAATAAAATCTATACCGCCAATAAAAATGTGAGTATTGAAATTGGCAAAAACGAGATTACATTTCCTTACACAGCTACCGTTCCTTTTGTAAAAATAGTTTACAGCATAACCGTGCCAGGCTATAACTACACCCACCAGTGGAACGCCGAATTTGGCTACGAAAACATCGCTTATAAAAATGTAGTGCCAGTTGTAGCTTACAAAGCGCCGCAAAAATATTATCCCGCCGACTTAAGCAAACTCACGATAGGCGGCTGGTTGGGCGAAAAGCTGCAAGCCAACACCCAACAACGCCTGCGCAAAGTAGATGAGCCCGCATTGCTGGCTGGGTTTATTAACCGTCCCGGAAACCACTCCTGGATTGGCGAACACATTGGTAAGTTTCTGGAAGCAGCATGTAACGCATACGCAAACAATGCCGACCCCGCATTGAAAGTGCAGATAGACCGCAGTGCCCAGCAATTGATAGCCGCCCAGTTGCCCGATGGCTACCTCGGCACCTACGAAATAGATGGCCACTGGACAAGTTGGGATGTATGGAGCCACCGCTACGATTTGATGGGGCTGTTAAGATATTACGAATTGTCGGGCTTTAAGCCTGCATTAACAGCCTCCCAAAAAATAGGCGATTTATTGATAAAAACCTTTGGAACAGAAAAGGGACAAAAGCAGATAGTAAGGGCAGGCGGGCATGTGGGTATGGCCGCTACCTGCATACTGGAATCTATGGGAGAGCTATACCGTTTTTCTGGCGATAAAAAATACCTCGACTATTGTTATTTTATCATCACGAGTTTTGATAGCCCCAATGGCCCACGCATTATTACCGCCCTGGATTCTGTAGGTAGGGTGGATAAAGTGGCCAATGCAAAAGCCTATGAAATGATGTCGAATATTTTGGGCATTATAAAACTGTACCGCCTTACCAACGATAACCAATTTCTAAAACCTGTACTTACCGGCTGGAACGATATTGTAACCAACCGTTTATACATCACCGGCACCTCCAGTTCGTTCGAGCATTTTCAGGACGACGGCATTTTACCCGCAGAAAAAAATTCTAATATGGGCGAAGGCTGCGTAACCACTACCTGGGTGCAGTTTAACTACCAACTGTTCTGCATCACCGGCCAAATGAAATATCTGGACGAGTTGGAACGCTCTGCATATAACCATTTAACAGGTGCCGAAAACCCACAGACGGGTTGCGTTAGTTATTACACGCCGCTGATGGGTGCGAAGCCTTACGGTTGCACCATTACCTGCTGTATGAGCAGCGTGCCAAGGGGCATTGCCATGATACCCCTGTTTGCCGCAGGAAAAATAAATAACAATCCATCTTTTCTTTTTTACCAGCCCGGTAGCTATGCTACAACAGTGGGTAAAAATGCAGCCGTTTCATTTACCACTACCACCAATTTTCCAACAGATGGAAACATAGCCATTAATATAGATAAAGCCGCCACTGTGGCCTATGCCATTGATTTTAGGAAGCCTTACTGGGCAGCAGATTTTTCTATTTTGGTAAATGGAATAAAGCAACCGCTTAGCAACACAGAAACGGTTTCCATAAAACGGATTTGGAAAAAAAGCGATAAGGTTGCTATCAATTTTTCCATGCCCACAATTGTTTTGGATGGTGGCAAAAGTTACCCTAACCATATAGCCCTTCAAAGAGGGCCTCAAGTGCTGTCGTTCGACAAAGCAGTTAATGGCTTTGATGCAGGTGGTATAAAGTTGGATACCGAAAATGTTGCATTGCAAAATCTACCATCGGCATTGTCGGCCCAATGGATTGGCGGAAGTGCTTTTCAGGTAAAGGGATTTGAGAACAATGCAGAGAAAAAATTTATACTGGTGCCTTATGCCGATGCAAGCCAAACAGGAGGCACCATTTCTACATGGATAAAAAAAAGTAATTGATGCATAACAAGATTGTGGTAATAGGTAGTTCCAACACGGACATGGTGTTAAAAACTAAAAGGTTCCCAAAGCCCGGTGAAACTATTTTAGGTGGCGATTTTTTTGTTTTTCAGGGTGGCAAGGGAGCCAACCAAGCCGTGGCGGCAGCAAGGCTCGGTGGTAAAGTAAGTTTTATTTGCAAAGTGGGCAACGATGCTTTTGGTAATGCAGCCATTGCTGCTTATGCCGCTGATGGCATTGATATAAGCGGTGTGCTGCAACATGAAACCGCACCAACAGGTGTCGCCGTTATCACCATTAACAATGAAGGAGAAAATATGATTATCGTGGCATCCGGTGCCAATGCTTTGTTGGGCATTGATGATCTAAAAAATGCAGGTGCTATTTTATCAGCAGCAGACTGGCTGATAACCCAACTCGAGACACCGATGCCCGCAATAGAATACATAGCTGCCTATTCAAAAGACCATAAAAAAAACCTCATCTTAAACCCTGCACCCGCAGCTACATTGCCTGAAACTGTGTATGCTGGGTTGTTTTTAATTACCCCTAACGAAAGTGAAACAGCATTGCTTACGGGCATCGAGGTATCAGACGAAGCAACAGCTACACAGGCGGCTGCTATTTTTAAATCAAAAGGCGTTCAAAACGTAATCATTACCATGGGCAGTCAAGGTGCTTATGTTAGTACGAACGAATATCAGGGTATGGTTGAATCCGTCAAAGTAAAGGCGGTTGACACCACGGCAGCCGGCGACGTGTTCAATGGTGCGTTGGTGGTGGCATTGGCCGAAGGAAAAACCTGGCAGGAAGCAGTGCTATTCGCCTGCAGGGCAGCGGCTGTTTCGGTTACAAAAATGGGTGCGCAGCAATCAGCACCTTATAGAAAAGAAATAAACTAATCACTTAAGACTACCCTATGTTCATTATTCAATCCTATTCCACCGCAATTCTATTTTGTATTATTACCATGTTCTGCTGGGGTTCCTGGGCCAATACTACCTAGCTCTGTTCACCCGGCTGGCGGTTCGAATTATTCTATTGGGATTATGCTTTTGGCATCCTGCTGCTTTCGCTTATTATGGCATTTACCCTGGGCAGTAGTGGTGAAGGTGGCAGGCCGTTTTTGACCGATTTAAAGCAAGCAGAAAACGGCAACCTGGTCTCAGCATTTGTGGGCGGTGCCGTTTTTAACCTGGCAAATATCCTGCTCGTTTCGGCCATTGCGCTGGCCGGTATGTCGGTGGCATTTTCGGTGGGGATCGGCATTGCATTAATACTCGGTGTGGTAGTAAATTATGATGCGAATGCACAAAGCAATGCGATGATGTTGTTCGGCGGTGTGGCCTTGATTGCACTTGCCATTTTAATCAATGCCAATGCATATCGGCAGGTAAACAAAGGCAAGTCTACATTCTCTGCCAGGGGTCTTGTACTTGCCATCGTTGCTGGCATTTTGATGGGCTTCTTTTACATGTATGTTGCCACTTCTATGGCACCCGATTTTGCTGTTCCTGAAGCAGGCAAACTGACGCCTTACACGGCATTGGTGTTGTTTGCCATCGGTTTGGTGACCAGCAATTTCTTGTTCAACAGCCTCTTGATGCGGTTTCCGTTTGCCGGTACCCGCCTCAGTGCCAAAGACTATTTTAAAGGTTCTGGCAAAGATCATTTGATTGGCATTCTTGGCGGTGTTATTTGGCATGTGGGTATGTCGTTCAACATTATTGCATCGGGCAAAGCAGGCCCTGCTATATCCTACGGCCTCGGCCAGGGTGCCACCATTATCGCCGCTATATGGGGTATTTTTATCTGGAAAGAATTTGCCAATGCTTCTAAAACAACGTACCGAAATCTTTACCTGATGCTGTTGCTGTATCTGGCTGGTATTGTATTGATTATCCTGGCAAAAAATTAAAAGAATGAAATGAAATGCCGGTATTTTATGCAGGAGCTTATGTGTACAACCGTTGCTCTTTTTTTGCCATAGTTTAAAAGCAAAAGATTTAGCCCAATGTTGGTTTTTACCGGCGATAATGAGATGGGAGTAAGTTCCGGCTGCAAGCAAATATACCAGCAAGTCCATCTCGATACTAAGGGTAGAACACTGTTTGTAAATTTATGATTCTGATGCCCCATGAAAATATTAAATGTTACTGCTTGTTAATAAGGCAGGTGTTTCTGGTAGCCGTTTCGCATGCCCAAAGCGTAAATAATGTGCAGGCCATCAAAAAAAAATTATACGCAATCAGTATGGAAGGCGGTGTTATTTCCAGCGCCATTGATACTGGGAAAAGCCGAGAATATATGCATACCATTGCCCCAAATGGTAAGTGGCCAGATATTGATCATAAAAATGGATCTGTAGCTAAATGGCTGACTATAGATCACTTGAAACGCTTGCTAATACTTGCTATCGCTTATCGAAGTCAGCATGACCAAAGCCAGCCACTTCCCAAAAACACTTTGAGCTATTACTAAACCGTAACGCATAATTTGAAAACCGGGAAATTACAATAGTAAAGTAAGCTTCTCTCAACAATCAT
>Ga0105048_10015739_pt1 | contig 11722 bp, 11 predicted proteins | sample MAT05_FD_78382 | JGI IMG/M metagenome (GOLD analysis project Ga0105048, IMG submission 78382) | Freshwater microbial communities from Lake Fryxell liftoff mats and glacier meltwater in Antarctica - MAT-05 | ecosystem: Environmental > Aquatic > Freshwater > Ice > Liftoff microbial mat | place...
GAAGAAGACAGACAATTTGCAAGTAAACTGTTTAGACAAACCATTTTGCATAGTGCAGAATACGAAGTAGAAATTTCTAAAAGAGCGCAGAATTGGGAAATTGAACGGGTAGCAAAAATGGATATCATTTTAATGAAAATGGCAATTTGCGAATTGATTACCTTCCCTTCTATTCCCGTTAAAGTTACTTTAGATGAGTATATTGAGCTTTCTAAAGATTACAGCAGTCCTCAGAGTAAAACCTTTATCAACGGAATTTTGGATAAGTTGGTAGTTGACTACAAACGAGAAAATAAAATTCAAAAGGCTGGAAGAGGTTTAGTAGAATAATTTCAGAGTCAATTTCATTTCGGGATTACAAATTTAATTCACACTTTCAATTGCATCCAATAGTATTGCGCAAGCTTCTTTTATTTCTGTTGCTGTAATGGTAAGTGGCGGAGCAATTCTTAAGGCATTGTCGCAGAATAAAAACCAATCGGTTATCAATCCTTTTGAGTAACAAGCATTCATTATTTTTAATGCAGTTTCATTAGAATCAAAACAGGCAGCTAGCAATAGTCCCTTTCCTTTGATTTCCTTAATTTCAGAATGAATTAAAAGTTCTCGAATCAATTTTTCTTTTGCAGGAACTTGCTCCATTAATTGTTCTTCGAGCAGTGTTTCTAATGTAGCCAGAGAAGCAGCGCAAGCCAAAGCGTTTCCTCCAAAAGTGGTTATATGTCCTAAAACAGGTTGATGTGTAAAAGTGCTCATGTGCTCCGGAGAAGCTACAAAAGCTCCAATAGGAATTCCGCCGCCCATTCCTTTGGCCATTAAAACGATATCAGGAACAACACCTGTATGCCTAAATGCGAAACAAGCTCCTGTTCGGCCAAATCCTGTTTGAATCTCATCTAAAATCAGCAAAGCACCAACATCAGTGCACCTTTTTCTAATTGCTCTTAACCAATTATAATCAGGAATTCTTAATCCAGCTTCGCCTTGAAATGTTTCTAAGATAACTCCTGCAGTTTTTTCGGTGATTTGTTCAATTGCAGTTGCATCGTTAAAAAGTAAAATTCTAATATCTGGTAATAATGGTCGATAGGCTTGTTTAAACGTTTCATTTCCCATTACACTTAGCGCTCCATGTGTGCTTCCATGATAGGAATTTTCGAAACAGCAAATTTCAGTTCTGCCTGTAACTCTTTTGGCAAGTTTAAGGGCTCCTTCACAGGCCTCAGCCCCAGAATTTACGAAATAGACCGAGGATAAAGGTTGAGGTAAAATGCTAGCAATTTTTTGCGCCAGTTTTACTTGGGGGCCTTGCACAAATTCGCCGTACACCATAACGTGCAAATACTTATCGAGCTGCTCTTTAATGGCAGCAATAACTTTGGGGTGCCTGTGGCCGACATTGCAAACAGAAATACCAGAAATAAAATCTACATATTTCTTACCATATACATCTGTAATGTAAATTCCTTCTGCATACGCAACTTCTAGCGCTGGAGGAAAAGGAGATGTTTGCGCAACGTGTTGTAAAAATAAGCTTCTTAGCGAAACTCCGCTAAAATTATCCAATCTAGTAAGGTAAAACGGAGTTTATATTTCCTGTGGTTGGTCTAATACTTAAAACCGGTACATGTGAGTGATTTACAACCTGCTGTGCATAAGGCCCGAGAAAGAAACCGGTATCATTAATTTCTTGTTCATTCATAATTACAATTAAATCGGCGTCTTTCTCATTAGCGTAATCCATGGTTTGTTTCGCAATGTTAGTGCAGAACAATGTTTTCATGGTGTATTTAACTTCTTTTTCTTTCAAAAAATCTTCTACCTGCTTCATTTTCATTCTGAATTTGGCATTCAAATCTTCATCGTTATGGTCGTGCGACCTTAATCCTGCAACATGCAATACTGCGTCGTATGTTTTTGCGATTCTTATAGAAATTCCTAATTTTTCTCGTGAGTGGAAAGAGTTGTCAATCGGAACGACTAAACTTTTAAATGTTGCTTTCTTATTGCTCGTTTGAACAGAAAGTACGGGGCAACTTGCATCAGAAACTATTCTAAAAGCATTGCTACCCATAAAAAATTCCCTTAAACCGGAAACTCCGTGTGTTCCAATAATTATAATGTCTGCATCAATCTCGTCAGCTATTCGTACCACTTCTTCTCTTATTCTTCCTGTACTGATGAGGGTATTCACTTTTACACCTTCTTTGTTTCTTATCTCTTCTGCTATTTGATTTAATTTTGTTCCAACAGCAGTAGAAAGTCTGGCATTTTGGGCTTCGTCAACTTCTGCTTCGGGAAGATTCACCCTAAATGCAAAAGTGGAAACAACATGTAAAAGCGTTATTTCTGAATCAAGCAATTTCGCCATTGTTACAGCGTGTTCTATTGCTTTGTTGGCTGTTTCTGAAAAATCCGTTGGGATAAGAATTTTTTTAATACCTAAAGTCCACATATAGCATCAGTTTAAAGTTGATAAAGAGTATTAACAAACCTGTAGTTTTTTCTCTCAATTGTCAAACATAACCAAAATTTGGAATTTAACAGTCAATTTTTTAAAAAAGAAATATTTTCCGCAAATTAATAAGGATGGAAAACAGTTAAATCTTTCTTTACTGTTGGAATTACGCTACAAACAGGAATAGATGCATTGTTAATGATTTCTTGGGCAGCAGAACCTATGAAACGATCTTTGAAATTAGTTTCCTGTTGTGTCATGATCATAATTAAATCAGCGTCTACTTCTGTTGCATATTTTATTACTTCATCTCCTAGGTTTTCATTTTCAGCAAATCTAAATTCAGATGAACATTTCACCTTTGCATCTGAAATAAATGTAACAACTTGATTTAAAAGAGTTTTTAGTCTATTTTTTACTTCGTCGTCGTCTGTCAAAAGGATGGTAACAACTTTAACTTCTGCATCAAAATTCCGTGCTAAATTTATTGCGCGACTTACTTTTTCTCTCGTTTCTGTTGTTAAATCTAATGGTAAAACAATTGTAGCATAATTTTCTCTCTTAGGAATTCCTCTTAAAGTAATAACAGGAATGCGCGATTCTTTAATAACCCGCATGGCATTAGAACCTACAAATCTTTTCGCAAACGTTTCTGCACCAGAAGTTCCCATTACTATTAAATTAGCTCCAACAAGCTCTGAAACTTTTACTATTTCTTCTTCTGTTTTACCTTTTGCTAGTAAAGTTGTGGTCACAAACCTGCTGTTTGAATCAAACTCCTCCACCAAAATTGTTAATTTCTTCCATAATTCTTGGTCTTGTTGGTCTTTATCGTCACTTAAAAATAGATTTTCTATAATGCCAAATTCTTCCATAACGTGCATCAGGTGTACTTCTCCGCCTATTTTTTTGACAATTTCGATGGCGTGTTGTAATGCAATTTTACTTTGTTCAGAAAAGTCTGTTGGAACTAGTATGATTTTCTTGGAGGTGTTCATCTTCTTTATTTACTTTGGAATTTACTGCAAAATTAACTAATTGTTATGTCAAAGCCTATTGCAAGTTCTGAATTGGTGCTAAATTCTGATGGAAGTGTTTATCATTTAAAGTTATTGCCCGAACAATTAGCCGACACTGTTATTGTGGTTGGCGATCAAGGTAGGGTAGAAGCGATTTCTGCCTATTTTGAATCAATAGAATGTAAAGTGCAAAACAGAGAGTTTGTTACACATACTGGAATTTTTAACGGAAAAAGAATTACTGCATTATCCACTGGAATAGGTACTGATAATATTGATATTGTTGTAAACGAGCTCGATGCTTTGGTGAATATTGATTTGAAAACAAGAACTATCAAAAGCGAGCATACTTCTTTAAACATTGTTAGAATCGGCACTTCTGGAACATTAATGAAGGATATTCCTGTGGATAGTATTGTGGTGAGTTCTTTTGGATTAGGATTCGATGGACTGATGCATTTTTATAAATTTGAAGAAAATGCAGAAGAAAGAGCGTTGTTAAATGAAATCAATGTTGCGTTAAATTTGCCTAATGAATTGAACAAACCCTATCTTGTTAAAGCGGATGAAAAATTATTTGAGAAGTTAAGTAAAGGTTTTTTTACTGGAATTACAGCAACAGCTTCAGGATTTTATGGTCCGCAAGGAAGAACATTGAGACTTACTCCTGCAGTGCCAGATTTAAATGAAAGAATGATGCATTTTGCTCATAATGATATGAATATTACTAATTTTGAAATGGAAACTTCTGCATTATATGGATTGTCGAGGTTATTAGGACACAAAGCCTGCACCGCCTGCGCCATTATTGCCAATAGAGCAAATTTAGAATATAGTAAAGATTACAAGCCAACAATGGACTTTTTGATTCGTACAGTTTTAGAGAGATTAACTAAATAAATTGGAAGAAAAAGAATTAAAATCTTTAATTGCATTGCTCGAAGATCCTGATGAAGAGATCTTTGAAGCAATTCGTTCAAAATTACTATCACTAGGTAGTGAAGCAATTCCTGCATTAGAAAATGTATGGGAAAATACATTTAATAACCAGTTGCAAACTAGAATTGAAGATGTTATACAAACCATTCAATTTAGTTTTGTAAAAGAGGAGTTAAGTCATTGGGCAAACACAGGAGGCCTTGACTTATTTGCAGGTACTCTGCTAATTGCGCGCTATCAATATCCAGATTTTGATGAAGATAGCATTAGAAGGCAAATTGAACTCATAAAACGAGATGTTTGGTTGGAACTCAATCCGAATTTAACTGCTTATGAAAAGGTAAGAGTTATCAATCATATTTTGTTCGAAGTGCATGGCTTTACAGGAAATACCACAAATTATCATGCTCCTCAAAATTCATATATCAACAATGTTGTAGAAAGTAAAAAAGGCAATCCTTTGTTGCTTAGTATACTATATTCAATTATTGCACAAGGATTAAACATTCCGATTTTTGGAGTAAATCTTCCGGAACATTTTATTCTTGCTTATAAAGATGAATATTCTTCTGCAGAAGATAATGAAGAATCCATCTTGTTTTACATCAATCCTTTTAGCAAAGGAGTTGTATTTAGCAAAAGAGAAATTGATACCTTCTTAAAGCAACTTAAATTAGAACCAAAGCAAATGTTTTATGAAAGTTGTTCCAACATAGAAATTTTAAAAAGACAACTTAGAAACCTAATATTTTCTTATGAAAAGTTAGGATATCCCAACAAATCCGAAGATTTAAAGAAATTACTAGATTGTTTGGAATACCATTCTAATTAAAAATAACGTTAAAAATCAATAATTGTGGAGATAGCAGCAAAAACGGGAGATACCATCAAACATCCTTTATATGGAAAGGGAACCGTAATTAAAGTAGAAGCTACATTTTATACCCTTAATTTTCCGAATCGTGGAAATATAGATATTTCTAAACGAACGGAAGACCTTGAATGGATTCCTGCTTCAGAAATTGAAACAGAACCTGCAGATAGTGAAGAACTTACTTACTCGAAATTAGAAAGTACGCTTCGAAATTTGCTTAACAATTTTAGTGATATTCAACAAATTGTTCCTATTGGAGAGAAATGGCAAGGAGGAACTTTAATTTTGCAACCAGCAGACAAAAGCTTGAAACCAAAGGAAATTCCAATAGAAACATTTTTCCATAAAATTGTGATGGTTCGGGACCGAATTCGGGTAATGGAGCAACAAATTAACGCGCATCAGCAGTTAAGTGATGCAGATAAAGTTGATTTACAACAATACATTACAAGAATGTATGGCAGTTTAACAACGTTCAATGTGCTTTTTAAGGATTCGAGTCACTATTTTGTAGGGGATAAAAAATCTTAAGGCATTTTAAAACTTTTTATACATAGCTGTGTTTTATTTGAAAACGCTGATAAATGGGAAAGTGGCAAGATTCAGCTCCGGAAAACCAGAGAAACGAAAACGAACAGGAATTAAATTTCCTGTTACATGAAGTAAGTGAAATACTAGATTTCTCTGCAAATAAAGAGAGACAAGTGCTTCGGCATTTTGGCAATAACTCTAAAATTACTGCAGAAAGAAATTATGGTTTTAAGAAATTAGACCATCCCAAGAATTATAAGGAAATCGCAATTAAAGATAACTGCCTGCGATTCAGGTTGAGGTTTTTACCAACAACAGAATACTCAGGAAAAATTCCTTACGAAGTTATTACCGTTATTAAAAAATTTGAGTTAAAGTACCCACAGCGGAATGCTGAATTTTTTATTCTTGCTCCAGCAGATTTTTTTAAATTAAAAGACAGATACAGTGATCCGCTTTTGTTTGTAAGGAATCCAGACAATTCGTTTACGCTTCTTTGTCAATGGGGAAAAGACTTTGCATGGTACATTCCGTTTTTAATGTTCCCGCTAAGAAATTTTAAATCGATGGTAATTAGTGCATTAATTACTGGTGTTTTTGTGGCCGTTCTCGCAGGATTAATGGGATTTTTGAATGATGCCAATTGGATGAAATCCATTTTATTTAAAGTTCCTATAGCTGTACTCACCGCTGGACTTTTCTCTACACTAGGTTTATGTTATGGCTTAGTTACTTACACTGATTACAGCAGCGAAAACTGGAAAAGTGTTTATTTTAATTAGTATTTTAAATCTTTTCTTTTTTGTCTTTCTTTTTTTTCCTAGGTAAATCATAACTTAGCGCAAAGGAGATAATATTTACTGTTTTGTTTGGGTAAAATTGAGGTTGATAGAGATAAGAAATTTCGGCAGTTGTGTTTTTAGCAAATTCGTAGGAAAGTCCTACACTACTTCTTATTCTTCTCAGGTATACATTTCCACTTTCTAAGCGCCAAAGTGGTTCTGTAAAAAGTTTTATTTTTACATGTTTTATTAATTTTCGTTGTATTTGAATTTTAAATCGGGTAGTGGAAATGGGTATATTTCTATAATTCTCATGCAACCCAAATTCACTTAATCGAAGTTGATAAAGCGCTCTGAATGAAATTTCTAATTTATTGATTTTTAGTTTTTTAATCAAGCCTACTCTCATTCTAAACCTGTTCCAAGTATCAGTTGTGTTGAAACGTAGGCCGGCTTCAATGCTCCATTTTTTTTTAAGGTTTTTGCTTGCATCAAGCGAATAATATGCACCTCTTAAATGGGTAATTTGCTTGTCGAAGCGAGTTTGTATTTTAAAACTTAATGCAATCTTTTTTGGCAAATTACCTGTGAGCTCGATGCTTGTCCACGCATTTAGATCACTGTTTTGCTGCGCTTCTAAAGTCAGAGGAATAATTAAAATAAAGAAGGAAATAAAGGTGTAAATTCTAATCATCGTCATCATTCCCTAATGCAGCAGAAGGTGCTTCATTCCTATTGGAGTTGTAGTAAACATTCATTCTTACAATGTCTTTAAAAAAATCAATTTTTAATATTTCAACTCTATGCACTGGCAATCCGGTTCTTTGTTGAATATCTTTTATTAATTCATTTAATTTTTCAGGGGCCAATAAATCAACGCGGTCATAAATTATTTCTTTCCCATTTTCATGGGTTATTTTAACACCAAAATCAATTACCCAAGCTACAGCAAGTATTATGATATTTGCAGAAGCTAAGAGCCAATAGCTACCTTCTATTCCGGTTAGCGCATTTATTACTCCCAACGTTACACTTACAAAGAAATAGCCCATTTCTCTTACGGGAACGGTAACTGTTCGGTATCTTAAAATAGAGAAAATCGCAAATAATCCGAAAGCGAATCCCATTTTAAGTTGAGCACTACTCAACAAATAACACATTAAGAAATTGATAATGTTGAAGAGGAAAAATGTAAATAGAAAGTCTCTATTCTTTCTTATAGGATAATAGAGCAGCCTAATTAATATAAAGATTACAATGAAATTTAATCCAAATCTGAGGGCAAATTCTATCATTGTATTTGTACCTCCAGCAATTAATGCTGTTGCAGTTTCATTTGTTTCAAGCATTATTGAGTATTTTATTTATTTGTATTATTTTTGATTTGAAGGCATTTTTTTTCACGCTACTCTCAAGCATCGCAATACCTATGGCATATTTGCTCATGCTAAGAGGATGTTTTTTTTTTGATTTTAAATAAAGTATTATTTTACTTCTTCTATTTGTTACCCCCTGTTTTACTTCTACTATTACCAAATCGTTTAGGTTTTTTTGTTCTTTATAATTGTTATAAGACAATCCTAAATCTATCGTAATTCTTTCATTCGAAGATTTTGCTGCTAAGGTAATTCTAGAGTAATTAACTTTTAATTTTTCTTGTAAAGCAATGTTGGGAGCACCTGTTAAATTCAACATTTCTTGTTCAATTTCACTAAAAGAATTTCCTTCTCCACTTTTTTCAACTCTAAATTTATGGGTTCTATTTCCTTTTATTTTATGCTTTATTTCAAAGAAATTTTGATTGTTGTATACGTAGCGCCTTCTTCGTATTTTAAATCTATTTGGTCTTCCGTTATGATGAGCGTAGTATAACTGAAATTCGGGAGAATCATAATACTGCGTTTCGTAGTCAAAAAGATGCAACTTATTTATTTCCAAAAGGCTGTAATCTTCTTTTAAATGAGCTAACAATTCATTCAAATCACTTGTATGAAGTATGTACTTAAAATCAATACGATTGAGCAATTTTACGGCTTCCAATCCAATTAAATCAATTTTATCAAATTGAACGAGAACATCTTCCACATCATTCAGCATCTTTAATCAAAAATCACCAAATCGGGTGCATTAACTTCGTCTTTGTTGCTATTGAGCATAACAGTTTGTTTTATTGTTGCTTGATTAAATAAACAAGTGTCGCATTGAGAGTAAGCAAAAACGGTATAGTTCCCCTTTCTTAATCCACTAAATTCATATTGACCATTGTAAGAAGTCCTCACATCATTATTTGCATTTCCGTCCTCACCAAAAGAAATATACACTCTATAGCCTGCGGCATATCCGCTGTCTGTAACTACTCCTGCGTTATTGACATCATAACCGTAAAGTTTCCCTGTAATTTTCCCACTGCCCCCTTCTCCAGCTTCTTTTTGACAAGAAATGAAAGACAGAATAAAGATAAATGCTATTAGATATTCAAAAAGAAGTTTCGTCATTTTTGGGAGAATATTTTTAAAGTCCCAAAATTTAGAGGGATTTCTGCTATTTTATGCAAATCAAATAATAAATTTTTAATTTTTCACAAAAGTTAAAAACTTATTGTTAATTTTGGGGTAACATAAAAAACCATCACTTTGCGTATTTTATATATTCTTGCAGTATTCTTACTTTTCGGAACTTTAAAAGCCCAATTAGTTATCAATGAATTTTCATGTGCCAATAGGAATACCATAACAGATGACTTTGGTGAATATGAAGATTGGATAGAATTGTACAATTCTACGGGAGTTGCTATGGATATAAGTGGTTATTTTCTAAGCGACGATGCTGCAAATCCAACAAAATGGCAAGTTCCTGCTGCTACAAATATTAATGCGACAGGCTTTATATTGTTTTATGCATCAGGTCGCAATATAAATACTGGTTTGGCGCTGCATACAAGTTTTAAACTTACACAAACTACTACCGAAAAAATTTTGTTGAGCAACACTTTGGGAGTAATTATAGATTCTCTAACAATAAGACCCAATCAAGTAGACGATTCTCGTGGTCGTTTTCCTAACGGTAGCGCCACTTGGCAAGTATTTACAAATCCGACTCCTGGTGTTAACAATACAGCAGGTTTTACAGATTATGCTGAAACGCCTATCCTAAGCATTCAAGCTGGTGTTTATGCCGCGGCTCAAACTTTGACTATTTCTTTTTCTGATGTTGGTGCTTCTATTAGATACACTACGAACGGAGCTGACCCTACTGCTACCTCTACATTGTATTCTAGTCCTATAAATATTGCTACCAGCACGCTCATTAAAGCAGTTGCTTTTCCGGCAAATGCTGCTTTCAGACCAAGTTTTATTGAAACAAATACCTATCTGATTGGTGTTTCTCATACAGTTCCAATTGTTAGTTTGGGGTCAGGTAATTATGCTAATTTATTCAATAATCAAATGGGTGAAATTGTTTCTTCTTGCGAATATTTCAATAACGCAGGTATTTTACAGTTTGAAGCTGTTGGTGAATCTGATCCGCACGGTAACGATAGTTGGGCATATCCTCAAAAAGGTGTTGATTTTGTAGTCCGTGACCAATATGGTTATGATAATGATATAGACTATCAACTATTTCCAACAAAACCAAGAACAAAGTTTCAAAGGTTTATGTTGAAAGCAGGAGCTTCTGATAATTACCCATTTACTGGAGGTTCTGGAGGTGGTTGCCATTTGCGCGATGCATTTATACAAACACTTGCAGAAAAAGGAAACTTGAATGTGGATTTACGTTCTAATGACCATTGTGTTGTTTACATAAACGGGCAATACTGGGGACTCTACGAAATGAGAGAGAAAGTAGGAGATCCCGATTATACAGATTATTATTGGGGGCAAAAAGAAGAAGATTTGGACTTTCTTACTTATTGGGGAGGTTTAAATGTAAGGTATGGCTCTGCAAATGATTGGAACGATTTATATGCCTACATCATGGCAAATGACCTTTCTATTCCAGCAAATTATAATGCAGTTAGTGCCCGTTTCGACATTGCAAGTGCGATTGATTACAGCATAATAAATACATGGAGTGTGAATTCAGATTGGATAAACTGGAATACTATGTGGTGGCGGGGGCGCGGTAATCCTCAAGTTAAGTGGAAGTATGCACTTTGGGACATGGACAATACTTTTAATTTAGGACAAAATTTCTCCGGTTGGCCTACGACAGGTTTTACCGCAGACCCTTGCGCACTAGATGATAACTTTGAAAATGCTGGTCCAAACGAAGGTCACTTAGATATTTATAATAGGTTAATGGCAAATCCCGGTTTCAAACAGAGATATGTAAATCGTTATGCAGAGTTAATCAATACCACATTAAGTTGCGATTATGCCTTGGCCCATTTGGATAGTATAATTAATCATATATCTCCAGAAATGCCCGGTCAAATTGCACGCTGGGGTGGCTCGATGTCTGAATGGCAATCTCATTTAACGTTTATTCGCGGACAAATTACAGGGAGATGCCAATATATTGAAAATAGCGGTATTGTAAATTGTTACGAAGTTGATGGTCCGCACGAATTAGCTTTTAATGTTGCGCCAAGTGGGGCTGGAACAATTCGATTTAATGAATTACAAATACCCCAATATCCTTGGTCAGGTGCTTATTTTGGTGGGGTTAACGGAGAAATTGAAGCAACACCCGCTACTGCAAATTACGAATTTTGGTACTGGGAAGTCTTTCATCATAATTTATTAAGCGATAGCACCCAAACATTAAATGAATTTCTCATAAGCGGCGCTGACAGTATCGTTGCACATTTTAGAATCATTCAAACACACCAAATCACCTACGTTATTAATCCAATTGGAGGAGGTACTGTTTCTATAAATGGAATCACGCCAGCAGCATTTCCTTTTACTGCTACTTACAACGAAGCGACTCCAGTAACTTTAACTGCCTCTGCGGATCCTAATTACAATTTTTTAAACTACAGCTCTACTTATCATTCGTTTACGCCAGATGCTGCAAACACACTCGTAGTCATTCAAGTTGATACAACCGATACGGTAATTGTACATTTTCTTCCTAAACAGACATGGGATTTAACAGTTATAGTGGAACCTGA
>Ga0105048_10015742_pt1 | contig 11721 bp, 5 predicted proteins | sample MAT05_FD_78382 | JGI IMG/M metagenome (GOLD analysis project Ga0105048, IMG submission 78382) | Freshwater microbial communities from Lake Fryxell liftoff mats and glacier meltwater in Antarctica - MAT-05 | ecosystem: Environmental > Aquatic > Freshwater > Ice > Liftoff microbial mat | place...
CCCAAAGCAACATGCAGGCGATGGTCACGCTGCCGAGCACGACGAAGAGCGGCTCGGCGAGCAGCGCGCCGGCGAGGATGACGCTGACGAGCACGCCGCCCTTGCCGATGATCGGGAACAGCAAGATCAGGCCGAGCACGACGAAGAACGCGATCGGCTTCTTCGCCTTCTTCTCCTGCTCTGCGACGACGGCATCGCCTCGCTCACGCGCGAGTTTCTCGGCTTCCGCCATCCCTTCCGCCGCGGCGGGCGCACCGTAGTTTCCACCGAGCAGCGCCGAGACCGACGCTCCGAGGAAGCGCAGCGCGGTCAGCCCAAACGCTAGCGGGATCGCGCTGTACACGACCCACTGCGGGAGGCCGGTCTGCGAGAGCGCGCCTCCCGCTTGGAAGAAGCTGAGCGTGTAGCGCCAGCCGAGCAGCGCGAAGAATCCGCAGAACGCGGCGGCGACGGCGAACGAGAGCGCCTTGACGTAGCGCTGCGCCTTCGCGGGCGGCGCCTTCTCGAGAGCCTCGAGCCGCACGGGTTTGCCCTCGTGCGCGCAGATCGACGCGCCGTAGAGGCCGACCCACAGGACGAAGAGCATCGAGATCTCTTTCGACCAGGTGAAGCCCTGCGGGAAGAAATTGAGCGCGAGCCAGAAGAACGCTGGGACGACGACGACGAAATACGCGATCAACCGCGCCGCCCAGCCGGACGTGCGGCCGCGCACCAGCGTGACGACATAAGGCGCGCTCGCGAGCACGAACAGCAAGATGCAGAAGTCGCGCGACTTCATCGTCAGCATGCCGTAGCCGAGCGCAGCGATGCCGCCGGCCGCGACGAGACCCATGACGAGCGGCGATGCAATCGCGCCAAGCGGCGCTACCAGCGGACGACCGCGCTGCACATCGGCCGCGCGAAAAGCAAGCGCGAGCACCAGCACCGTGATGACGCCGCCGAGCCACGGCGCGGCGGTGTCGAGCATCGCCTGCGTCGCTGGGTCGGAGACGAACAGCAGTTTGCCGAGCGCCATGCCGAGGCGGCTGTCGGGCGCGTGCAGGCGGCGGTCGACGACATCGATGAACATCAGCACCGTCGTCGCGATCAAGAAGATCGCCACCATCGAGTCCTCGGCGCGGAACACGAGGTCGTCGAAGACGCGGAGTGGGTTGCGCTTCTCGTTTGCGGGCGACGATGCGACGGCGGTCTCGGACATGGCGCGCATGGTCTACGAAAGACGTCACCCGCGAAAGAGCCGCGTGCAGTAACGCAACGCGTCATGCGGAATGGCATTTTGCCGCGCGCGACCAAAGCCGCACGCGCGCGTCGTCCACCGTTGACACCGCGTCCTGCGCCGGGATACGCACCAGGGCCTATGAATCGTACTGTCGCCGTCTCTCTCGCCGTCGCTGCGCTCGCACTCGCGGGCTGTGACATGGCCGCGTTCGCCGCGGGCTCGACCATCAAGGTCTTCGTGCGCGCCTCGCCAGCGATCCAGCGCTATCGCGATCCGGACCTCGCAGAGGCGGCGATTCCCGGCTCGATCTCGCAGCTCGAGGGCGTGATGTCGATCAAGACGGAAGACCCGGATCTGCGCATGCTGCTCGGTCGCAGCTACGGGTCGTACGGCTACGCCTTTCTCGAAGAGCACATGGAGCAGGCGGCTATCACCGATGACCAGGTGCAAGTCGAGTACTTCCGCAACCGCGCGTCGATGGCGTACGCGCGCGGCAAAGAAGTGACGATGGAGATGATGACGCTCTGGGAGGACGAGGACGGCGGCGCGCAGGGCGCGCATTCGCGCGGCATCGACTCGTGGAAGCGGTATCTGCTGAAGTTCGAGGACGAGGAGCAGGCGCCGATCTTGTTCTGGTGCGCGTACAACTGGGCGCGCTACATCGGCGTGAACCGCAATCAGATGGACGCGGTCGCCGATCTCGAGTTCGTCAGGGAGCTCGCGAACCGCGTACTGCAGCTCGACCGCACGTATTTCAGCTACGCGCCCGTGGCCATGCACGCTGGCCTCCTCGCGACTCTCCCCGCGGCGGTCGGTGGACAGCCGGCCGTAGCGAAGACCGAGTTCGAGCAGGTGATCAACCTGACGCAGCGCAAGAACCTGCTCTACATCGTCACCGAGGCGCAGCTCGTCGCCATCGCGCTGCAGGATCGCGCGCTCTACCGCACGCTGCTGCAAGAGGTCATCGACGCCGACGAGAACATCGATCCGGCCAACCGCCTCGGCAACATCATCGCCAAGCGCCGCGCCGTCCGCTGGCTCGCGCGCATCGACGAGTTCTTCGAGCCGGTCGAGGGCGAGGCGCCTGCCGCGCAGCCGCGGGGCAACTGTGACGAGCCGGGCGCGAACGAGTCGTTCGACGACTTCAACCGTCGCTGCACGGTGATGGAAGGCGGAGGCGAAGCAGCCGCGCCCGCACCAGCCCCAGCACCCGCGCCCGCTGCGGCGGCTCCGGCGCCCGCACCCGCAGCGCCAACCGCAGCACCAGCCGCACCGACGCGTCCGGCGCGCCCAGCTCGCCCGGCAGCCGCTGCGCCGGCGGCCCCACGATGAATGTGCCGGCCGAGCAACCGTCCATGGACGCACGAGGAGACGATCGAATGAGAAAGTATGCTGTCTGGGCGCTTGCCCTCGCGTTCGCAGGGCTCGTCGGTCATGGCGCGGGTTCGGCGCAGACGCCCCCGACGACCACCATTTCGTTCGCTACGCTCGCGCCGCCGGGCTCGACCTGGATGCGCGTCTACGACTCGTGGACGCGAGAGGTTCGTCGCCGCTCCAACCAATCGCTGACGCTGCGCTTCTACTCGGGTGGCGTGCAGGGCGACGAGGCGGAGGTCATCCGCAAGATCCGCAATGGCCGGCTCGACGGCGCGGGCGTCACTGCGGTCGGGCTCGGCCAGGTCTACCGGCCGGCGCTGGTGTTCCAGATGCCCGGCATCTTGCGCACCTACGAGCAGCTCGATCGCGCGCGCGACGCGATGCAGACCGACATGGACGCGGGCTTCACCGGCGCTGGCTTCAAGCTGCTCGGCTGGGCCGACGTCGGCCAGGCGCGCCTCTTCTCGACCGCGCCGATCCGCGCCCCCGCCGACCTCGCGAGCCGCAAGCCGTTCGCCTGGCGCGACGACTCGGTCCTGCCGATGCTCTACACGATCGTCCGCTCGAACCCGGTGCGCTTGCAGCTGCCCGAGGTGCTCGGCGCGCTACAGACCAACCGCATCGACACGCTGATCACGCCGCCCGTGCCGTGTGTCCAGCTTCAGTGGTGCTCGCGTCTGACGCACATGATGGACATGCCGCTCTCCATCGTGCTCGGCGGCACCATCATGTCGAAGACCAAGTGGGAAGCGCTGACACCTGAGAATCAGGCCATCCTCCGCGAGACCGGCGCGCAGTTCCACGCGCTCGCACGCCGCAACCTGCGCAACGACGAGCGCACTGCGCTCACCACCATCGCGTCACGCGGCATCGTCTCGGTGCCGATCACGCCCGCGCAGAAGGCGGAGTGGGAGCGTCTCGGCGCGCAGGTTCGCACGCGCCTCACTGGTCAGATCGCCGACGCGGCGCTGGTCGCGCGGGTCGCAGCGTTCGGCAACTGACGAACCGACGGCGCGTCTGACGCATCGCGTCACTGATGCGCCGTGAAGCGCGCTGCGCGAATTAGGCAGCGATCGAGCGGCGCTTTTACGTAGGATGCGCGACGCGGGATTCTCGCCACGGCCAACGCCGTGCTGGGTCCCACGCCGCGCATTCGCATTTCCGTCGACGCACGCTTCGTTCGCACGCTTCGTTCGCACGCTTCATTCGAACCCCGTCGACACAGAGAGCTGATACGAGATGGCTGGAGCCGCCCCGACCGCAAAGCCCGCACCGTTCCTCAAGCCGCTCGACGTCCTCGACCGCGGCATCTTGCTCGCAGAGAGCTCGCTCAGCGTCGTCGTCGTCATCGTGATGGTGCTCGCGGCCGTGCTCGACACGCTCAGCGGCGCGCTGCAGTCGATCGCGGGCGTCCAGGTGACGTTCGCGCAGGGCGCGGGCGATGTGCTGATGAACGGTACGATCTGGGCGGCGTTCCTCGGCGCGAGCTTCGCGACGCGCGGGCGCAGGCATCTCGCCATCGACGCGATCGGGCGGCTGCTCCCCGATCGCGCGCGCCGCGTCACCGTCGCTGTCGCCGCGACGCTCGGCGCAGTGGTCGCCTTCGCGCTCGCGCGTGGTGTGTACGAGGCGCTCGCCGAGCAGGCGCTGACGGTCACCGAGCAGGCGCACGCGAACGTCGCCAACGGCATCGCCGACGCGCGCGTCGATCGCTCGTACGAGTACCACTTCGTCATCCCTTTCGGCTTCTTGCTGATCGGGCTGCGCCTTCTGCTGCACGGCTTTCACGAGTTCCTCGCGGCGTATCGCGGCGGCGCAGCGCACTCGCCGATCGAGCCCGCTTCGGACAAGACGCGCGTGCATCACACAGAGCCTGAAGACGCGTCGAGCCCGGCGAACGAAGCGCCTCCTGCCGATGCGCCGATTCCCGCGGAGCTCGCGCTGCGCGTGGCGCCGGTCTCGCAGGCGAACGGCGCTGAGATCTTCATCGCCATCGGCGCGCTCGTCGCGGTCGTGATCGCCAGCGCGCGCAGCACCATCGCTACGCCGATCGCGATCGTCGTCGCCATCGCGATCGTCACGCTCGGCATCCCGCTGGTGCTGCGCTGGCGCGCGCGCGGATCGAGCACCGACGTGAAGGCCGGCAGCGCGAAGAGCTGGCTCGACGCGCCGATTCCGAACACCGATCTGCCGCTCGTCGGCGCGAAGCCGGTGGAGATGTTGGTCGCGCTGCTCGGTGTCGCGGTCGTGCTCGGCCTCTCTTGGTACGGGATACAGAACATCGCGTCGATCCCAATCGGCGTCGGCGTCGCGTTCTTCGCCTGCATGGCGCTGATCGGCGCGCCGCTGTTCACGTTCCTCGGCGGCCTGGCGCTGTTCCTCTGGCTGCACGGCACCAGCGAGATCATGCCGCTGAGCCTGCCGCAAGCGGTCGAGGACGTGCTCGGCTCGCACTTCGCGCGGATGAGCGCGCTGCCGACGATCCCGGTGTTCACGCTCGCCGGCTACCTGATGAGCGAGGCGAAGACGGCGCAGCGATTGGTGCGCGTCGCGCGCGCGTTCCTCGGCACGCTGCCCGGTGGCATCGCGGTCGTCTGCATCGTCGCGTCCGCGCTGTTCACCGTGTTCAGCGGCGCGAGCGGCATCACCATCGTCGCGATCGGCGGGCTGCTCTTCCCGGCGCTGCTGCGCGACAAATATCCGGAGCGCTTCTCGCTCGGTCTCGTCACGACCGGCGGCGCGCTCGGCATCACGTTCTTCCCGTGCCTGCCGCTGATCGTCTACGGCATCGTCGCCGGTCTGCAGGAGCCGGCGCCCGGCCAAGAGAAGGTCGAGATTCAGAAGCTCGCGCTCGCCGGTATCGCGCCGGGTCTGCTGATCATCGCGATGCTCGCGCTCTACGCCGTGTTCATCGGCATTCGCTACAAGGTGCCGCGCTCGAAGTTCGAGGCGCGCGAGGCGATGGCCGCGCTGTGGGACGCGAAGTGGGAGCTGGCGCTGCCGCTACCGGTGTACTTCGGTCTCATCTTTGCGGGGCCGGGCGGCGCGGCGGCGTTCACCGCGTTCTACGTACTGATCATCGAGACGTTCATCTACAAGGACCTCTCGCTGACCAAGGATCTGCCGCGCATCATCCCGGAGTCGATGGTGCTCGTCGGCGCGATCTTCGTGAAGATCTGCGCAGCGACGGTGCTGACGTTCTTCTTCGTGCAGGCGCAGACGGCGGACAAGCTGTTCGAGAGCCTCACCTGCGGGCCGCCCGCGCAGGCGTATCTCGCGGCGCACTCCGACGTGCTCGGCACGTGTCGCGAGGCGGTCGCGGCGCTCGCGGCCGAGGGCAAGCCGGCCGGCGGCATCATCGACTCGCCGATCACGTTCCTGCTCGCGCTCAACGTGTTTTTGCTGGTCGTCGGTATGCTGATGGACATCTTCTCGGCGATCGTCGTGATCGTCCCGCTGATCAGCGGCATCGCGCTGTTCTTCGGGATCAACCCGTATCACCTCGGCATCGTGTTCCTGATCAACTTGGAGATCGGCTACCTGATGCCGCCGATGGGGCTGAACCTGTTCATCGCAGGCTTCCGCTTCAATCGACCGGTGCCGGATCTCTATCGCGTCGTGCTGCCGTTCATCGGGATCTTCATCGTCTGCGTCGGCATCACGACGTACTGGCCGACGCTCACGCTGTTCATGCTGCCAGGCCAGAGCGAGGGCACACCCGCCGTGCAGCCGCCCGACGAGAATATCGGCGGAGGGACGACCGCGCCGAGCACCGACGACGCGGGAGTGAGCGCGCCACAGGGCCAATGCGACGAGCCGGGACCGGACGAGAGCTTCGACGACTTCGCGGCGCGCTGCTTGTCGGGTGACGCGCCCACAGCGCCAACTGAGCCCGGAGCAGCGGCGCCGAGCGGCGACGCGCCGATCGCCGCCGACTGCATTCAGCCGGGCCCCGACGAGAGCTTCGACGCGTTCGAGGCGCGCTGTCTCGCGGGGACCGCCGACGAGGCGCCTGCACCAGCACCCGAAGAGACGCCGGATGCCGCGACTCCGTCAATCGCAGAGCCCGCCGGCGCAACGCCGACGCCGACTGCGCCTGCCGCACCAGCCGCGCCTGCTGCGCCACCGCCCTCGCCGTGATCGAGGGCGCGGGAGACGTCTGAGCGATGGCGCGGGAGAAGAAGAAGCGTGTTGTTCCCCCGCCGCCGCGCGCGAGCGGAGGCCGCAGCGTGCTCCTCTGGGGCGTGCTGATCGTGATCGCGGGCGGCCTCGCCTGGGCGTTCGCGCGCCAAGAAGACGAGCACGACCGGCCGCGCCGCCCGCCGCGGGATGAGCTGGTGCAGATCGACATCCTGACGCCAGACGCGGGCTCGGCTCCAGTCGATCCCGCGACTGGCCTGCCGCGGATGACCGAAGGCGATCGGCGCTTGATGGGCGCGCCGTGGCACATCGGCGTCTCGGGTGCGCGCGATCCCGCAGCAGCGCACGCGGCGATCGAGCGCGCCTTCGACGAGGTCGCGCGGCTCGAGGCGCTGCTCAGCGAGTGGCAACCGAGTAGCGAGATCTCGCAGGTCAACGCGGCGGCCGGCGGTGCGCCCGTGCACGTCGGTTCGGAGCTGTTGCTCTGCGTGAAGGCGAGCCTCGAGATCGCGCGCTGGAGCGACGGCGCGTTCGACATCTCGTGGGCGTCGCTGCGCGGGATGTGGGACTTCGGCCCCGACAGCCAGCACATCCCGCCGACGCGCGCGGCGGTGCGCGCGAAGCTGCCGCTGTGGAACTATCGCAACATCGTCGTCGATGAAGCGGCGAGCACGATCACGCTGCGCGAGCCGGGCATGGCGATCGGCCTCGGCGGCGTCGCGAAGGGCTACGCGCTCGACCGCATCGCCGATATTCTCAATGACGCGGGGCTGCGCGACTTCGTCGTCTTTGGCGGCGGACAAGTGCTCGTCGGCGGCAAGCGCGGCGGCCGCGGCTGGCGCGTCGGCATCCAACACCCGCGCGATCCGGAGCGCTACTTCGCGTTCGTCGAGGTCGAAGGCCCGGCGTCCGTCTCGACCAGCGGCGACTACGAGCACGCGTGGGAGCACGAAGGGCGGCGCTACCACCACATCCTCGATCCGCGCACGGGATTTCCCAGCGAGAACTCCGCGTCGGTCACCGTGATCTCGCCGACGGCGCTGTGGGCGGACGCGGTCGACACCGCCGTCTTCATCCTCGGACCACGTCGCGGAATCGAAGCGCTCGCGCGCGCTCCCGGCGGCCCACACGAGGCCATCGTCGTCGATCCCACGCTGCACCTCTCGACGACGCCAGGCTCGGAGCGTCGCCTGGTCATGCGCGCGATGATCGACGCCGAACATCGCCTCGGCGCGTGGGTCGACGCGGACGCAGAGCCGGTCGTCGTGCCGCCGCTGCCGCCGCGCGCAGAGGCTCCGGCCGCGATGGATCCGCGGTGACTGAGCTCGACCCGGCGCTCGACGCGTTCGTCGAAGCGGGCGGCGAGCTCAGCTCCGGGGCGATGCGCGACGCCGTCGTCACGCTCGCGCGACACGCGCCGGCGCTGTTCCCGCTGGTGCTCAGCGAGCCTCAGCTGATGCGCGACGTGCTCGCGCGGCCGCTGACGCGCGCGACGCACGCCCCCTCGCTGCATCGCGCTTTCATCGATGCGACTGCGACGCTCCGCGACGGGCCCGAGCTGCGTCGTGCGCTCCGCCGGCTCCGCCACCGCGCCATCGTGCGCGTGGCGCTGCGTGAAGTGCTGCGCCTCGCCGACATCGATCGCACCAGCGCCGAGGTCTCGGCGATCGCCGCAGCGGCGACCGACGCTGCGCTCGCCGCGTGCATGCGCACCGTTTACGCGCGCCACGGAACGCCGCGCGACGCGCGTGGACGCGAGGTGCCGTTCGTCGTGCTCGGCATGGGCAAGCTCGGCGGCGACGAACTCAACCTCGGCAGCGACATCGATCTCTGCTTCTTCTACGAGACCGACGACGCGACCGTCGATCGCAGCGCGGCAGAGGTTGGCGCCGGACGCGAGCTGACGGTTCACGAAGTGTTCGCGCGCGTCGCGAGCTCGGCCTCGCAGGCGCTCTCCGACGTCACCGAGGACGGCTTCTGCTTCCGCGTCGATCTGCGCCTGCGACCGGAGGGCACGCGTGGCCCGTTGGTGAATTCGCTGGCGAGCGCCGAGCGCTACTACGAGTCGTGGGGACGCACCTGGGAGCGCGCCGCGCTGCTACGCGCGCGACCGATCGCCGGCGACCGCGCGTTCGGTGAGGCGCTGCTCGATGCGCTGCGGCCGTTCATCTTTCGTCGCGAGGTGCGGCCGAGTCTCGCGCGCGAGCTCGCCGAAATGCTGCGTCGCTCACGGCGCGAGCTCAGCATCGATCCAGAGCGCGACGTGAAGCTCGGCCGCGGCGGCATCCGCGAGGCCGAATTTTTCGTGCAGACATTGCAGCTAATCTGGGGCGGCCGGCACGCAGAGCTACAGGTCGCCGGCACGATGGACGCACTCGCGCGGCTGGTCGCCGCTGGCATCGTGAACGATCGCGAGGCGCGTGAACTCGCCGCGGGCTGGTCGCTGCTGCGGCGCGTCGAGCACCGGATCCACATGAGCAAGGGCTACCAGACGCACGCGCTGCCGGAGGCCCGCACCGACGAGCACGAGCGCATGGCGCGCTCGCTCGGGCTCGCGTCCGGTGAGGCGCTGTCGCAGACGCTCGACGCCGCGCGCTCACGCGTGGCCGCGCTGTTCGCGAGCCTCGAGGTGACCGATGCAGCGGAGTTCCCCGAGCTCGAAGCGTTCGCCGATCTGATCGCATCCGGCGCGTCCGCAAGCGTCATCGCCGAGCGCGTGCAGGCAGTGCTGCCGGTCTCCGATCCCGACGAGGCCGCCTCACATCTGCTGCGACTCTCCCGCCGCGCGGGCGCGCCGCTCAGCGCAGTGGCGCGCGAGCGCACACCGACGCTCGGCCCAGTGCTGCTGCGCCACGTGCGCGAGGCCGCCGACGTCGACAGCGCGCTGTCGTTTCTCGCCGATTTCTTCGGGCGGCTCGGCGCGGGCTTCGGCTACGACCGGCTCTTGCTCGAAGAGCCGCGGCTCGCGCGGCGGCTGGTCGGGCTGTTCGGCGCGAGCGCGACGCTGTCGACCGCGCTCGTGGGGCACCCCGAAGAGATCGACCGATTGCTGGTCTTCGGCGGCCTCCCCGACGAGCCCGAGATCGACGCGATCCACGCCGCGCTCGATCCGCGCGACGACGACACCGAGCGGCTCGTCGCAGCGCTGCGTCGCACCAAGCGCGAGCTGACTCTGCGCATCGGCCTCGCGCACGTCGCCGGCGAGGTCGATGCGCCGCGCGTCGAGCGCCTGCTCACCGCGCTCGCCGAGGCGCAGCTGCGCGTCGTACTCCGCAAGGCGCAGCACGACTTGCACGAAGAAGATCTGCCGCTGGTCGTCTGCGGGCTCGGCAAGCTCGGTGGACGCGAGCTCGGCTTCGGCAGCGATCTCGACGTGCTGTTCGTCTACCGCGAGGCGGGCGAGGTCGACTACGAGCGGCCGGAGCGCGCGACGCGGGTGGCGCAGCGCACGATGCGCCTCCTCTCGCAGCCCGACGGCGAAGGGCCCGGCTATTCGACCGATGCGCGCCTGCGACCGAGCGGCTCGCACGGCATGTTGGTCGTCTCGCGCGCGGCGTTCGCGCGCTATCAGGAGCGCGAGGCCGCGCCGTGGGAGCGGCAGGCGCTGGTGCGCGCGCGCATCGTCGCGGGCGAGCCCACGCTGGCAGCGGAAGTGAGCGCGATCGCGGCGCACGCGGCGTTCGATCTCGGCCCGCCCGATGCGACAGAGCTCGCGCGGCTGCGGGCGCGCATGCAGGCGGAGCTTGCTGGCGAGAAGCGCGACCGATACCATCCAAAGCTCGGCCACGGGGCGCTCGTGGACGTCGAATTCCTCGTTCAATTCCTCCAGATGCGCCACGGAGAGGACCCGACCGTGCGGCTTCCGGGAACGCTCAACGCCCTCGCCTCGCTCCGCGCCGGAGGCTACCTCGCCGCCGCCGATGCGGAGGCGCTCGCAGAGGACTGGACGTTCCTGCGCGGCGTGGAACAGGCGCTGCGTCTGCTCGACGACACGCGCGAGCCGGTCCTCTCGTTCGCAGGTAGACGCGCGGAGCAGGTGGCGCGACGGCTCGATGTACGCGACCGCGACGGCGTGCGGCGCGTCGACGTGCTCGCGGCGACCTACGCGCGGACCGCGCTCGAGGTGCGGCGCATCTTCGAGCGCATCGTCGCGCCCGTCGGGCTCGACGCGCCGTTTCCGCCAGTCGACGCCACGCGTCCGCCGAGCATCCCGCCGAGCGAGGGCGCGCGTTGAGCCTGCCGACACACGACAGCGCGAGCGGCGGCCCAGTGCTCGTCGTGCACGCAGACCCGCTGTTTGCGGAGCGCATCGTCCGCGCGCTCTCCGGACATGGAATTCGCGCAGAGAGCGTAACCGACGGAGAGCTCGCGATCGATCGCTTCGTGCAATCGCCGGCGTGCGCGCTGGTCGTCGACTCGGAACTGCCGGGCCGCGATGGCGCGGCGACCATCGAGTCGATCCGCTGGGCGCCTGGTGGCGCGCTCGTGCCGGTGGTGCTGACCGCGGAGCGCGCCGGCGGTCTCAAGCTCTCGGAGACCGGCAAGCGGCTCGGCGCGGCGACGCTCGAGGGCGCGGCTGCGCGCGATCCTGAAGCCGTCGCGCAGCTCGTGAGGCGCGTGCTCGGCAACGCCGATCGCAGCGCACCGACGCGCGACGCGCTGACCTCGCCCGCGATCGCCGTGAGCCACACCTCGCCGACGCTGAGCGCGCTGCAGAACGACGCGCATGGCCTCGCCGACGACGAGTCACTGCCGCCCGTGAGCTCGGCCGGTCTCCTGGCGCGGCCGAAGCGTGAGCGCGAGACGGTGGCGGCGCGCACGCGCATGCCGGCGTTCGGAGCGCTGGGGGATCCCGACGGCGGCCTCGACTCGTCGGTCGACGAGAAGTCGGCGCCATTCGTGCGCGGCGACGATCCCGATGCCGAACAAGAAGGTCGAGACGTCGAGCGCCGCGCCGCGGATCTGACGCCCGGCGCCGCGACGCA
>Ga0105048_10015743_pt1 | contig 11720 bp, 9 predicted proteins | sample MAT05_FD_78382 | JGI IMG/M metagenome (GOLD analysis project Ga0105048, IMG submission 78382) | Freshwater microbial communities from Lake Fryxell liftoff mats and glacier meltwater in Antarctica - MAT-05 | ecosystem: Environmental > Aquatic > Freshwater > Ice > Liftoff microbial mat | place...
AGCTCGTCGGCGCCAATCTTCACCTCGGAGGCGTTGACCTCGTCCTTGCGCTTGGCCTGCCAGAACTGGTAAACCCAGCCCAGGCTGTCGCTGGCCTTGAATACCTCAGGTGGCAGCGCGGCCAGCAGGCGCTCCAGCTCGCGCTGGTGCTCGGGCGCAAAGGCTAATTCGAACACCGGGCTCTGCGGCTTGAACACCTGCGGCAGCATGCGGGCGGCCAGCTTGCCGGCCAGTTCCCAGTGGCTCTTTGCGCCCATCGCCAGTTCGGGGTGGTTGTCGGCCATGTCGCGGCAGTCATCCAAGGACACCGCCGCCCCGGGCTGCCACATCAGCAGCCCGTTCTCGGCCAGGAAGCGTGCGAACAGCATGCGGTGCCAATGTTCGTAAGCCACCTCCCACATCAAGTGTCGAACTTGCTGCGTTTCGTCCTTGTGCTTGACGTCGCCCAAGGCTCGACCATGGGCCCGCATGCGACGCCGCAGCGCCATGAGCTCGCCCGTCAAGTAGTCAGGCGCCTTGGCGTCGGCAACTGCCAATTGCGTCAAGGCCCCGAGTGCGGCCTTCTCGGCTATATCGCGGGCGGTCTTGACGGTATTTTCAAGCTGGCTGCGCAGCGGCTTTGCGAGCGGGGTGTTCGTGATTGACATGCAGATTCCCTGACATCTTGTTGTGAAACGCGGCTAGGCCACGCGGCCTCGTTCCTCAGCCTTCGTTGCGCACGGGGTCCTGCGTCAACGGGTGCGACGGCAGCGCAAAGACGTCGATTTCGGTCTCTCGAACCTTACGGCTCGCGGGCCGGTGTATCGCCAAACCCATGGCCGGCTTGTAGATATCCAGGCCACGCCCCAGCTTGAACAACACCCCGTGGTCCAGCGCCAAATAGCGGTCATGCAAGGTAGTCTCGCGGCGCCAGGTCAGCATCACGCCAAAGCTCTTGAACAGCTCCTTGGCTGTGTTGTCGAGCGCGCGGTCTTGGTGGGCCGCCTGGTCGACGTGGGCGAAACCCGTGACGATTTCAATTTCCTTCGGTCTGGCGACTTCCGCCAAGTGCAGCAAGAATTCGTTCAGATTCCGTATCTGGGGATACGCAGCGAGATACTGGTCGATTAGCCGAACCCGCACTGCGCCCTTGAGCAAACGAGGCTCAAAAATGCGCTCCAAGGGCCAACCAATGCTGCTGTCGCGCAGGCGGAATCGGCCGACGACCACCGTAGCCTCGCGCTGAACTCGCGTGGCCCAGTGCTCGGTCTCATCCACGACATGCTGCGCGGTTTCCACCGGGGGCGCTGGCACCGGCGCGGAAACGCTCATGCCCACGTCGGCCGGGCCTGGTGTAGGCGCAGGCGGAGGCTCATCGGTGCCAGCTACCGCCACCGGCATCACGGCCCCCAATTTCATCGACTCATTGACCGGGTCGGCGCCGACCTGCATAAGCTCTTCTGCCCTGCGCAGCACATCCTGGTAGTCGTGCTCGATGGCCGAGACCATGGACTGCGCGGCATCCTTTTGGCCCGCGACCAGCGCTGCGGCTGCGGCAAAGATGTTGTCCGTGGCTTGTTCGAGCAGCACCTGCACCTCATCCAACGCATCGCGGGGTGCGCCCTGCGCCTCCACCACCAGATAGTCGCCGAACTCTTGCCCTCGTTCCTTCAAATGGGCTACCAAGGCACCGGACAGCAGCGCCTTAACCTCACGGTAGAAGTCCTGGACCTCGGTGGACTGGTTCCGGGTTGTGCCGGCACCCAGGATGCTGGTTATCGTGGCTCGACGCTCGTCGATGCGCTCAGACACTTCGTCGGTGACGAAGTCGTCCAGCATGGCGTTCACCCGAAGCTCTTCAGCGGCAATCAACTCCTGGGCGCGCTGCATTGAACGCTCCAGTGACTCTTTGAGTTTGATGGTCACGTCGAAGGGCAAAGTAGCGCCCAGCTCAAGGGCATCGGAAATCTGCGCACCCTCACGCGACAGACTTGTCAGGTACACCTCGAAGCTTTTCGCGAACGCGGCAAACATCTCGGTGTAGTCACCGAGCATCTGTTGAACCTTGGGAAAGATGCGGTTGGCGACCCGGGTCTGAAAGTCATGCATGTAGCCCCAGTAGCCCGAGCGACGCGTACGCCAGTGCCGGCCGACGTCGTCCATCTCGAACTGGGCAAGCTGCTGTTCTGCCAAGAGCGAGATGTTTTCGACCAAGGTCTCATGCTGCGTGCGTTTGGCCAGCAAGCGGTCCGACAGCAAGGTCACCTGCTGCTTGACCGCGCCCTCAAACCGCTGGCTAGCCTGCCCAAATTCAGCACGAAAGGTGTGGAGCTTCTGCTCGGCAACCTCCTTGTCCTTGATATCCCGGATGGCAATCAGCTTGGTCTGCAGCACCGACTGCAGGTCGAGCAGGCTTGTGCGCGCACCGATGGAAATGTTCTGCGCCGTGAGTGCCAGGCGCGACTCGGTCGAGAGCAGCCTTAGGAGTTGGTTCTTCAAACACTCGACACCGCCGGGGTCGGCCGCGTCAATCGCGTAAGGCACCGGCTTCTTGGCCTTCCAGTCGCGGTGCAGCACGGCCGACGTGAAGGCAATCTCCACATTGCCCAACTGTTCGCGGTAGCGACGCATAGCCGGCGAATCATCCTGGCTGAGGTCGTTCAAGGTCGCCGAAACCTCTTTGGCAATGCGCAGACGTTCGCGCTCGATGCGCATCGTGAGTGACTCGGCCTCTTCATCGTTGTCGGCCGCTGTACGGACGTGTTTGCCGTAGGTCAGGTCCACCTGCGTAATGACCACAATCAACTGCTTGACGGTGCCCTTGCGAAGCAGTGACAGCAGGAAGTCTTTTTCCGACTGACCGTAGGCCTCGCCGGACTGGGTGAGGAACAGCACGGCATCGACGTCCTCGACTGTCTTCTCGGTCAGGCTGACCCGGAACCGCTCGGTGTCGTCCAACCCAGGCGTGTCGATGAGCAACACGCCTTCATCAAGGATGGGTGCCGGGGATGTGATGTCGATGGACTTGACCAGGCAGTGGTGCGGCTTGGCGCCCGACGTGAATTCCTTGAGCTTGCGGCGGAAATCGGTCTCAGCCTTCTTGGTGCCGTCGTTCGCAAGCTCAATCACCAGATTGAAACCACCCGGTTTGACATACTGCCGTTCGAGCGCTGGCAGGTCGAACGACTCTTCAACCTCGCCGTCCTTGGACTTCTTCGGTTTGCCAAAGCCGGTCCAAAGCTTCACGCGATGCGCGTCAACGTGTTTTGGGTCCTCGCCGTAAAGGCCCTGCAGCTTGACCCACTCCTCTCTGGCTACGAACCGAACCGTAGCCTGGACCTGGGCGCCATGGCGAAACGTGGTGATGGCCGCCGTTTCAGGGTTCGTGTCTTCACTGGCCAGGCGTGCGCCGAGGAGCTCGTTGACGAAGGAAGACTTGCCGGTCTTGAAGCGGCCGACGACGGCGACCTTGTAGTCGTCGGGGACCTCCTGCGTCTTCAACAACTCGCCAAGGGCGTCGGCGGTGCGCTTGCACTCCTTGCCGATTTGCGCAACCTCGACGTCAGAGCGTTTGAGCAAGGCCTCGCGCACCTGGACCAGATGCCGCGTGAGCGTGCGGATGTCATCGCGTATTTGCTTCGGTGATTTCATTCTTTATCTTCTCCCTGATGAACACGAATTCAGACCACGACGAGCCTTCAAAGGCTGACTGGACCCTCCTTCAACTTGTCAGATATCAGCAATTCGACCTCGGTCAACCAAGCCTTTAGCTCAGCAGCATCGTTCAAAGTTCGGCGTGGAATGGAGACCTGAACCACGTTGGGCTTGAGCAACTGAACGGCGGCAAGCCGCGCAGCCTGGAATCGGCTCGGCAATGCTTGGGTCTTGGACACCCAGTGGTCGAGGTCACAGTTGTCGAGTGCGTCTTGGAGTTGCTCTGGCGTACCCAGCTGCACAGCTTCCGGTTCAGTCAGGTGATGCTTGCCGACCAGCTCTTCGTGCTGGGTGTCGTTTAGCTTCTGCCAGTCTGCGTCGGCCGCGAGAAGGTCATGTTGTTGGCTGAAAGCTGTCTTGTAGTTGCGCAGCTTGCTGTTCAGGGCCTGACGCAGAAGCTCTACTGCCTTGTCCAGCAGCGGCCGCACGAGGTCGGGGTCGGCCAGCAAGCTGCGGTGGTCGGCGATGGCGTCAGCCTCGCCTCGCAACCCTGCATAGGGACCCAAGGTTCGGGCATGTTTGAGCAGGTCATGCAATTGCCGCCACACTGGCAACCGCTTTGCGATGTCGTCTGCGGTCTTGGACCACAGTTTGGACAGGGCCAGGAGTTCGTCGGCTCGCGTGAAGACCTCCAGCAACTGCGCATTGCCCGCTTGGACTTCAACGGCCTCGACAGCGGTTAGCTTAGGAAGTTCGGGGGCCGGTACTGCTCCACCCGCCCTGCCAGCCTGGTCGCGCAGCTTGGTCAGGAAGGCAGGCAGCTTGGTGAATTCCTCCTTCGGCTGGCAAGGTAAGCCGACGGCGCTGAGCAACTGCCGAATCTTGATGAGTTGCGGCGGTGAGATGGTGATGGACTCTTGCCTAAAGCTAGCCTGGGTGAGCTTGTTGCGGTCAAGGCTCTTTGCATCGACCGCCTTGCTGGCAGCATCCGTCGCGCGGATGTGCCCTGAGGACAGCAGCGCGAACAAGGCCCCATCGACGGCGTCACGCGGCCACCCGTAGGGCGGGCCCTCATACCAGTCCCGTATCTCGCTGCCCTTCTTGCCCGCACCGATGAAGGCCATCAGTTTCTGGCAAACCGGATGTTTATCGGCCTCTTGGGTGTGGCCCACGGCCTTCATCGCGTCCAGGTTGCCCTTGCGGGCTTCGTCCAGAACCTTGTCCCACTTGTTGTGGTCGGCCGCGTCAAAGTCGCGATACAAGCGGATGGCCGAGGACTTGGCTGCACGGTTCAGTCGGTCAGCCAGGTCGTTACCGTCGACGACCTCTTGACCGCCAGCTTGGAAGACCCGGACGCCAGAGAACAATGTGTCGAGCAGGTCTTTCAGTTCCTTCTCGGCGTTGCGCTCACGGCTTTCCATTGAGCGCTGCGCATCTCTGCCTTCTTCGGTGGCCGGAGTGCCTTTCTTGCGCAGGGTCGCCCGGGCAGACTCCAGCGCCACGATGGCGTTGGTCAGCTCGGTCTTCTGCTGGGCTGGCAAGAAGGCGAAGAGCGTGGGATTCTCGGCCGACTTGGACCTGGCCTCGGCAATCACCGACCGCTCTTCGGTCTGCCAGCCGTCCTGAATCCACAGGAACAGGGCTTTGTCGTGATTCTTTGGCAGCGACTCATCGTAGGTGGCCGACAGGCTGCGCTCGACGTTGTCCTTGCCTTGGAAGACCCTAACTTTCTTGAGCACCTCACCGAAGCGGGCCCTGAACAGGTCTGCGCGCTGCTGCTCAACCCGCTGCGGCGCTGACTTCAATTCAGCTTCCTGCGCGCGGAATTCGTCGTACCAGGCACTTGACTCCCGGGTCTGCAGTCGATATTCGGTGCCGTTGGGACCAGCCAACGCCATGATGAGGCGGTCGTCGTTTTGCAGCGATTGGAGCTGCTGCGGAAGCTGCTTGCGAAGGTCGCTGGAGCCCGCTGACAGGTTGCCCACCAACAGGTCAGCCAGCACATCGTCCGTGGCCTTCAAACCGATATCGAGTGCAGCATCAGCAGGCAGTTTGTTGATGAGGAATATCAGCTTCAGCAGTCGGCCCTTCAGTTGGGCGCCGGCATCGCCAACACTGAACCGGCCGATGTTCTCGTACACCTCCTTCGGCAGCTGGGCTGTCTGCAGCAGGCTGTTGGCCACCTGGTCGTACAGGAAGTCACCATCGACCACATGGCCTAGAGGTTGCTCGGCGGTCGCCAAGACAGCCTCGTGCACGACGCGGAGTTGGCTGCGCAGCTGCGAGACCGTACCGGTGGTGTCGATGGTGCGCAGCACACGCTCCCAGAAGCGGCGGCGGACCGGCAGGATGGGGTAGTCGGCCGTCATGACCAGCTCGTCGGCGGTGACGTGCTCAAGCTTTGTGCCACTCAGGTGGCGAGAGATTTCGCCCAGGCTGCCGCGCCAGACCTGTTCAACTTCCGGCTGAGCCGATGGCTTTTTAGCCAAGATGATTTGGCGGGTGACGTTTTCAACATCAACGTCGCTGAGCGTTACCGACACCGGGAAGCGCCCCATAAGGCGCATCAGGTTAGGCATGCCTGACAGTGCCGACTGGCCCGTGCCGATAAACAGCAACTGACCCTTAAAATGTTTGCAAAGGGTCTCGGTCACCTCCTGGACCATGTAGGCTTTTTCGGCGTCGTTGCCGATGTACTGCTGCACTTCGTCGAGCACGACCAATGTGAGGGGGAAGGTTCCGTCTTCCGCGAGTGCCTCCGTGATGGCGTTGACCATCTGCTCGTTGGAAACATCCTGCACCTGAGGGAACTGGGCCTTGAGCAACTGCCGAGCCTCTGGCTCACTGTTGGCCAAGCCAGGCCTTACGGACAGGAGCGCCTTGGCCAGGTGATTGGAGACGTACATATGCGGCAGTTCCTGACCGAGCGACTTGCCTGCCTGTTTCAGCTTTTCCTTGACCGCATCCAGCAGACTCTCACGCTTGAGCCACAAGACCAACTGCGCCTGATTGAACTGCTCCGGCAGCCCTTTTGACTTGAACACAATGCCCAGAAGCGCAAGTCGAACCTTGTCGCCTGCGCCCGCGCCGAGCTTGCCAGCGGCCGCATGCAATCCGCCGTTGCGCGCGCCTTGGGTCGAGAGCTCCTTGAGCTGGTCGTAAACCGAGCTGGGCAGCTTGGCCAGGCTGCGGGCGGTGGCGCCATCAGTGAACTTGTAGTCCGTCCAGAGGGTGCGCAGCATCTTGGCCAAGTGCGACTTGCCGCTACCGTAAAAGCCGGAAATCCACACGCCAGGTTGCTCAGTTCGGCTGCCCAGGTTGAGCAGGAACTTGTCGAGGATGGTCTCCATGCCCTTCTCGTACTGGCCATCGCAAACGAAGGTCTCAAGTTCGTAGCGCAGGATGCTCTGAGCGGCTTCGGAGTGGTCCTCGGAGACTTCAGCCACGCCGTTGTTGGCAAGGCGGTTTTCCTTCGGCTCGGTGGTGTAGATATCCCTGTTCAGCATGGTGGGCCTTGCTTGGTTCTGGTTTTGTAGGTCGGTTAGTCGCCTGCCAGCAATGGCACGGCGAGGTAATTCCAGCCGTCGCGTGCATCAAGCAGGCGATAGCTGTGGTTCTCCGGGTGGTGCTCTCCCGGGAAGAACACTAACAGCCGGCCTGTGACGGACTCCTTGATGCCCTCCACGACCGAGGACACCCGTACCAAACCGAACAAGCTGCCCACGCCAAGTAGCGCGACCACGGTTTGCGGGCCCGCTTCGGCCGAAATTTGTGCCTTGAGTTGCGCCGTCAACGAGGTGAAAAACTCAGTCAACTCCCCGGCTTGATAGCCCGCCAGGTCTTCGGGACACTCGAAGTAAGCCTCGCGGTACTCTTGAGCAGCCATCCATTTTGGGAAGGCGTCGGTCACATCAATCAACAGCCAGCGTTTGCCCGCCTGCTGGGTCACAAAAGCAAATTCCTCGACATTGGCTCGCAGCCGCAGTTCGTCGGTCTTGTCGTAGACGGCAAAGATGACCCGCTGAACAGCGGCCAGGCCCTGCTGCCAGGGCACGCTGAGGTGCTGGCGGTAGGCCGCAACGAGCTTGCTAACCCTAGATGACATGGCAGGCCTCTTGACGCATTTGTTCTTCTTCCGGAGTAAGGTAGTCCGGGAAGCGGACCTCTTTAACGCCACCAGCGTTGAGGAAAACTAGCAAACCCCGGTGGAATGCTGAGTTTGCAAGTGCCTCTAGCTCACTGGGTGAGCCAGGGAGCAAATTCATCCAAATTGAAGTGAAGAGCCGCTGGCCCGAAAGCCCCTCAAGGTGCCCAAGAAACAGGCACATGGTGGCGTTGGCCGAGGCTATCGGCGGGACCGTGCGGTGCTTGCGAACCTTTCCGCTGAGGTAACCAGCCGTGGTCCAGGTACCGTTTACGTTCTGGGCAAAGGACCTGAGCGAGGCGGCGCTGAACCGGTCCTGATGGTCGGCAGCAAGCCGCTGCTCCAGGTCTGACCTCAGGACCAGGTCGCCAGGCTGCTTGCCCAGCGTGAAAGCCTGGGTGGCTCGCAACAGGGGGTCGCGAGCGAGTGCGACAGTGAGCGCAAGGACGGGCTGTGCGCTTTCGTCGACAGGCCACAGGCGACGTAGTGCCCGAAATAGTGGCAGCCGCACGTCCAGGCCATAAAGTGTGGTCAGGTGGCGCAAGGCAAGCTCACGTGCCTTCTTGGTCGGCTTGCCCAGAACGTTCTGGGCAAGGACCTGCTCGGCATATTCGGCTCGCGGGGCGCCTGCCGACACGCAAGCAAGCAGCACTCGCAGGTCACCCAGCATCATTGTCCGCGCGGCGTGCGGCCCGTTTGTGCCGAAGCGAAAGCCGAGCGCAGAGAGAAGTCGTTCTCGCGCCTCGCTCACGAAGGCTTCCGCCGCTTGGCGGCGGGCAGCGTGCCCTCCGGCACGCCGTCCAGTGGCACCCCGTTGGACCGGCAATACGCCACCACCATTACTTCAATCATGTTGGCCAAGCTGCGCATCTCGCGCCCGGCTGCAGCTTGCAAGGCGGCCTTGATTTGCGGCTCTACCCTAACGCTGACCACCTCGGACTTCCCAGTTGTCACGGTCTTCCTTTGTGAGTAGAACGCTTGCGGTCTGCCAGCATACCCGCGAACTCGGGCGGCGTCGGTGTTCTGACGCCGGACGCGGGCCTATGCCTTGGTGGATAGGTCGAACCATTCTTCCTTGCTTCCGCCGAACGCCTTGCGCACCAGCGTGAGGTACGCAGGCGTCACGAGCGCGTCGATGGAAGGCGCACCAGTCTGCTTGTAGACCTCGACGCAAAGGTCTTCCCAGCGCGAAAGGATGGTCCGGTAGGCGTTCTTGCCGAGCCGCTCCGCCTTGAACCAGAGGTAGAGCTGCCCCCACAGAATCGACGTCGTTCCGGTCAGGTACAACAAGTCAAGCGCTTGCATTAGCGCCACCTCATGGTGTCGTTCCATGTTTTTCCTTCGTTATGTGTTTAGCGCTTGCTAATCTTGCAAGAAGTTCTTATTCTTGTCAAGCCAACTGCCCGGCATCCAGCAAGGCGTACAGCACCGCACACAGGCCTCCAAGTAGACCCAAGCACTAGGCGTCGGCAGTTGCAGTCCCTGACCGACTTGCAGCTGCGGACTTCCAACAGAAGGAACGACCATGTACATGCGAAGGTACGAGGGAACCCTCAAGTTCCCGAACTCCGGCGACCCCACTTGGGGTCTGGATGTCCAAACACTAATCGTGCGGGAAGCCGAGATAGGTTTCAGCGTTGCATCGACCAGCCGGGAGTTTGGGGCTTGGAAGGTGGAGTCGGGGAAACCTGCTGTACGCATCGAAGATGGAAGCTTTCAGGTGAAGTCCATCTGGGCTTTCCAGGACGGCGTTCGGTGCTCTTCTCCTTGGAACTTTGTCTTTCGGATTAAATTCGAAGCGCCAGGGCAATATATTGAAGTATTCGGCGAACTGATTCAAGACAGATTATCTTATCAATTTGATGGCGAATTGACGGCAATTGAATAGTGCGTTACCCAATTACAGAATGCAACCAATATCTATCAAACCAACAGTTACGTGGACGCATTACAAGGCCAATTGCTAATAGCCATAGTAAGCGCATTACACGGCTCAACCCAAAAGCAAACTACCGATGTCAACAAAGTTAGATTTCGCATTTAAGGTTTTTCGCAAATATGGTGTACTTGTTTGGTTTGAAGGAGACACCCCAGGAAAAGTAGGAAACCAAATATCCGGCGAAACTTTCAAGGCTTGGTCTCGTCGAGTGCTGAAGCAGGACCATTCAGACGTAGTGGTGCTTCAATGCAAGCAGGTTGCTCCCAACACCCGTATCGCGAACCTATTCGACGAAGAAATGAGGGCAATAGCCACGTCACTCTTTCGTGACCATGCAAACGAGGCGAGTGCAGCCGCCACTGTCGAAACCGACCTTTTAGAAAGAACTCATGCCCAGAAAATACGCAAGCTACAGGAAAAGTTGGAGCTAAAAAACAAGGAGTTGGCAAGCGCGCAAGCCAAGCTTTACAAAAAGAGTCAGCTCGACGTCGAAAATGAAAATAAAATGTTTAAGACAGGCATTGAGCGAGAAATAGAATTACTCCTGGAGCGAACAGACAGCCCCCTAGATGAATTGGTTCTTCAACGACTTCGTAAGTTTCGGGACAGTCTCAGCTCCGAAACTGACGCAAGCGCAGTAAGCACAATGATAGCAAGCCTATTTACCTTCGCCAGTTTTACTCGCGTGGAGCGAAAGAAGGCAGATACGGATTTAGCTAAAGCCAACGAGTTAATTCGCGAACTGGGGGAAAGATTGGAAAGCGCTAAGGGTAGCTGACTCTTTCCTTATGTCGAGCCGATTGTGAACGCAGCCGGCAGCCGGCTCATGTACGCCCGGATACGCAGCACTGGAGAACGCAAAAATCGGAGTCCTTGCGACAAGTGACAGTGTGGTGCATCTGGGCATGTGCCTCGTCAGGGTTTGGCCTCTGATTTGGATTTTTTCAGATTGAAAAAAGCAGGGCCGGATTGACCATCGGTAAGGCCATCGAATCGCACCAAAGGTTGGCGCCCGTTTCGACTGGAGAAACCGCCTCAACTTTTGGATGTGCCAAGAAGATATGGTCCAACATCAACACTCCCATAGCGTTCAGTCAAAGTCGCTTACCGCACCTGCGGGGTCGGCAATTTGGTTGAGACTGGCGCATCCCAACGTCGGCCTCGATTTTTAATTTGCCCTGGCGCGATGAACCTCGGCAGGTTCACCCACACGCGTGCAGCCCGCATGTTGACTGCAGCCTCGGGGACGTGTAATCGGGCACCTGTCCTTCTCCTGCACCATGCTCTTTGGCGGTCCGGCCAGCCGCCGATTCGTTCCAGCGAGATACATCGCCAACACATACGAGGAGGGCCAGCCATGGTGCAGTGCGAATGCGGTTGCGGAGCGGAAGCAACGCGCGAGTTCCTCCCCGGGCACGACCAAAAGTTGCGGTCAGCGTTGGAGCGCCAAGTTGGCGGCCTACTGGCTTTGCGTGAACTTGTTGAGGCCTCCGTGGCCTATGGTCGCGCCGAGATGTCCGACCAAGAACTTGGACGGCGCGTTCGAGCGGTGCTGACGAGAGCCACAGACAAAAATTAGTCATCGGTTTTGGACGCTTGGGTCGACGCCCCCGCGGTTCGGCAGAATCGCTTCCCGGTCGCGGCATAAAGCCGATAGCTTGATGCCGCCCACTTGAATCCGCCGCCTATGACCAAGCCCCGCATCGACCTCCGCCCCGGCATCACCGAGCCCGTAGTCCTGCTGATTTCACGCCGCGAGGTCGAGCAAGGCGACTTGGCATCAGTGCTTTCCCGCCGGAAGGTCTTCCGCGCCAACCGCGAGGACACATGGCTCTACCGCGGCCAGATGTCGCTAAGCGTCGCCGGATACGACGAAGACCCGCGCGAGCTGGTCGACATCCCAGCGGTGCGCGACCTCCTGGTCCGGCTCGAAGCAGCATGGCCCTTCTGGGCCTACTTCTTCAATCAGGTTGATGACAGCATCAAGATTTTGCTTTCATGCGC
>Ga0105048_10015744_pt1 | contig 11720 bp, 10 predicted proteins | sample MAT05_FD_78382 | JGI IMG/M metagenome (GOLD analysis project Ga0105048, IMG submission 78382) | Freshwater microbial communities from Lake Fryxell liftoff mats and glacier meltwater in Antarctica - MAT-05 | ecosystem: Environmental > Aquatic > Freshwater > Ice > Liftoff microbial mat | place...
ACGCGCCGCTATACCCAAGGCAGCGGCAACAACAAGACGACCTATTACGATGCCGACGTGTACCAGGTACAACGGCAAGTCGACTTCACCGTAGACGACCTGCCGCTGGAATCCTCCACCACACGCGGCAACCTCGATACGCGCGCCAACACCAACAACATCATCAACACCATCCTGCCGTTTGATACCAAAAACGCGGTGAAGTGGAACGCGTCTTACCTGCTAGGCGTCACATCAGAAAAGCGCAACCAGGACGTAGAGCACCTGCGCCCGCGCCTGGAGGACCAGTTGCTGTCCATCGCCCGCGCCCAGGTCGCAGCATCGGTGAGCCAATACGATCGCGGCGTGCGCTGGGAGCAGGAGCGCCTTAACGTACACGGCACGCGCTGGGTGGCCATGTACCTGCCGGTGTGGCTTTACTCATACCAGCAGCCAAGCAGCAACGGCGGCATGCTGCACTACATCGCCGTCAACGGCCGCACCGGCGAGACCATGGGCAGCGTGCCGGTACAGCAGTGGAAGCTCATTCTGGCTGCACTTGCCGTTGGCACCTTTCTGGAGGGCATTGCCATCTGGATACTGGTGAGAGCGTCATGAACGAAGGCAACGACCTGTGGCTGCTGCTGTTCGCAGGCCCGGCTGGTGCGGTTGGGCTGTATTGGGGCCTGTACCGGTATTACCGCAACACAGACAAATCACACGCCTTCGAGCGCGAAACCGCCGTCCAGGCCAAGCCGGTGACCGGCTCGGAGCAAAAGGTCGATGAGGTCAAGGGCACGCAAAGGACGCGTATTGATGGCGACAACGTGCGCGACCACCGCAAGCGCGTGGCGCGTGTCAAGGGCGACACCGACATCAGTTAGCGGGGGTGGTGCGGGGCGCCGGGAAAGTTTGCGTGGCTATCTACGGAATTTCAACCTGTTAAGGTCACGCCCCGCGTCATAAGGGCGTTGGCCTAAAACCAAGCTGGTTTGGGCTTTTCTTACTATTTACTCAGTAGCTACTTGCGCCCGTATTATCTGGATAAAAGCCATTTTTTAGCCTGCATTCACGCTGCCATCCATCATTTAGTCGCAGCACCCGACTGGCGTTGCATCAAACCCGCATCGGCAGCCCGCACTGCCAGCATTCCTCAAACCCGCCCTCCACCAGTTCGCCGCAGGCGCACACCCAGCGCCGCCAGGGCAGGTTTTACAGGCCCTCGCGCATGGCTTTGGCGCGTGGTTCTTCATGGTCAAGTCACAGCTCGGCAATCGCAATGTTTGGGGCTTGGGCCAGGCGGCGCATGGTTTGGGTATCACTCATTTACTATTAAATCAGGAGCTGTTTACGCCCGTATTGATTGGCCTAGTGGCCTAAATCATCATTAATCTGTACCTGGAGCAACCCGGAGCAGCTTCTTTCATATTTACTGTCAGCTCTCAAGCGGGGAATACGGGTCAGACTCCTGGATTGTCACCAGACAAGGAAGCATGGCCGCTGAAGGAATGTCAATCACCAAATTGGACGGCTGCAAGCTTGACGCAGTTACTTTTGTCGATTCGATGAAAGGCTGCAACTGGCAGAAAGCAGCCGGTCAGGAAGTTCTTCGATAGCAGTCATTGCCGCTGTCCTCTCATTGAATGAATGCTTTTGACCTGCCCCCAATCTCTGTATCAATCTAAATTCCAGAAGTCCGGTACCGTTTTGAGAGAGACGAATTACTTATGCTATTTGCACCATAGTTATGGGAGCGAATCAGGAGACAGCTCCTAGGCCGTACTTTCCAGACAAGAACTGACCGGTACTAAACCGCTCCAGTGCATAGGGCTTCAGCGACACATCAGTGGCTATACCCAACGCCTCCTGAGCCAAAATACGGCCCACACCGGGCGAGAGCTTGAAGCCGTGGCCAGAAAAGCCATACCCTACTATTAAGCCCTGCATGCCCTGCACTCGGCCCAGCACAGGGTTCCAGTCTGGAGTCACGTCGTACACACCTGTCCAGGATGAAGCCAGGCCAGCCTCACCAAAGGAGGGAAATCGCGCGGCTACTTGCTCCCCAATCTCGGCCACGTAGTCCATGGGGATGTCACCCTGCTCGTTGTCAGGCACTGCCATTGGATCGCCTGCGATACCTTCGCTCACCAGCATTTGTTTGCCGCCGTAGCTGCGGCAATACAGCATGCCTGGTGAACCCAGGTCCTTGAACACGGGCATCTTAAAGCTGTATGCCTCTGGACCTTCTAACGCAAGTACGGTGTGGCGCTCGGCCTTTACGGGGGTTGGGATACCAGTCCAGCGCTCAATGTCGCCTGCCCAGATGTTTTGAGTACTGATGACTGTATCGCTATGAAAAGTACCTTGCACTGTCTGTACGCCAACCACGCGACCATTGTGCGTCAGAAGTTTCTCAACATTCACACCTTCCATGATCTTCACGCCATTACGGCGGGCCGAACGGGCAAAGCCGGTGGCAACAAGATAGGCGTCTGCAAACCCAGCTTCAGGCTCGTACCCTATCAGTGCGGCATCGTCAAATTGAGCTATAGGTAGCAGATCATGCGCCTCACCTTTATCCAGAAAAGTTACTGAAATGCCTTTGGCGCGCTGTCCTTCCAGCGCCTCGCGCAGGGGATGCAGCTTGGAGCCTTCGGGAGAGCAAATTAGATAACCACACTTGACCAGGCCGGCTGATGCATCATTGTCACCCAAGTAAGCGGCGAAATCGTTGAACACCGACCAGGACTGGCGCGCCAACTCCACGTTTTCAGAGACCGAGTAGTGGGTGCGCAAAATACCCGAAGACTGTGTGCTGGTGCCCGAGCCGATTTGGGAACGTTCGATCACCAATACGCTCCTCGACCCGAAACGAGCCAAGTGGTAAGCAACTGAGCTGCCGATTACGCCGGCACCAATTACGATGGCGTCATAGCTTTGCACGGTGAGTCTTTCGTATGAATATTTAGATTGAACAGGACAATCAGTTTAGGCTTGGCCGCAACACCGAAAATTAGTTGAAGCAAAATGAATGCTATGGTTCAAAATCATTAACGTTAGAGTCATTTTGCACATGTCGTTCATCATGTAGGCCGCCTGTTGACCTCGCAATAAAAGGTAACTGGGACTTCCAATGATTTGCAGGAAAACGGCTGGGGTGCTGGATAGAAGCGGACCCGCAGGGCTACGCCTTATCTGCACACCCACGCTGGTTTTTTCGACAAGGCCTATTATGAAAACGATTACCACCGCGACCTACAAACTCAACCCTGGCACGTTGCCACTGTTGATTTCAATGCCGCATGTGGGCACAGAATTGCCGCCTGAGTTCGCAAGGCAGATGAGCCCCAGCGCGGCCGTAAAGCAAGACACCGACTGGCATCTGGACCTCCTTTATGGCTTTGCCTGCAGCATGGGCGCTTCAATATTGCAGGCTCGGGTTTCGCGCTATGTGATCGACCTGAATCGTCCTCCAAGCGGCGAGAGCCTTTACCCCGGCCAGATAACCACAGGTCTGTGCCCCCTAGAAACCTTTCACGGCGAGCCGCTATACCTGCCAGGCTCCGAGCCCGATTCCACCGAACGAGAACGTCGCCTGCGCACATACTGGAAGCCGTATCACGACGCACTACAGCAAGAACTGGTGCGGATCAAGACTGCTCACGGGTCTGTGCTGCTGTGGGATGCACACTCAATTACCAGCGTATTGCCGCGTCTGTTTGAGGGACAGCTGCCGGACCTGAATTTAGGTACCAACAGTGGTCAGAGTTGCACTGCAAAGCTGATTGACCATGTCGCTGCGGTTGCTGAACGCTCCGGTTTTAGTCATGTTGTCAATGGCCGGTTTAAAGGCGGTTACATCACGCGCCATTACGGACAGCCCGATCAGAACGTGCATGCCATCCAGTTAGAAATGAGCCAGGCTCTATACATGACAGAAGATGCTCCTTTCAGCTATCTCGAACGCCGCGCCGCCAAGGTTCAGCCACTTTTGCAGGCCATGTTGCAAGCAGCGCTGGAACAATTGCAAAACCGGTCGAGCACTTGATTCCTCAACTACCCAATAGTGATCCAGCCTTTGAATTGCGTCTCGATAGTCCGCGACTGGCAATCGTCGTCATAAGTGTCGGATCCGCAGCTGGCTTAGGTCAGTCTTTGAGCAGTTGGCTTCGGACTTGAACCAGTCCAGCCATGGCCACATCGTGCAAAGCGTGTCTGCCTTGCTGTACTAAAGGCTGACCTGACAACCAGACTTGAGCGATGGCACTGGTACGGCTGCTGGCAAATACATGACTAGCCAGCATCATTTCGGGCGACAAACCAGCCAAGGCAGGGTGAACTGGGTCCAGCACGATGAAGTCGGCCTGCTGCCCCACGGCCAAGCCCGCCACTGGGCGACCAGCGGCTTGTGCGCCGCCTGCAACGGCACCTTGCCAAAGGGCCTCGGCGACATTGGGTTGAGTGGCATTTGCTGCCACATTGCGTTGGCGCAGAGCGAGGCGCTGGCTGTATTCGAGCATCATCAAGTCTTCCGCCGGATGCACTGTAATGTGACTGTCTGAGCCAATGCCCCATTTACCTTTATGGCTTTGCCATGTGTTGAACTCAAAAATGCCATCACCCAGATTAGCCTCAGTGGTGGGACACAGTCCAGCCACCACGCCGCGTTGGGCTGCGCGCTGGTATTCCTGTGCGTCCATGTGCGTGGCGTGTACCAGGCACCAGCGCTCATCAACTGGCGCATGGTCTAGCAGCCAAGACACCGGGCGCTGACCTGACCAGGCCAGGCAAGCATCGACCTCTGCGCGCTGCTCGGCAATGTGGATATGGATGGGCGCAGTGGCGTCCATTGCATCCAGGCCAGCGAGCACCTCTTGCAGACTGTCTGGCGGTACCGCTCGCAAGGAATGCGGCGCCAGGCCTAGCCGAGCAGACTCAGCCTGGCACAAAGGCCGCAAGCGGTCGAGCAAGCGCAGCATGGCCTCGGCGCTATTGATGAATCGGCATTGTCCTGGCGTAGGAGCTACCCCGCCAAAACCACTTGTCTGGTACAACACGGGCAACAGTGTGAGGCCGATGCCAGTGCGCTTGGCCGCGCGTAGCAGGCTGAGCGACATTTCGGCTGGGTCAGCATAAACATGGCCTTGCGCGTCGTGGTGCAGGTAGTGAAACTCGCAGACGCTGGTGAAACCCGCCTCCAGCATTTCCACATACAGGCCCGTAGCAATGGCTTCGAGCTGCTCAGGGTTCAGCTTCTCTGCAAACCGGTACATCAGCGTACGCCAGCTCCAAAAGCAATCACTCGCATGGCTGCGGTATTCGGTCAGACCTGCCAGGGCGCGCTGAAAAGCATGGGAGTGCAAATTCGGCACTCCCGGTAGCACAGGTCCCGTGGCTCTAGGCACGTGATCTCCTGGTGTTTGGCCTTTGAGTATGGCGTGCCATTGCCCTTGCTCATTCCATTGAAGCAAGACATCACGTCCCCAGCCATCGGGCAACAAGGCATGCTCGGCAAACAAATGGCTGATCATGGCCAAGGTCTGGTGCAACTAGCGTGCAGTGGGGTAGATCAACGCGATCAGCAGCGCTGCCCCAGCTTCTGCGTTGTCGTTTGTGCGCTGGCACGTCCAGGTCAGCGAGTCCTCGGTCCACCACAGTCCAGTTTGTGGAGCGAGAGAAAACTGGTGAGCTTCTTTTTTATCCGCAGCGACAGTATGCAGTTGCCAGTGGTCTTGTTGAGCAAATATGAAACCAGCTGGTGCGGGGCCTATCTGTTCACCCGCTCTCAAGACAGAAACTACAGCCTGACAGACATTGCGACGAGTCATCACGTTCAAGTCGTGGCAATCCCGCCCCAGTAAACGGGCATAAACAGGCGCGTCACCCGAAAACGCGAAGGGCGAACCAGGGGAATCCAGCAGGTGATCTATCAGGCCATTGGGGCTGCTGAGGTGAACACCCTCACCCTCGAGCAGCGTGATCACCCGGTCCACACCGCTGAACACTGAAAAATCACCATCGCTGGAGATGTGCGCAATGCTGATTCGCCAATCAAAGTCCTGGAAATTGGCCTGTTGTGGGTGACATGCGATTTCGCGAGTCACACCACTGCCGGTTTTCCAGGGCATGCCCTGCAGTTTCGATCTCTCAAAAAGGCGGATGGACATGCTTCAGACGTCAGTTCGTATCGGGTACGGGACGGGTATGCCAAAACAAGATCGCCAGCACCCCCGGAATGGCCACTGCGGCAACTATAGGGTTAGCGAAAATTAAAGAAATGGACAGCACATTGAGCAGCCAGAAAGCCAGCCTCGAAATCGGCCTCCCTACAAAACCCGTGTAAGCGGCACCCAGACCCATCACGGCCACCAGAACGCAAGCTAATGCCAGTAAAAACGCTGGCCAGGTAAAGTCAATCAGCAACAAGGCGGGGGTGTAGACAAAGGCGAACGGAACCAAGGCTTTGCCCATGGACAGCCGGAAGGCCGTCATCCCTGTGCGCATGGGTTCGCTGCGTGCAATCCCTGCGGCGGCAAAAGCGGCCAGTGCAACTGGCGGCGTCACATCAGCCAGCACCCCGAAATAAAAGACAAAAAAGTGTGTCGCTAACTGGGGTACGCCCAAGCCCGCTAAGGCTGGTGCGACGATGGCTGCCAAGATGATGTAGGTAGGTGTGGTGGGGACGCCTGCGCCCATAATGATGCAGGCAATAGCCGTGAAAAACAGACCAAACAGGATGGTGAGTTGTTTAACGTCAAGCCAATTGAACACGTCCACCACCATGAACATTTGGGCGGCAACTCCCGACACATCGATCACCCAGGCCGAGAACTTGAAACCCATGCCGGTAAGTGTGGTGATGCCCAACACAAAACCGACGCAGGCGCAGGCCGCGCCGATGCCCAGCGCCGCTTTGGCTCCCATCTCAAAACCTTGAACCAACGCCCGAGGACCGACAGCCATACCCGCCATATTTTTGCCTAGAGGGCCCAGCAGACGTGGAATCCACGAGCAGGCTACCGTGAGGGTGATACCCCAAAAAGCAGCCAGAAACGGTGTGTACTGCATCAATAACAACGTCACCATCACCACCAGAGGAATGAACATATGCCAGGAGCTCTTCAAAACCCACAGCAAAGATGGGATATCTGCCGGGTCCATGCCGCGCAGTTTCAAGCGTTTGGACTCAAGGTGCACCATGTACAGAATCGCAAAATAATGCAAAGCAGCAGGAACGATAGCGACGAGGATCAGCTCGTTATAGGGGATGCCCAGGGTCTCGGCCATGATGAAAGCTGCAGCGCCCATGATCGGCGGGGTGACTTGGCCCCCGCAAGAGGCCGAAGCTTCCACTGCACCGGCGAAGCGCGGCGAAAAGCCGACTTTTTTCATAAGCGGAATCGTCATGACGCCAGTGGTCACGGTGTTGGCTATGGCGGATCCTGAAATCATGCCGAACAGGCCGGAAGACACAACGCTGACCTTGGCGGGCCCGCCAGAAAACCGGCCAGCTGCAAACGTAGCCAGGTTCACGAAAAGTTGCCCCAGCCCTGTTAGCTGGGCCATGACGCCGAACAGCACAAAGTGAAAGACAAAGGTGGCGACAACACCGACTGGAATGCCGTAAATACCCTCAGTGCCTTTGTAAAGGTGCGCCACGATGCGCGGCAAGCTGTAACCGCGATGGGACAACCCCCCAGGCAGATAAGGCCCCAGCAAGCCGTAAAAAATGGCGGCCACACCCAACAAGGGCAAAAAGATGCCCATGGTGCGACGTGTTGCTTCGATCACCATGGCGATGGCGATCACCCCCATCATCAAATCCAGTGGGGTATGCTGGCCCGGCCGCTGGATATAGATAGGCTCAAAGAACACCAGCAGATACAGCGAAAAACCCGAAGCCAACGCCGCAAACACCCAATCGCGCCAAGGAATGTGCGTGTGGCTGCCATCAAGTTGTTTGAAGGGCAGTGACAATCCTGCCAGCGCCACCAGCACCGCCATGAAGGCATAACGCATAGTGTCAGGTATCGGGTCGGCGATCTTGTTCAGCAGGCTCCAACCCATGAACAGGTAAAAACCCACGAGGCCGATCGAGACTATCCACTCCCAAGGGCCGGGCAGACGCTTTTGGCGAGGAAATACCAAAAAGCAAAGACCCAGCACCACAGACAAGTGGATAGCACGGTGACCAATTTCGTTTTTGAGACCGAATCCTGCCGTGTAGTAGTGCCAGGCCGACAAGCCCACACACAACACCAGCACGATCTTGGCACTCCATCCGGCAAGCCGGCGGAAATTCGATTCTGGGTCAAATTGCTCGATCAAACGATCGACTTCTTGCTGGTTGGTTGTCATGGCACTTTTATTTTGGTGGGGAGCAGTTTTCAGCCCGTATTTCAATTGATTTCTGGCTCAGCTGGCCCAACAAAACGACGCGTTGATCAGCCAGCACAAGGCGCATCGACTGGGCAGGCAAGGGCAGGATCACGAAAGGATCGACCAACCGATCCAGCTGCAAACGCCAGCCGGGACCATCGCGCAACAAACGCTCACCAGGGCCTGCCGCCGAGGGGAGGCCATAACCTTCGCCCTCGAAACGCTCTTCCACCAAGTGGGCACGCCAGCCTTGCGGGTCAAGCCGCCAAACATAACGGTCCAGCACTGGAGTGCCTAACACCGAGTGAGTGAACGCTACGTCGGCAGCCGGTTGTGCAGGGTTCAAAGCAAGCCGGACGAGAGGCCTGCCGGTCCGATGTTCAGTAAGTACGAGTTCGCAAGCTTGCGCCGTCGACGGCGCGAACAGCCAAGCAAACATCAGCGCCCACGCCTGTTTGGCGTGGCGCTTGGCGCATCTCACTTGACGATGCCCTTTTCCTTGTAATAACGCAATGCACCAGGATGCAAAGGTACGCTGGCCACTGCGGTGGAGGTGTTCAGGGTGATATTTTTGCCCTGCACATGTACCTGACCCATGATGGCCGTGTTCTCATACAGGGCCTTGGTCACTTCGTAGGCTATGTTTTCGGGCACACCGTCGTGGGTGGCCCAGATGGCCATCACGGCGAGAGTGGGCACGGCGGCAGTCTGGCCCTTGTATGTGTTGGCGGGCAATTGCACCTGTGTGTAGTAAGGTTGCTCTCTGAGCAAGGCGGCCACTTCGGGGCCGGAAAGCGGAATGATCCTCAAGGCATGACTTTGCGCGAAGTCAGTCACTGCAGCCACGGGCACACCACCCGTGATCAAGGTCGCGTCCAGGTTGCCGTCTTTAATCTTGTCCACGGCTTGCGTGAAAGAGGAGCTGTCTTCTTTTACGTCGCTTCGGGCCATGCCATGAACCTTGAGCAAGTCTGTCACCAGCTGGTACTGACCTGAGCCAGGCGCACCTGAAGAAATACTCTTGCCTTTCAGGTCCTTGACGCTGTTGATGCCTGAATCGGCGCGGGTAATCAGTTGCACGGTCTCGGGATACAGGGCGCCCAGGGCGCGTAGGTTCTTCAAGGGTGCGTTGGCGAATTGTGCCTTGCCGTTGAAGGCTGCGTCCAAAATGTCAGCGGCCACAAAAGCGGACTCAATGTCTTTGGTGCCCAGCAGTTTGGCGTTGCCCACCGAAGCACCAGCGGATTCAGCAGTGGCGGTGATTTTTTTCCCGTCAACCACTGCTTTGTTGGAGATCAGTTGGGCCAGCATGCCGCCCAAGGGGTAATAAGTGCCACCTGTACCGCCAGTAGCGATGCCGAAGAACACGCGTTGTTGGGCGATTGTGGCGCTTGGGAGGGCGGCTGCACAGGCAACTAGGGTCATGACCAATCGGCGATTGAGTTTCATCAGTTTTCCTTTAAGTAGAAATGGTTCGGTTAAAGTATTAGCAGAGGTCTCTTGCAAAAGGCTGTGGACCGCTAGCATTTTTTCAGTGTGATTCGGAAAGTACGAGCAGGCAGAGCCTTCACTGATTCTGATGCTCAGCATCAGTAAAACCAATACAAACCGGCCAAGCTGCCGATTCGGCCCATGAAGAAACGCTCTGCAGACAAAGTGGTACCGCCCTCATGGGAATTGCTGAGCAGCTGGGTAGCTTTGGTGGAAACCGGCTCCGTGTCGACTGCTGCGCTGCGGCTGGAAATTTCCCAGGCTGGTGTCTCCCAACATGTACGCCAGCTTGAGGAGTCTTTAGGTGCATCTCTGCTGGACCGATCCACGCGACCTGCGCGCCCGACCGCTTCCGGTCAGCGCCTCTACGAGCAAGCCCGCGACTTGCTGTCGCGGGCTTGCCGCATGACGGAAACCGTGCGCGCCATCAGTCGCAGCAAGAGATCCTTACTGCGAGTCGGTTGTGTCGACTCGTTTGCTGCAGTGATTGGCCCACAATTGGTGCGCGGACTTGCCGGGCGTGCCCAGCGCCTGCGCCTGGTCTCAGGCATCAACCCAGGACTGGCCGAGCAATTTGACAACCATCAGCTGGACGTGTTGATCACTACCGATGATCCTAAGCATGTTGCCGAGCGCGAATGCCTGGCCTTGTTTTCAGAGCAATTTTTACTGGCTGTGCCGCGAGATTTTGAGGTGCCCCCCTTGGCATCATTGCATCAGCTCAGCAGCAAAAAACCCTTTATGCACTACAGCACCCGCTCCAAAATGGGTGCCTTGGTCGACGCTTACCTCAACCACCATGATCCCGACATCGAAAGAGTGTTTGAATTCGACGCCACCGACCCCTTGCTGAGCCTAGTGCGCGAAGACCTGGGCATTGCGCTGACTACCCCCTTGTGCCTTTGGCAATCGCGCTTCCACGCAATGAACCTCAAGTGCGTGCCATTAACGGCCTTGCGCAGCCATGGACAAGCCTATCCGCCGTTGAAACGAACTTTTTACCTCGTATACCGCCCGCTTGAATTGGGCTCTCTTGCACAGGACATAGCAGCTATTGTGCGCGTGGCGTTACGTGACCTACAGCGCCAGTGGATGGCGGAGCTGAAAATTCCAGCCGAGTTGTTAACGGTGAGCGAAGACCCTAGCCACTGAACCCATTGGGATTTTCATAGCTCATAGCGCCAGGTCTGAGCTAGTCGCCCCTGAAAAACCCAAAGAATCCAATATTCATGCGGGTTTGCGAGGGATTTAAGGTATAGAAATTGCATGGTTTTGCAGCATTAAAGCTCCAAACCTTGCAATACCATGGCACTGCGCGAGACCCCCCACACGGCTGATTCCGACCTCTTTCGCCAAGAGCTTTGCAACATCATCGACCTGCGTCACCCACTGGTGCAGCTGACCCAGAAGATCGATTGGCAATCCTGCGAGGCCAAGTTTGGTGGCCTGTATGCGGCAGGCATCGGACGCCCGGGGCACCCCATCCGGCTGATGGTTGCATTGCAGTTGCTCAAACACACCAGCAATGTGTCTGATGAAGAAGTGGTGGCCACCTGGGTGGAGAACCCGTACTGGCGATACTTCTGTGGTGAACAATACTTTCGCCACGACCTGCCTATTGATCCCAGTCTCATGACAGGGTTTCGCAAGAGGATTGGGCAGGCCGGGTGCGAGTTCATCTTGGGCCTCACCTTGGGTGCAGGCTTGGCCACCAAGACCGTTGCCAAATCCTCGCTGGCCGTCGTCAATGTTGATACCACCGTGCAGGACAAGGCTGTCGCGTTTCCCACCGATGCCAGACTGCTGCACAAGGCACGCCTTGCGTTGGTGCGATTGGCAAAGCGTCAGGGCATTGCACTGCGCCAAAGCTA
>Ga0105048_10015745_pt1 | contig 11719 bp, 8 predicted proteins | sample MAT05_FD_78382 | JGI IMG/M metagenome (GOLD analysis project Ga0105048, IMG submission 78382) | Freshwater microbial communities from Lake Fryxell liftoff mats and glacier meltwater in Antarctica - MAT-05 | ecosystem: Environmental > Aquatic > Freshwater > Ice > Liftoff microbial mat | place...
CCGCTGGACGGGCCACGACTACCGGCGGTGTGCTGGTCAGCGGCGTGACGCGGCGCGACGCGAAGTCCACGACGTGATGGAGTCCACGCGTGTTCGTGCGCCAGACACGCACGGACGAATGAAAGATCAGCGCCTTCGTCTCATCGGGTGAGAGCGTGACATCCTCCACATCCAGCGGCTTCCCTGCCTCGTCCCGCAGCACTCCAGTGGGCACGAGCACCGACTCGGCCCCGGTCACGGCGTCGACGCGGACGAGCGAGGCGCCACCGATGTCACGCTTCACGAGCAGGTAGCTGCGTCCATCCTTCATCCACTGGACGACCGGCAGGCCCTGCGCCGTGAAGTCACGAGTCCGGAAGAGGCGCTCGACCGTGAGCGGGGCCGGCGGCACTGCGACCTGCGCATCCAGTGGCGCCGCGCACAGGGCAGACGACGCGAACGTGATGGCGAGGGCGGCGAGGCGACGTGCGGTCTGCAGTATGGTCACGAGACGGGGGTCAGGGCTTCGGGAGCGGCGGCATGCGGCGGCCCTCCCCCTCGAGCCGGTAGACGGCGACGGGCGAACGCCAGGCGGTCGAGTCGCGGTCTCGGTACGCCGTCACGTACCATCGATAGTTCTGCGACAGCGAGTACTGGAACGCATCGGGGAGCACGACCTGCGTGTCCACCGTCACGGCGGTGAAGATCGGGACCTCGACGGAGTCGGAGACCACGACTTCGTATCGCGAAACACCTGGCGCGGGATGCCAGGCGATGCGACGGTCTCCGACCTTCACATAGCCGACGGGCGAGGCGAGGGCGACAGTGACGCCGTCCTTGCCCCTGGCCGGGATGGCGGCTCGCTCGTTCGGTGTACAGGCCGCAATGGTGACGAGGCAGGCGGTGGACAGAAGCAGGATTCGGATCATCAGCAGTCGGTGCATCATCGGCGACCAGGGCGCCTCGGAATGAAATGTGGCGTCACGGAAGCAATCCGCTCGGCGGTCGGCGGAAGCATGGCGACATCCGATTGGGCAAGCCACGAGGTCCGGCGCCCGGGCCGTGCAGCACTTCACGACTGCGCATGCTAGCCAGCGATGGAAGAAGGCGCTGCGTGTCACCGTCGCCGCAACCCACCTGAGCAACGCACCAACCGACCGGTGAGTGCGCCGCGACGCGACTGCGACCCGTCGACCGACACCTGTTCCGACGATGCATCGGCGCGACGCCGCCCCGTACATTGGATGGCATGCGCCTCCCGATTCTGCTCTCCGGCCTGCTGCTCTCGTCCGTCGCACCGCTGCCTGCGCAATCCGCGCGCTGGGAGGACACGCTGCCTCCGCGTGCCTTCGCCCGGCTGGCCATGCAGGCGCGTGCCGCAGACAGCGTGCCGGCGCGCGCCGCAGCGTGGAGCGCATGGGCACAGGCAGCGCCCGATTCGACGGCACCGCGGCTCGCGCTCGCGACACTGGCCCGCTACGACGTGCGGTACGGCGACGCCATGCAGTGGCTGGACAGCGCCGCGCGCGTCGCGACGACGCCGCTGTGGCGCAACGCGATCGCGCGCGAACGGATCAGCGTGCAGCTCACGCGCGGCGAGTTCGTCGGCATGCAGGCGATGGTAGCCGGCATCATGGCCGACAGCGCCGCACTGCCGCCGGGCGAGTGGGCGGAGGCACGCTTTTCGCGGCTCTCGGCTGACCGTCGGCGGGGTCTGCCCGTGGGCCTCGCCGCCGTGGATTCGGTGGCGGCGCTGGCACTGCCCACCGACAGCTCGCTGCAGGCGCGGCTGCATTGTACGCGGGCCGCGTATGACACGAAGCGCCTGCTCGAGCATGCGTCGCGCGGCATCGCGATCGCCACGCTGGCGCATCTGCCCTTCGTGGTCGCGAACTGCGCGCTGATCGTCGGTGCGACGTTGTCGCAGCTCGCCGAGACGGAGCAGGCACTGGCGTGGCTGCAGCGCAGCGAGGATCTGGCTCGTGCCGCGCACGACCTGCCCACGCTGGCCGCAGGCCTGCAGTGGTATGGCTCGACCCTCAGCAGCGTGACGTTCATCCAGAAGGCGCGACTGAAGCTCGTCGAGTCCATCCGAATCGCGCAACGCATCGAAGGACGCAACGTGGAAGCGTGGGCGCTGGTGGCACTGGCGAGCGCGTCGCAGCAGGTCGGCGACTTTTCGTCCACCAGCCTCGCGCTGCGGCGTGCGGCCATCCTGTTCGAGGCCACCGGCGACAGTTACGGTGCGCAGTACCAGCGCATCGAGGAGATCGCCTCGCTGCTGATGCTGAAGGATCGTGACGGTGCCGAGCGGGTTGCGGCGGGCGTGCTGTCGTACGGGCGCGCGGTGCGGAATCCGGTGCTGGAGATGACGGGTGCCTTCGAGCTGGGGAATGTCGCGATGCACCGTGGGCAGTACGCCCGGGCCAGGCAGTGGCTGGATACGGCGGCCGTTCGCGTGGACAGCCTCGGTGAGCGGTATCGCTCGCGACTGAACTGGTATCGCGGCATCGTGGCATGGCGCTCGGGCGCGCCGGCCGATGCCGTGCGGCTGCTGCGGGAGGTGCGCACGCATTACGAGGCGTCGCAGAACCTCGCGCTGCTTCGCGTGACCGGGCCGCTGTCGTCGGCGCTGCTGCTCGCGGGTGACACCACCGCCGCCGCCGGCATGCTCGTGACCGCGAGCGATGACCTGGACGCCGTGCGCGGCTCGATCAGCGACGGCGGCTTCCGCAAGGTGCTGACGCTGCCCGATGCGTGGGGCGCCTCGGAGGGTGCGCAGGACGAGGTGATGGCGGGCATCGTGCCGTCGCGTCGCTGGCTGCCGACCGTGTTCGCTGTGGCGGAACGCGCCCGCTCCCGCGCGCTGCTGAAGGGCGCGTTCGGCAGCGTATCGGCGGATTCCACGCTGGGTGATGCGGAGCGACGCGTCCGCGCGACGAGCACCGATCTCGCGAAGGTGCAGCGATCGCTCGCGCCGGGCACTGCGCTGCTGGTGTATGCCGGCGGTGCGAACGCGGCGCGCACATCGGTGATGGTGATCACGCGGACCAGCGCGCGCGGACTCACCATCGCGTCGCTCGACTCGCTGGACCGCGACATCGTGCGGTGGCTCGCGCTGCTGGAGAGCGGCGAGACAGGGGCAGGTGCCGGACGACGTGCCGCCGCATCCGTGCTGTCGACCGCGTTGCGCGGCTTGCCGGCGAGTATCACGCGCCTGGTGGTGGTGCCACAGGGGCCGCTTTACCGCGTACCGTTCCATGCGCTGCCCCTGGGCTCGGGGGTGCTGGGTGATCGCGTGGTCGTGACGGTCGCGCCGTCGGTGTCGCTGGCGATGGCGTATGCCGCCGATCCGCGCCGCGCGATACCGGCGCACGTGCTCGCACTCGGTGCCGGCGACACGAACATCGAGAGTGCCACACCCGGTTCGCTGGCAGCGGCGACGGACGGCGGCAAGCGCAGCGATTTCCTCGCACCGCTGCGCGCCGCCGCCGATGAGGCACGGGCCGCTGCCGCGTGGGGCAGCGGATCGCTGGCGCTGACCGGGCCGGCCGCAAGCGAATCTGCGCTCAAGCGTGAGGCGCGCGACGGCCGCTTCACGGTGCTGCACGCGGCGGCCCATGCGCTCACCAGCGATCAGGTGCTGGGTGCCAACTGGCTGATCCTCCGCGCCGACTCCACCGAGGATGGCTACGTGTCCGGCGGCGAACTGGCACAGCTGGCCAGCGGCCTGTCGCTGGTGGTGCTGTCGGGGTGCCGCACCACTGGCGACTTCGGATCGCGTGGCGATGCGATCGACGGGCTGGTGGCGCCGCTGCTGGCGCGTGGCGTGCGCACCGTGGTCGCCAGTCACTGGGCGGTCAGCGATCGCTGGACACGTGTGCTGATGGAGCGGTTCTATGCCAACCTTGCCGCCGGACTCGGCACGGCCGACGCCCTGCATCGCGCCCAGGCATCGCTCCGGACGTCAGGCGTGCCGGCCCGCTTCTGGGCGGCGTTCAGCGTGATCGGCGATGGCGCGCTCACCCTTGGCAGCGCGCGACGCGACGACCGGTGAGCTGCCCCCGTGCACAGAACACTGCCCGCGCAATCTGAGCTGCCGGGCACCGTGTCGTCGATCTGCCGCCGCGTTGCGGCGCGATTCAGTGGCCTGTAAAGGACGTTCGATCACACGCCACTACCGCACCACGAACGACTCCACTCGCGACCGGATCTCGCTCTGGTCAGCCATGCGGGCGCGCACGTACCAGCGGTAGGTACCTGCCGTCAGCAAGGCAGCAGGCACGATGCCCCGTGTCGCGCTGGTCTCGAACTGGAACACCGGGGCGTCATCGGCATCGAGTACCTCGACGCTGTAGCGCGTGTCGGCGCGCAGCGGCTTCCAGCGCAGCGTGATCGGCTTGCTGGCAGCCGACGGTGCCACGGCGAGCAGCTCCAGGTCAGTGAGCGACGCCCGGATCTCGTCGCCGGCACCCAGCGCAGACCGAACGTACCAGCTGGTGCCGGCAAGGAGCATCAGCGAGGCCGCCAGGACGAGCGGCCGGAAACCCATGACTCTCGTCGGGCCTGCCCTTCGCGCCTGCATGGCCAGCACGCCAGCCGGGACACCCGTCGACACCGGCGTGGGATATGATCCGGTGAGCGACTGGATCTGCTGCTCCGACCCGACGGTCGCACCGCGCGCCGCAACCAGGTGCGCCACCACCACGCTGCCTTCGGCGGTGATCAGGAGCTGATCGATGGTGGAAAGGCGCAGGTCGTCGTCGCCCTCGCCCATCGCCAGCAACTCGATCTGGTCCTCCTCGGGCAGCGACAGCATGGCCGATTCGCCGGCGCTGGCGCGCGCGAACGCCTCGCGCAGCGCCATCGGGACCGGTCCCGGGTCGCGTGGCAATGGTACTCCGTCAGAACCGCTCATTCGTCACTCCCCCATTCGATTCCGCGAGCAATCAGATATTCGCGCAGATCCGACAGCCCCCGGTACAGGAGGTTGCGGGTCTTTGCCTCAGTCCAGCCGAGCAGCGCCTCGATCTCGTCTCGGTGATATCCCTGCAGGTGCAGTTTCACGACCGTGCGGCGCGCCAGGCCCAGCGACTCCACCGCAGCACGAACCAGGATTCCAAGCGACGCGGCCTCGACATCGGCTTCGGGTCCCGGCCCTGGCGCCGGCAGCGGGAGATCGTCGACCGGGTCGTGCGTCGCTGCGCGGCGGCGACGGCGGAGGATATCCAGCACGGCCGTCGTGACCACGCGTTGCAGATAGGACGCGGAGAGCCGCGCAATGTTCTCAGGATTGCCACACACCCTCCACAGCCTGATGCGCACTTCCTGTTCCACTTCGCCGATATCGCTCGGAGCGAGCCGATATCGCGCGCCGGTGGACCGGATCGAGCCGGAGAAGCGGCGGACGATGTCCTCGAGCAGCGCCGACAGCTCGCGATCGTCGGGTGGCGTTGCGGCGATGATGCCGTCGCCGGCACTCCCCGGCTGGACTCCGGTCGTCAGACAGGCTTCCCCGGGGGATAGAACTTTCCCCCGCTCTCATCCATCTCACGAAGCGTGCGCGCCACCTTGTACCGCCCCGGGAACTCCCGCTCGAGCTCGTCGAGCGTCGCGACCACCGCCGCCGCGCCCACCCGATCGACATAGCGGAACGGGCCGCCGCGGAACGGCGGGAAGCCGATGCCGAACACCGCGCCGATGTCGCCATCCCGCGGCGAGCGGAGGATGCCATCCTCCAGGCAGAGCACGGCCTCGTTCAGCATTGCGTACACGCAGCGCTGCACGATGCGCGCGGCTGGTGCCGTCGTGCGCTTCTGGCCCGTGGGCAGCAGGTCGTAGACCGAAGCATCGACGCCGCCCTTCTTGCCGTCATCGTCGTAGAGATAGAAGCCGCGCTTGCCCTTTCGTCCCAGACGACCCGACTTGATGACGCGCTGGATGGACTCGTTCGGCGCCATGCGTGCACCGAACGCCTCGGCGACGATCGCGCCCGCCTTCGTCGCCACGTCGAGCCCCACTTCGTCCACCAGCGTGATCGGCCCGACCGGGAAGCCGAATTTCACCAGCGCGTCGTCGATGCTCTCGACGGAGACGCCCTCGTCGAGCAGCAGGCCAGCCGCGTTCACGTACGGCGAGAGCACGCGATTGGCATAGAAACCGGGCCCGTCGCGCACCACGATCACAGTCTTGCCAAGCGCGCGACCATACGAGACGGCACTGACCACCACCTGCGGGTCATTGCCGTCGTGCGTGATGATCTCCAGCAGCGGCATCTTGTGCACCGGCGAGAAGAAATGCATGCCGAGCACGCGTTCCGGCCGCACACTGGCACTGGCGATGCGGGCGATCGGGATGGTGCTGGTGTTGCTGGCGATGATCGCGCGCGGCGGCACGACGGCTTCGATCTCACGCAGCACCTGATGCTTGACCTGCAGATCCTCGAACACCGCCTCGATCACCAGGTCGACGTTGCCGAAGCCGCTGTAGTCGGTGGTGCCGCTGACGGAGAGCAGCAGGTCGTCGAACTGCGGTCGCGTGACCTGCTTCTTCACCAGCTTCTCGCGCATCACGTCGCGCACGGCCGCCAATCCCTTCGCCACGCGTGCGGTGTCCGCGTCCTTCATGCGGACGATGGTGCCGACGGGAGCGGCGACGCTCGCGATGCCGGCGCCCATGAAACCCGCACCCAGAATGCCGAGCCGCTCCACCGGCATCGGCGTCGGCAATGGCGACACCTCGACACCCATGTCGCGCTTCAGCGCCGTGGTCGCGAAGAACAGGAAGACCAGCTCCTGTGACTCCGGCGTCATGGCCAGCTCACCAAAGAGCCGGGCCTCGGTCTGGTAGCCGTCGCCATCGCTGCTGTAACCGGCGGCGACGGCATCGAGTGCGGCGAGTGGCGCGGGATAGAGTCCCTTCGTCTTCGCCAGCACCCCTTCCCTGGCCTTCCGGAAGACGATCGCGCGCCCGATGGGATTCTCGTCCAGCAGCATCTCGCCCGCGCCGCGCGGCTTCGCCTCGCGCTGCCGCGTGCCGTCGGCGAGTTCCGTGGCCCGCTGCAGCGCGACGCGGCGCAGGATGCTCGGATGCACCATCTCGTCCACCAGGCCAAGCTGCAGCGCCTTCTTCGCACGCACGGTCTTGCCGGTGAGGATCATGTCGAGCGCGGCCTGCAGCCCGATCAGCGCCGGCAGCCGCTGCGTGCCGCCGGCCCCGGGGAGGATCCCGAGCTGCACTTCGGGCAGCGAGATGCCGGTCCTGGGACTGTCGGTGGCGATGCGCCAGTGACAGGCGAGCGCCAGCTCGGTGCCGCCACCCAGGCAGCCGCCGTTGATGGCGCAGACCACCGGCTTGCCCTTTTCGATGATCGCGAAATCCGCATGACCAGCGCGGCTCGCCGCTTCCGCATCGCCGGCGCTGCGGAAGTCGAGAAACGCCTCGATGTCGGCGCCGGCGATGAAATTGTCGCGCTTGCCGCTGAGGATCACGGCAGCGCGAATCGACGGGTCGCGCTGGATGGTCTCGAAGGCGCGGCGCAGGTCATCCTGTGCGGCGACCGAGAACGTGTTGACGGGCGCGCCGGGCGCATCGAACGTCAGCACCGCGATGCCGCTCTCCACCTGCATGGTGATGGCGCGCTGGTCGATGGCGGGAGTGGTCATTGGCTGGGTGAATGGCGTCAGACGCGTTCGATGACCATCGCGAATCCCAGTCCACCGGCGGCGCACACGGTCAGCAGCCCGAACTGGCCTCCGCGTCGGCCGAGTTCATTGCAGAGCGTGGTCGTGATGCGGGCACCCGTTGCGCCGAACGGGTGTCCCACGGCGATGGATCCGCCCATCACGTTCAGTCGGGCCCGATCCACGACGCCGACCGGCGCACTGAGGCCGGCGCGCGCGGCCCACGCCTGACTCTCGAAGCCACGAAGGTTGCTGAGCACCTGTGCCGCAAAGGCTTCGTGCATCTCGACCAGGTCCATGTCCTGCAGCGTGAGGCCGGCGCGCGCGAGCGCCTTTGGCGCGGCGAGCACTGGCGCCTGCAGCAGTTGCTCGCCGGGGTCCAGTGCCGCGCTGGCGTACGAGCGGATGAAGCCGATGGGCTGATAGCCGAGCGCGGCCGCTTTCTCTTCGCTCATGAGCAGCACGGCGGCGGCGCCATCGGTGATCGGCGAGGCGTTGCCGGCCGTCACGCTGCCATAGCGCTTGTCGAAGTAGGGCTTGAGCGCGGCGAGCTGCTCCATCGTGCTGTCTTCACGCACGCCATTGTCCGTGGTGGCGACCTTGTCGTAGCGAGGCGGCACATAGACCGGAAACATCTCGGCCGACAGGCGCCCGTCACGCAGCCCGGCGGCTGCGAGGCGATGGGACCGGAGCGCAAACTCGTCCTGTTCCTCGCGGGAGATGTCGTTGAGCTTGGCCATCTTCTCGGCGCTCTGGCCCATCGTCTCGCCGGTGGTCGGCTCGGCAATGGCGGGCGCGACCGGCACCAGGTCCCTCGGGCGGATCTTCGAGAAGGCGCTGATCTTCGCCGGCAGGGTCTTTGCCTTGTTTGCCGCCATCAGCACGTCGGCAAACGCCCGCGAATGCAGAATCGGCACGTTGGACAGCGATTCCGAGCCGCCGGCAATGACGCAGTCCATGTGACCGAGCGCGATCTGGTCGGCGGCATCGGCGATGGCCTGATTCGCACTGGCACAGGCCCGGCTCACACTCCAGGCATCGACATTCTTCTTCAGCAACGGCATCAGTGCCACTTCGCGGGCGATGTTCGGTGCCTGCACGCTCTGCACGACCGTGCCGAACACCACCGCGTCGACATCGGCGGCAGTGAGATTCGTGCGCTGCATCAGCTCGGCGACACAGAGTCGGCCAAGGTCGATGGCAGTGAGCGACTTGTACAGGGTGCCGGCCCGGCTGAACGGGGTGCGTACACCGGTGACGATGGCAACGCGCCGAAGCGATCCATTCGATGACATTGCCCTAACTTAGCCCTCGGTCACCGTCTCGGGCCATGCGCGTCGGGATGACAGTGCCGACACTTCTTTGTTGTCTCCCGCCCGACCCCGTCTGTGATCCGTCCCTTCCAGCACGACCCCAGCACCGCGCCGGTCCTCGGCCTCGCGTCTCGGACCGCCGCCTGGGCGCGGCTCGCGGACGGGGCATTCGACGTATTGATCGTGGGTGGTGGCATCACCGGCGCCGGCACCGCCCGGGATGCAGCGATGCGCGGGCTGCACGTGGCGCTGCTGGAGGCGGACGACTGGGCGAGCGGCACCTCGTCGCGATCCTCGCGACTGGTGCATGGTGGCGTGCGCTATCTGGAGCACGGACACCTGCACCTGGTCTTCGAGGCGAGCCGCGAGCGGCGCACGCTGCTGCAGATCGCGCCGCACCTCGTGCGTCCGTTGCGCTTCACCTGGCCGGTGTATCGCGGGGCGCGCATTCCACGATGGAAGCTGCGCGCCGGCCTGCTGGCGTACGACGCACTGTCGCTGTTCCGCAACGTGGGCACGCATCGCGGCGCATCCCGTCGCGCACTCCTGCAGCGCGAACCGGGGCTCAGGTCCGATGGCCTCGTCGGCGGTGCGCGGTACTGGGATGCAAGCACGGACGACGTGCGGCTGACGCTGGCGAACGTGGTGTCGGCGGCGGAGGCCGGCGCGGTGACGCTGAACCATGTGCGCGTGACGGCGTTCGTGCACGATGCGACCGGGATGATCGCCGGCGCACGCGTTCGCGATGCGGTGTCTGGCGAGACGGTCGAGGTGCGCGCCAGGGTCGTGGTGAATGCAACCGGTCCATGGAGTGACGTGACGAGACGGCTCGACGATGGTGTGGAACATGCGGCGGTGCTGGGCAGCAAGGGCGTGCACATAGCGGTGCCGCGCGACCGTGTGCCGGTGACCGACGCGTTGACCTTGCTGCATCCGGACGATGGGCGCGTGCTCTTCATCCTGCCGTCGCCGGTGCACACCATCATCGGAACGACCGAGACACCGACGACTGCGGGACCGGCAGAGGTGCGCGCCAATCGGGCCGATGTGACCTACCTGCTGCGTGCCACGAACAGTTTCTTCCCATCGGCCGCGCTTGGCGATGCTGATGTGATCAGCGCATGGGCGGGCATCCGGCCACTGGTGGCGCAACGCGGCACGACGGCGAACGATGCGTCGCGCGAGCATGCCGTGGCGACCGCGCCGTCAGGGTTGATCTCGGTCACGGGCGGCAAGCTCACGACGTATCGCGCCATGGCATCGGAGATCGCCGACGTGGTCGAGCATGCGCTGGGCCGTCGCACGGCAGTGGCCTCGCCAACCGCCGATGCATCACTGCCCGGCGCGGGTGACCTGCCGCACGAGGTGGAAGTGCGCGCAGCACAGACGGCGATCGGGGATGAGGCGAGTGCCGCACACCTGGCTCGCGCCTACGGCGACCGATGGCGTCTGGTGTGGGGTCTCGTCGAACGTGAGCCGGCGCTCGGCGCACGACTGGATCCCGGGCTGCCGTACATCGCGGCGGAAGTGATGTGGGCCGCCGTGGCCGAAGGCGCCTGGACAGTCGCCGATGTGCTGGTGCGCCGCATGCCGATTGGCTATGAGCGGAAGGACGCCGGTCGCGCGCTGGCGCCGCTCGTCGCCATCATCATGGCCCGCGTGCACGGATGGGACGACGCCACCACGGCGCAGGCCGTGGTGGCGTACGACAGCGAGGCAGACCGGCTGTTCGGCATCGATCCGTGAGGCAGACGTCCTGAGTGACGCGTGCATCACGGTGTCGCACGAACTACGACAGGTCGAGCTGATGGATCGTGAGCAGCTCCACGATCTTCAGGCGGCGCGTGCGCGTCGGGAGCTTGAGCACCGCTGACTCCCCGACGCTCTTGTTCTGCAGCGCCAGCCCGATCGGCGACGACATGCTCACCTGGCCGTCCTGCAATTCGCCGCCATCGCCGAACACGAGTTCGTACGTCTCGCGGATCTCGGTGGCGGGATCCTCCACGATCACGCGGCTGCCGAGTCCCACGCGATCCGTCGGGATCTGGGTGACGTCGATGTCGGAGAGTTTGCTCAGGCGCTGCATCAGCTGGCCAAGTCGCGCCTGCACGAAACGCTGCCGCTCCAAGGCAGCCTTGTACTCGCTGTTCTCGCGCAGGTCGCCATGCTCCACCGCCTTCCGGATCTCCTGCGGGAGCGTCACGTTCAGCTCGTACCGCAGCTTGGCGACTTCGCCTGACAGCTTTTCCTTGAGTTCCGCGATCATGGACCGGCCGTTGCTGCACGGGGAAACGACGTCGCCCGGCCAGTGACGGCCGGGCGCGATCCCAGAAGGTACGTGCTGCGGTTTGCGGACACAATAAGCTCGTGACGTGCTGCTCACGCGGTTCTGAATGGCAGAGCCGGGCGACGGTCGAGATTCGGCGTCCAACCGGCATCGGGGGGCGCTTCTCGCGGCCTTCGTGCGCCCACTCTATATGTTTGCCGCCAGTAGCCGACACTCCCGCAGGATCGTCGCCCGACATCAACCCACAGTCGCGATTCGCTGCCCGCCATGGACGTCGCCATCCAACAGCTGCTCTTGCGCCTTGCCGACACGCTCAGTCGTCGGCGCGCTTACTCACCAGGTCACCCGCTCGTGGTGGTGGCTGAGGAGCAGTTGCTGGACGCTGCGGTGGCGGCGCTTCGCGATCGGTCCACCATCAGGATCGGCATCGCACGCCGTGCCCTGGTGATCGACGGCAA
>Ga0105048_10015748_pt1 | contig 11718 bp, 7 predicted proteins | sample MAT05_FD_78382 | JGI IMG/M metagenome (GOLD analysis project Ga0105048, IMG submission 78382) | Freshwater microbial communities from Lake Fryxell liftoff mats and glacier meltwater in Antarctica - MAT-05 | ecosystem: Environmental > Aquatic > Freshwater > Ice > Liftoff microbial mat | place...
ACTCCGCATCCCCGGCCCACCGCTGCTCCATCCCCTGCTCACGCTTCCGTCTCGCCACGCCTCTCTCCTCTTCCCTGCCTCCCTCCATTTTCCCTCAGCTTTCCAGAATCTTGCAGGGCACCCTTGGCGGTCTTGTGGCATGGGGAGATGCAACTTCGTACGCGTGTTCTCATGAGTCGTAGACGTCAGCCCTCGGCCCATCATGCTGGCCTTGCAAACTGCCGCACTCGGCGGGCGCGCTATCCTTGCCCAGCACGGCGCGGCAGCAAGGCCGGCCGGGAGGGGGCCAGGTAGATGGCAGATTCAGGAAAAACCACGACGCCGCTGGTCGTGTACTTCGCCAGCAGTAGCCGCGGGCGCGGACTCTACGTCTTTACGCTCGACACCAAGACCGGCGCACTCACCGAGGCGAGCGTCGCGGATGTGGCGGGGCGCGGCTGGTGCGACCTCGGACCAGGGGCCGGCAACCTCTACGCGGCCGTTGATGGCGACGCCGTGGCAGCGTTCGCGGTCGATCAGGCGAGCGGCTCGCTGACGCAGTTGAACACCTCACCGACCGGCACGAGCAGTTGGTCGCACCTGAGCATCGACCCGAGCGGTAGGTTCGTCGTCGGGGCTAGTTACAGCGGCGGCGCCGTATCGGTCGTCTCGATCAACACCGACGGCAGCCTCGGCGCACCGACCGATGTCGTGAAGCACGAGGGCGAGGTGCCCGGCCCCCATCCAGACCAGACCCAGGCGAAGGCCCACCAGTGCCCCTGGGATCCGTCTGGCCGGTGGGTCGTCGTCAATGACCTGGGCCTCGACCGCACCTACGTCTACAGTCTGGACACTGAGACTGGGAAGCTGGCCGCCAATGACCCGCCGTACATCCAGTACGAGCGTGGGCGCGGCCCCCGGCATATTGCTTTTCACCCGAGTAATCGGTTCGCATATGTCATCAACGAGTTGAGCGCCGAGATGACGGCGCTGGCCTGGGACGCTGGCGCTGGCGTCTTCACCGAGCTACAGACGCTGACGACCCTGCCGGACGGCTGGACCGGACGCAAGTGGACGGCGCAGGTACTGGTGGATCCGAACGGCCGCTTCGTCTATGGCTCCAATCGCGGGTCAGGCAGGCCGTCTGACGACATCGTGATCTACGCGGTTGATCAGGCGACCGGCCGCCTGACGCTCGCGGGCCATGCCGACACGCTCGGTCAGGTGGCGCGCAACTTCAACATTGATCCGTCGGGCCGCTGGCTGATCTGCGCGCATCAGGACAGCGACAACGTGGTGGTGTTCAGCATCGACCGGGATACTGGGCAACTGACGCCGACCGGCGCGCAGGTAACGGTGACAAACGCCGTCTGCACCCAATTCGCGCCGACCATCGGCTAGGCCAGCGTCGGGGAGTGTGCTGGGCGGGCCATCGGAACCGATGGCCCGCCCCGTGGTCCCGCTTCTGGCCGCGCCTGAATCTGATCGTGCTTCTCGTGGTCAGAAGGACGGTTTTACCTCGTGGTATACTCGCTCAAAGGTCGCAGATGATCGAGACCGACGTACCCGCCATTCCCGAAGTCACGCCCGCCGCCTTGTTGGAGCAGGTCAGCAAGTACCTGTCGGCAACGGAGGTGGAGTCAATTCGGCGCGCCTTCGACTTTGCGGCCGAGGCCCACAGGACTCAAGTTCGCGAGTCGGGCCACGCGTACATCACGCACCCGCTGGCCGTCGCTGAGACCCTCGCGGAGTTGCAGCTTGATACGGCCACTATTGTGGCTGCATTGCTGCACGACGTTGCCGAAGACACGGCGATTTCGATTGATGACATCGAAACGCGCTTCGGTCGTGAGGTCGCCCGTCTGGTTGACGGCGTGACCAAGCTGTCAAAGGTGCCCTGGTTCAGCGAGAACGGCGATGCTGAAGAGCGGCCAATGGATCGTCAAGAGATCTGGGCCGAGAGCATGCGCAAGATGTTCCTGGCGATGGCCGACGACATCCGCGTGGTGCTCATCAAGTTGGCCGACCGCTTGCACAACATGCGCACTCTTGACGCCCGGCCCGTCGAGAAACGCCGGCGCGTTTCTCAGGAGACGATGGACATTTATGCGCCATTGGCGGCGCGGCTGGGCATCGGGCAGATCAAGTGGCAACTCGAAGATCTTGCGTTCAGACACCTTGAGCCTGCCATTTACAAGGACATCGCCCGCCAGTTGTCGCAGCGGCGGGTCGCCCGTGAGAGCATCGTCGCGCAGGTGATCGAGACGCTGGAGGCGGAGTTCGCACGTGTCGGCATCAAGGCCGAGATCACGGGGCGGCCGAAACATATCTTCAGCATCTACCGGAAGATGCGCGCCCGACAGGCCGAACTCTCACAGATTTACGATCTGCTGGCGGTGCGCGTCCTGGTTGACACGTTGCCCGAGTGCTACAGCGCCCTGGGACAGGTGCACGCCATCTGGCGGCCGATCCCCGGCCAGTTTGACGACTATATCGCGAACCGCAAAGAGAGCGGTTATCAGTCGCTGCACACCACAGTCGTCGCGATTGAGGGCAACCCGCTCGAAGTGCAGATTCGCTCTTACGAGATGCATCAGGTAGCCGAGTACGGCGTGGCCGCGCACTGGCGGTACAAAGAGGGCCGCCGGGCGGACGTGCAGTTCGACGCGAAAGTCGCATGGCTGCGTCAACTCATGGATTGGCAGCGGGACGTGTCGGCCGGGGCGCAGGCGTTCGTCGATTCGCTGAAGACGGACATCTTCCAGGATCAGGTCTACGTGTTCACGCCGCGCGGCGAGATCAAGGAGATGGTTGGCGGCGCGACCCCGTTGGACTTCGCGTACCGCGTTCACACGGACGTGGGCCACAAGTGTGTGGGCGCGAAGGTTAACGGGCGCATGGTGCCGCTCGACCATCACCTTCAGAACGGCGACATTGTCGAGGTCATCACGGCGCGCGGCTCGAAGGGTCCGAGCCGCGACTGGCTGAATCCGAACCTCGGCTACATTCGCACGGCCAACGCGCGCGAGAAGATTCGCCAATGGTTCAAGAAGCAGCAACGCGACGAGAATGTGCTGCGTGGCCGGGACTTGGTCGAGAAGGAACTCAAGCGGCTCTCAATCGATGGCGTGAAGCTGGATGATGTGGCCTCGGCGTTCAAGTATGACCGCCTAGACGACTTCCTGGCGGCGGTCGGCTACGGCGACATCCATCCGCATCAGGTCGCGATGCGCCTGACCGCAGAAGCGAAGGCGCAGATCGAGCCGAGCGAGGTGCCGGCCGTCCGGCCAGCGTCCGTGCAGAACACGAGCTCCATCCGGGTGCTCGGTGTTGGCGACTTGCTGACGCGGCTGGCCCGCTGCTGCCAGCCGGTGCCCGGGGACGACATCATCGGCTACATCACGCGCGGCAAGGGCGTGACGGTTCACCGCCAGCAGTGCAACAGCGTCGAGCACGAGGAGGATCAGGAGCGCCTGGTACAAGTGGACTGGGGCAGCACCGCGCAGTCCAACACGTTCCCGGTGACCGTGCGCGTTGAAGCCTGGGACCGTGTGGGCCTGGCGCGGGACGTGGCGGCGCTGCTGGCGGACGAAGGCTTGAGCATGACGGCGCACACCGCCGTCGTGCACAAGGATCAGACGGCGACGGTCTGGGCCACCATCGAGGTCAGCGGCCTGGACAAGGTGAGCCGCATCCTGCACCGCCTCGAAGGCATCAAGGACGTGTTCAGCGCCGTGCGCGAACACGGCAAGCGGGCAGCGGCAAACGGCAAGGCGTAGCCCGCCCGTCGCTGCGTCCCGTTACTCAGCCTGCGCTGCCGTATTGTGGCGCTACTCGGCCACGAGGCGGACATCTGCGATCAGCGCGTCGAAGTCGTGGCCGGCCGACAGGATCTCGACGGAACGGATGGAGACAGGCCGGTCAGGCAGGTCCGTGAGCCGGCCGAGGAATGGGAACCATTCGCCCTGCGCGATGAGTTCGCCGTTCTCAGTCGGGCGCATCTCGGCGTTCGCGAAGTAGAAGCCGTGCGTCCAGCCCGGCCGCCCGCCTTGCTCGTCCGTGTAGTTCACGCGGAACATGACCGGATACTCTGACCCGAGGTAGCCGCCGCCAGAAAGGCTGGCGCGGTTCACCTTCACCCAGCCCGTGACGGCAAGCGTGCGGTAGGCCGATACGTCGCGGTTGATCTCCTGGGCGATGCCCGTCTCGTTGTGCGTGTCCTTGTCAGTCTCGCGGGTGATCTGGAGTGCCTGGACCTTGCGGCCAGCGATCGTCTCCTCGACCAATCGGCGGGTACCGCCAATGTCGGGGCGGCCCGGTTCACCCTTGTCAAGCATCGTCCAGCCCTGGAACAGTCGCGCGAAGTCACCGTTCTTTAGGAGATTTTCAGCCAGCGGGAACGGCCCGCGCGGGAAGCCGTCGTTTGACAGAAGTGCACGCTGGCCGTCGCGAATGCGGACGGCGCTGTCGTCAACGCCGGCTTTCGCCTGCCCGGTATACGAGGAGACACGCGTGCCATCCTCTTGCACCCACACGAGGTATTCGCCCTTGCTCAGGCTGACCTTGCCGTGCGGCGTCTGCACGATGACCTCTCGGCCGTACGGCAACCGGCCCGCGACATTGAAGTGCGCCGCGCCTTCGATGATGCCGACGATCAGGCGCGTGTGGTCGGCGTTGAACTTGCCGACGCGCAACATGCTCAGCTCCATGCGGGTGTTGCCCATCAGCCGCACCGTCGAGCCGTCGAACAGGTCAAGCGACGCGCGCCCGTTGTCGCCAACCTCGATTAGGCCGCCTTCGTCTGCTGTCATGCCAGGGCGCGCCCTGACCTGGTCTGCCGTGGCCGGGCTGCCATAAAAGACGGTGCCGCGATTAACGGTGAGGACGGCGGGCGGCGACTCGGTGGCATTGCGTCGGTACGTCCAGCCCGTGACGGCAATGGAGCCGGCCAGCGTACACCAAACACCAAACGCCACCATGAGCCAGACCCAGGCCCGTTGGCGTGTTCGTGCTGCCGATCGCGCGTGGTCGGTGGCCGAGCCACCCGACCGCGCAGCGGTAACCTCGGGGATCAACGTCGACATATCCAGGAGGCGCGCCCCAGTGCTGCGTGTGCCCAGTCTACCAGAGAGCGGGAACAGCGAGCCACGGATTGCAGGCGCACAGGCGGCAGCGGTGACGCGGACGTGGCATGGCCCGCGAGCAACCTGAACGCGCGCCCTGGCCCTGGGCACAATGGCATCTGTCGGGGCGGATAGGAAGTCGAAGGTCCGCCGCTCCTGTCATCCCGACCGCAACGAGCCAGTTCGGCTATGGTCGGGATGGCAGATTAGGTCTGGGACGCCTGCTCGAATGCATGCCGAAGGTCGTCAGGGTCCGTATGGCATCGGCGGAGGTTGCCCCCCGGCTTTGGGTTAGACCGGCGGTGTGGGGCAGTTGACGGTGTAATTCCAGGCCGTGCCAGACGGCCCCGTGACGATCACCGTTACCAGCGACGAGCTACCGCTGAATGACAGATTGACCGTGGCACCGCCAGAGACCGACCCCGTGTCGAGCAGTGGGCTGCCCACGTAGATGACTTCGAAGCGATCAGGCACCGAGAACGCTTGATAGGTGAAGACGAACGAGCCACTGGTGGTGCCAAGCTGATGCACGGTGGTAGTGGTACCGACGCCGCCGCTGACCGTCGCGACATTACACGGCTGCGGTCCCGGCCCGTGCGGTGCCGAGATGACGGGCGGCGGATCCCGCTGCTCGTCATCGTCGCGGTGCTGCTGGATGCGCGTCTCCTGCTCCTGGCGCTGGCCCGCCGGCGTTTGCCCGGCCGGAACACCAGTTGAGTCACCTTGAACCTGCTGCTGCGTAGACGTGACAGCTTGGGTGGCGGCGTTGAAGAGATCCTCAGAGCGAGAGACCGAAAATGCCATACAGGCCGAGTCGAGTTTGCCGCCTTCGACGACCACGCCCAGCGCCGAGAACGGCATCATTGGGCAGCCGGCGAAGGTGCTCAGCGAAGAACAGTCCTCGCGGCAGGCGATGGTGACGATGTTGCCGGAACCAGTCGTCACCGGTCCGACCATTGAGAAGGTTGTGCCACGCACCAGCGCGACCGCCCCGCCGGCCTCGATCTGATACGTCGATCCGCTGCCGGCAACGGTCTGGACGCGGTTCAGCGTTGCACCGAACACCTGCTTCAGCGAGATATCGACCTTGTCACCCTGTTTGTTGATCTGATTTACAACCAGGACGGTATCTTCGCCCATCTCAATCTCGGTGCCAGTGAAGAACGTGATGAGCGCGCCAGCCTTTGAGATTGTGCGAATCTCGTCACCGATGTTGATGCTTTCGCCACTCCGGGCAGGCTGCACTGCCGTCCCATCGGGATGGATGACCGCGACCTGGCCGCGCAGGATGGTGAGCGTGGCACCCTGCTGCACCTGAGCAACCGCGCTGCTCGGCGGGAGGACACCCACCAGACAGAGGCTCAGGCAGAGGAGGACGCGAACCGCAGCGCGTGCCGAGGTCTGATGCAACATCCGTTCAAGTCCTCTGTGCAATGTGCGCGACTGGCGTGATACGTCAAGTGCCCGCCAATCTTATGCCGTACCCGTGCTGCCGTCAATGTCGATGTCCCGACGACGGAGGCGGACCGCGCCACCGGCGACAATGGCAGTTCGTTGCGCCAGGGCGCGGCAGGATTGCCGATTTCGTCATGGCGCACACGCATCCACATCTGAGACGCTTGTAGCGCCCGTACGCACCTGATTCATACGTGAGCGACCGGTCCCGGGGGCGTCACGTCGCAGCACACGGCTCGAGGTTCGGGGTGTCATCGGTGCGTCATGTCACAATGATCTACTTCTGATAGCGTGCGATATCGGCGCAGGCTGGGCGCTGAAGCGGCGCATCGTTTTCTCACTGACAGTGCAGTGGCACTGGTGGCACTTTTGGAGACACAGGAATGGTGACGGAACGCGCGGTGGCTGCGGGCCGCCGCATCCTGGTCGTGGACGACGACCCGCGTGTGCTGAGCCTGATGGAGCGCGGCCTAGCGTTCGAGGGGTACGCCGTCGATACGGCGGCAGATGGCGTCGCTGCACTGGACATCGCCCGAGACCGTCCGCCCGACCTCGTGGTGCTGGACGTCATGATGCCGGGGCCGGACGGCATCGAAGTCTGCCGACGCTTGCGAGGCGGAGACAGCGAAATGGCGATCTTGATGCTGACCGGCCGCGCCAGTGTGCCGGCACGGATTGCCGGCCTCGACGCTGGCGCGGACGACTATCTCGTCAAGCCGTTTGCGTTCGACGAACTGTTGGCGAGGATTCGGGCACTGCTCCGCCGGACCATGCCGCCGGAGCATGAGCGGCTTGAGTTCGATGGTCTGACGCTGGTGCCGTCCACCCGCGACGTGACGCGTGAGGGGGCGTCGATTGACCTGACGACGCGTGAGTACGAGCTTCTCGAATTCTTCATGCGGCATCCGCGTCAGGTGTTGCCGCGCGACCTGATCTTTGCGCGGGTCTGGGGCTTTGACTTTCTGGGCGAATCAAACGTCATTGACGTACATGTGATGCGCCTCCGCGACAAACTAGAGGCGGGCGGGCGTCATCGCCTGATCCACACCATTCGCGGCGCGGGCTACAGTTTGCGGCAGGGCACCTGATAGATGGAGGCGTTCGTGCGGCTGCCGATCCGCTGGCGCATGGCGCTGTGGTTCGCCGCACTGCTGGTGGCCCTCGTCGGTGCCATCGGCATCTTCCTGTTGTCGGCGCTGGATGACGTGGTGCAAGAGCAGATTGACGCCGCGTTGCGCTTGCGGGCGTCGCGGGTGGAACGCGAGATTACGACGGGCGATGACGACCGCCTTGATCCTCAGGACGTGCAAGCAGGCCTGCTCGAACTGGCTCCGATTGAGGAGTTGTCGTCACCGGGCATCTACGTGCAGGTGTTCGATCTGTCTGGAAACGTGATCGCCGCGTCTGCGAATCTGCCGCCCGGTCAGATTCCCGTGACGGCCGAGCTACTGGCGATGGCTATTGACGACCGCGAGGGGTTCGAGACGGTGCCGGTCGGCAATGAGCAGGTGCGGGTGCTGGCATGGCCGGTTGATCCGACTGGGCCGGTGGTTGGCATTATCGTGGTTGGGCAGTCGCTCCGGCTCATCGAGGTGACGCGCGAGGGAGTGCAGCGGCTGACGACGATTGCCGGCATCGTGGCGACCCTGGTGGCGTTGATGGGCGGTTGGTTGCTGACGGCGCACGCGCTCCGACCGGTCGCGGACGTCGCGCGGGTCGCTCGGTCGATTGCCGCGACGGGCCGCTTTGAGCAACGTATCGCCCGCCCGCTGGCAGATGATGAGGTCGGGCATCTGGTCACGACATTTAATGAGATGCTGGAACGGCTGGAGCGCACCTTCGCCGCGCAGCGCGAGTTCCTGGCCGATGCGTCGCACGAGTTACGCGGCCCGCTGATGGTCATCAGGGGCAACCTCGATCTCCTGCGGCTGGGCCTGCCCGAGGACGGTCGCCGGGCGAGCGTCCGTGACGCCAGCGAGGAGATCGAGCGCATGTCGCGACTGGCGGCGGATCTGCTGCTACTGGCCGCGACGGACGCCGAGGAGACGTTGATTCAGGAGGTGGTGAGGCTCGACGAGGTGGTGGTGACGGCCTGGGAGCGCGGCCGGCACGTGGACGGCGACAAGCACGCGATAGAGCTTGGACGACTAGATGCCGTTTCCGTGATTGGGGATACAGCCCGCCTCGAACAACTGGTCTGGAATCTGGTGGAGAACGCGCTGCGCTACACCCCGTCTGGTGGGCGCGTCACAGTAGAGTTGGCGCACGTTGGGGAGCAAGCAACGCTGCACGTCACCGACACCGGCGTGGGCATTCCGCCTGAGCACCTTGAACGCATTTTTGAGCGGTTCTACCGCGTGGACAAGGCCCGGTCCCGGCAGAACGGCGGCACGGGCCTCGGACTCGCCATCGTCAAGAGTGTCGCCGACGGGCACGGTGGCCGGGTCGCTGCGACGAGCGTCGTCGGGCAGGGTACGACGTTCACCGTGACGCTACCGGTGCCGTCTCTGCACCGGCCGGGCGTTACGCCGGTCCCAGACGCCGGCCTCAAGTCAGGAGCAACGCGCCCGGACCCGACGGTCACGGTATAGCGGCAAGCCATAGAACGTCACGTGGGCGTGGCCTGCACCACGGCCACCGGTGCCACGTACGCCGCGAGGTGCTCGCCCGTCAGGGTGGATATCGCGGCGACGAGATCGGCGGGCGTGCCCTCGAAGACGATCCGGCCGCCGTCGTGGCCGGCACCGGGTCCCAGGTCGATGATCCAGTCGGCATGCGCCATGACCGCCTGGTGGTGCTCGACCACGATCACAGACTTTCCACCGTCAACCAGCCGATCCAGCAGGCCGAGCAGGTGCTCCACATCAGCGAGGTGCAAACCGGAGGTTGGCTCGTCGAGGACGTAGATCCCGCCCTTCTCGCCCATGTGGGTGGCCAGTTTCAGACGCTGGCGCTCTCCGCCCGACAGTGTGGTCAGCGGCTGCCCCAGCGAGATGTAGCCGAGCCCGACATCGTGGAGTCGTTCGAGGATGGCGTGCGCGGCCGGAGTGCGGGCCTCGCCGGTGCCGAAGAACGCCTTGGCCTCGGTCACCGACATCGCGAGTACCTCGCTGATGTCCCGGCCGCCGAAGTGGTAGTCCAGCACCGATGCCTGGAACCGCTTTCCCTCGCACTCCTCGCAGGTGGTGGCGACGCCGGCCATCATCCCCAGGTCGGTGTAGATGACGCCGGTGCCGTTGCAGTTCGGGCAGGCACCTTCAGAATTGGAGCTAAACAGCGCCGCCTTCACGCCATTGGCCTTCGCGAACGCCTTGCGGATCGGGTCTAGCAGCCCGGTGTAGGTCGCCGGGTTGCTCCGTCGCGAGCCGCGAATCGCACCCTGGTCAATCGACACCACACCATCGCCGGCGGGGAGTGACCCATGCACGAGCGAACTCTTGCCGGACCCGGCGACGCCGGTGACGACGACTAGCACCCCGAGCGGTATGTCCACATCGACATCGCGGAGGTTGTGCCGGTTCGCACCACGAATCTCCAGAACGCCGGTCGGCTTGCGGGTCTCGGCCTTGAGGTGTGCACGGTCGTCGAGGTGGCGTCCGGTGAGGGTGTCGCTGGCTCGTAGGCCATCGACGGTGCCCTCGAAGCAGACGGTGCCGCCTGCCGAGCCGGCACCGGGGCCGAGATCAACGGCGTGGTCCGCGATTGCAATCATCTCGGGCTTGTGCTCCACGACCAGCACGGTGTTGCCCTTGTCGCGTAGCTGCAACAGTAGGTCATTCATTCGTTGGATGTCGTGCGGGTGCAGGCCGATGGTTGGCTCATCGAAGATATAGGTCACGTCGGTGAGCGACGACCCGAGGTGCCGGATCATCTTGGTGCGCTGTGACTCGCCGCCCGAGAGCGTGCCGGAGGGTCGTTCGAGGCTGAGGTAGCCGAGTCCGATCTCCACGAACGAATCGAGCGAATGACGGAGCGACGCCAGCAGTGGCGCTACAGACGGCTCGTCCAGACTGCTCACCCACGCGGCAAGGTCGCTGATCTGCATGGCACAGGCGTCGGCGATGTTGATCCCCTTAATCTTGGAGGACCGAGCAATGGCGTTGAGGCGGGTGCCGCCGCACTCGGGACAGGTGGTGAAGGTCACTGCGCGTTCCACGAAGGCGCGGATGTGCGGCTGCATGGCCTCGACGTCCTTGGATAGGAACGACTTCTGGATCTGCGGGATCAGCCCCGTGTAGGTCAGGTTGATCCCCTCGACCTTGATCTTGGTCGGCTCCTTGTAGAGCAGGTCGTTCAGTTCCTTCTTGGTGTATTCCCGGATTGGCTTGTCCGGGTCGAAGAAGCCACAGCCACGGTAGATGCGACCGTACCAGCCATCCATGCTGTAGCCGTGGACCGTTACCGCGCCTTCATTGAGCGACTTGCTGTCGTCGTACAACTGGGACAGATCAAAGTCGGTCACGGATCCCATGCCCTCGCAGCGCACGCACATGCCGCCGAGACGGGAGAACACGCGCCTCTCGGTCGTCTTCCCAGCGCTCGTCTCGATCGTGATCGCACCGGCTCCGCTGACCGTTGCGGTGTTGAAGGAGAACGCGTTGGGTGATCCGATGTGCGGCTTGCCCAGACGGCTGAAGAGGATGCGCAGCATCGCGTTGGCGTCGGTGGCAGTGCCGACCGTCGAGCGGACGTTAGCACCCATCCGCTCCTGGTCAACGATGATCGCCGTCGTCAGCCCGTCGAGCACATCGACGTCGGGTCGGGCCAGCGTCGGCATGAAGCCTTGCACGAAGGTGCTGTACGTCTCATTAATCAACCGTTGCGAATCTGCAGCGATGGTGCCGAATACCAGTGAGCTTTTTCCCGAGCCGGAGACACCGGTGAATACCGTCAGCCGGCGCTTCGGGATCTCGATGCTGACATCTCTGAGGTTGTTCACGCGCGCGCCCTGAACTCGGATCAGATCGTGGCGGTCGGCAGCGTGCAGCGCAGGCGACGGCGTGTCCGTCCTCGTGGCCATGCTCATCGGTGTCTCCAACTATAGATCGTCAGAAAACGTTCTGCGTTAGGCCCAATACCAGTAAGTTAAGGCCCGCTAACCAAGAAGCGGCCCGTCGGATGAGATCGTCCTCGCGCACTGACTAGGAAGAGTGTGCTGGAA
>Ga0105048_10015749_pt1 | contig 11716 bp, 6 predicted proteins | sample MAT05_FD_78382 | JGI IMG/M metagenome (GOLD analysis project Ga0105048, IMG submission 78382) | Freshwater microbial communities from Lake Fryxell liftoff mats and glacier meltwater in Antarctica - MAT-05 | ecosystem: Environmental > Aquatic > Freshwater > Ice > Liftoff microbial mat | place...
ACATCTTGGCGCGCGTCGTGATCGCCTCGGCGCGGCGCCGCGCCCATGTGATCGCGGCCGTGCTCGCGCTTGCGTTGCTCGCCGGCTTCGTCGCGCGGCGGCTGCAGCTCGACGCGCTGCCGGACATCACCAGCAACCAAGTGCAGATCCTGACCCGCGCCCCCGGACTCACGCCCGAGGAGGTCGAGCGCCTCGTCACGCGCCGGATCGAGGTGGCGCTCGGTGGCCTGCCCGGTGTCGACGAGCAGCGCAGCCTCTCGCGCTTCGGTATCTCCGCGGTGACGGTGGTGTTCGATGACGACGTCGATCCGTGGCGCGCCCGCCAGCAAGTGCAGGAGCGCATCGGCAACCTCGCCGCCGAGCTGCCGGCCGGCGTCGAGCCCCCGGCGCTAGGGCCCCACACCGGCGGCCTCGGTGAGGTCTTCCATTTGACGCTCGCGTCGCCGGGTCGCTCGCAGGCCGAACTGCTCGAGCTCATCGAGCTGCGCGTGGCCCCACTGCTGCGCGCCATCGAGGGCGTGGTCGAGGTCAACACCTGGGGCGGCCGGCGGCGGACGCTGGAGATCCGCGCCGATCCCATGCGAATGGCGCGGCGCGGCGTCACCCTCGAGGCGCTGTCGGTGGCGCTGTCGCGGGCGTCAGGGGCGGCGCCGGGCGGATCGGTCAGCGCCGGCGCCGGTGCTGCCCTGCTGCGCGGGGTCCACTGGCCCGCCGGCCCGGTCGATGTCGGCGCGGCGGTCGTCCGCACCGATGCGGCCGGGGTCGTACGCGTCGCCGATGTCGCCGACGTCGCGTGGGGCGATCTGCTGCGCCTCGGCGCCGCCACTGCCGACGGCCGCGGCGAGACCACCTACGTGATGGTCCAGATGGCGCTGCACGCCAATGCCTTCGAGGTGGTGCAGGCGGTTTGGGATCGCATGCCCGAGATCTGGCGCGTGCTGCCGGAGGACGTCCGCATCGACATCGTGTACGACCGCAGCGAGCTGGTCACCGCGACGCTGCGCACCGTCGGTCGCAACCTCGCCGAGGGCGCGGTGCTCGTGATCGTCGTGCTGGTCGCGATGCTGGGGAGCCTGCGCGCGGGTCTGCTGGTCGCGTCGGTGATTCCGCTGTCGATGCTCGGCGCCGGGGCCGGCATGGTCGTGTTCGGCATCCCCGGCAACCTCATGAGCCTCGGTGCGATCGACTTCGGTCTGCTGGTCGACGGGGCTGTGGTCGTGGTCGAGCGGGTCTTCCACGTGCTGCACCACCACCGCGCCGATCTCGAGCACGCCAGCGCAGAGAACCGCGGCGCCGTGGTCGAGCGCGCGATGGGCAACGTGGCCGCGCCGATGGCGTTCTCGGTGGCGGTGATCGTGCTGGTCTACGCGCCGATCCTCGCGCTGCAGGGCGTCGACGGGAAGATGTTCCGCCCGATGGCGTTGACGGTGGTGTTCGCCCTGGCGTGCGCGCTGGTGCTCTCGCTGACGTGGGTGCCCGCGGTGGTCGGCCGGATGCGACCCAAGGACGTCCCGACGCGCCCACCGCTGCTGGCCCGCGCGATCGAGGCCGCGTACGCGCCGGTGCTGCGGTTCGCCGTGCGCCGCCCGACGATCGTGCTCGGGGCCGCGGCGGCGGCGCTCGGGATCGGCGGCTGGGTCTACGCCCAGCTCGGGACGGCGTTCGTGCCGCAACTCGACGAGGGCGATCTCGTCATCCAAGTCACCCGCGCCTCCGATATCTCGCTCGAGCACGCCATCGAAGATGCCGGCCGCCTCGAGCAGCGGTTGCTCGCCGTCCCCGAGGTCCGCGGCGTCACCTCGCGCATCGGCTCGCCGGCGGTGGCGACCGACATCATGGGCCTCGAGCAGGCCGACGTGTTCGTGGATCTCGCCGAGCGCGACCAGTGGCGTGAGGGGCTCGATCGCGACGCGTTACTCGCCGAGATGAACGCCCTGCTCGACCCCGAGGTGACCGGCGAGCGCAACGTCGAGCTCGGCTTCACCCAGCCGATCCAGATGCGCTTCAACGAGCTGCTCGGCGGTGCGGTGACCGACGTGGCGATCGAGCTCTACGGCGAGGACCTCGGCGAGCTGCAGCGCGTCGCCGGCGAGCTGCGCGACGCGGCGTCCGAGGTCGACGGCGCCCACGACGTCCGCGTGCTCGCGCCCCCCAACGTGCCGGTCGTCGACGTGCGACCGAAGGTGGTCGAGGCGGCGCTGCTCGGCATGGACGCCGCGCAGGTGCTCGATGTGGTCCGGGCGATCCGCGTCGGTGTCGACGTCGGCGGCAGCTGGGACGGCCCCGTGCGCATCCCCATGCGCCTGCGCGTGCACGGCGACGTGGCGGCGTTCGACCTCGCCGCGCTGCCGGTGGCGACGCCCGCGGGGACTGTCGTTCCCCTGTCGCGCATCGCCAGCATCGACACGGTGCTGTCCCCGGCGCTCGTCAACCGCCACGACGCGCAGCGCCGGGTGCTCGTCGGGTTCAACGTCCGCGGGCGCAACCTCGGCGACGTCGTCGCGGAGGTCCAGGCCGCCGTCGACGCGAAGGTCGAGATCCCTCGCGGTATGCGACTGCGCTACGGCGGGCAGTACGAGTCGCTGCAGCAGGCGCGCGCCCGGCTGATGTGGGTCATTCCCGCGGTGATGGTCGGCATCGTGCTCACCCTGGTCCTGCTGTTCCGCGCGGTCGGTCCCGCGCTGATGATCTTCCTCAACGTGCCGTTCGCGGGCGTGGGCGGCGTGCTTGCCCTGGCGGCGCGCGACCTTCCGGTGTCGATCTCCGCGGCGGTCGGTTTCATCGCGCTCTCAGGGATCGCGGTGCTCAACGGCGTGATGCTGGTGTCGGCGCTCCGCGAGTTCCAGCGCGCCGGACACCCCATCGACGACGCCGTCGTCCTCGCCGCGCGCGAGCGCGTCCGCCCGGTTTCCATGACCGCCCTGGTGGCGGCGCTGGGGTTCGTACCAATGGCCGTCGCGACCGGCGTGGGCGCCGAGGTCCAGCGGCCGCTTGCGACCGTCGTGGTCGGCGGTCTCATCACCTCGACGGCACTCACCCTCGTGGTGCTGCCGGCGCTGTACCATCGCTTCGGCCGTCTCGTCCGCGCTCGCTCGACGAAGGCCCCATGACCGCCATGAAGCTCCTGCTCGTCGAGGACGAGGACCGCGTGGCCGAGATCGTGCGCCGCGGCCTGGTCGAAGAGGGCCACCAGGTCGACGTGTGCGTCGACGGCCGCGCGGCCCTCGATCAGGGCCGCGACATCGACTACGACGTGATCGTCCTCGACTGGATGCTGCCGGGCATCGACGGCCTCGAGCTGCTGCGGCAGTGGCGACGCGGCGGTCTGCGCACACCGGTGATCATGCTCACCGCGCGCGGACAGATCGGCGAGCGTGTCACCGGGCTCAAGAACGGCGCCGACGACTACCTGGTCAAGCCGTTCGACTTCGCCGAGTTGGTCGCGCGGATCGACGCGCTACACCGCCGCGGTAGCGGACAGATCGAGCTGCGCCGCGCCGGCGACGTGCACATCGACGGCCGGCGTCGCGTGCTGGTCCGCGACGTCGCCGACGGGGCGACCTCCGAAGCGCCGCTGACCGCTCGCGAATACGCCCTGTGCCAGGAGTTCTTCTCCCACGTCGGCGACGTGCTCTCGCGCAGCCACCTGCTTGCTGCGGTGTGGGGCACGAACTACGAGGGCGACCCCAACGTGCTCGACGTCTACGTGGGCTACCTGCGAGCCAAGCTCGCGCGGGTGGGTTCGACGCAGGTCACCCTGCGGAACCTGCGGGGCGTGGGCTTCCGGCTCGAGATCGGCCGGGCCTGACGTGCAGCTCGGGACCCGACTGCTGCTGGTCGGCGCGCTGCTGCCGGCGGTGCTCCTCGGCGCTGCGCTCGTCGCCGGCGGACTCGCGCTCGATCGCATCTTGCACGCGAGCGTCGATCAAGCGCTGCTCTCGCAGGCGGCCGTCGAGGCCGTGAGCCTCTTCGATCGCGCAGGCGCGCCGCACCTGCATCTCATCGACTCCCCGCTCGACTCGAGCGTGCGGGAGTTCGCGCCGCGCGGGGCTCTGTACGATCCGAGCGGCCGGCTCATCACGCGGTACCCCGAGGGCGCTGACGTGCCCGCCACCGTCGATCCCGTGTCACTCGAGCTGCAGCCGAAGCTGTCCACGGCCGAGGTCGACGGGGTCCGCCATCGGGTCGTGGGCATGCGCGTGCTCGCGACCGACGGTTCGCCGCACGGGCTGTGGCTGGCCGCCTCGCTCGAGAACCACGACGCGGCCGTGCGCGCGTACTGGCAGGTCACCGGCGGCGCGGTGCTCATCGTCACGCTCGTGCTGGTCACGATCCAGACCGTGCACGCCCGACGTCTGCATCGGCGGGTCACCTCGTTGGGCGATCACATGGAGCGGCTGCGCGGCGGCGACTACTCCCGTGCGCCGCCCTCGGATCCGACGCGCGACGTCTTGGGCGGCCTGCGCGATGCGATCGCGATCACGACCACGAAGCTCGCCGCAGCGCGCGAGGCTCAGGATCGACTGCTCGCCGACGCCGCCCATGAGCTGCGGACGCCCCTCACTGCGATGCGCGCCGGCATCGACGTCGCGTTGCGGCGGCCGCGGGGCGTCGAGGAGCTCGAGCACGTGCTCGGGGGCCTGCGCGAAGAGGTCGATCGACTCGCCGCGCTGGCCTCGCGTCTGCTCGACATGGCCGCGCTGCGGGCCGCGCCCCTGAACCGTGTGCCGGGTGACATCGCGAAGCTGGTTGCCGACGCCGTCGACGGGGCGCTCGGGCTCGCCGAGGAGCGGGGGGTCGTGCTCGAGGTCGTGGGGGTGACGCGGGCCCCGGCTGAGTTCGCGCCGTCGGTCGTGCGCCAAGCGATCGACAACCTGGTCGACAACGCGATCAAGTACTCGCCCACCGAGGGTCGGGTCACCGTCGGGGTCGAGGTGGTGCCGGGGCGGGTGCAGGTCCGCGTCGCCGATCGAGGACCGGGCATCCCGGCGGAGCAACGCGAGCGGATCTTCGAGCCGTTCGAGCGCCGCGATCACGCGGCGCGCGGCAAGGGTCTGGGCCTGGCGATCGTGCGCGAGGTCGCCGAGCGTCACGGCGGACACGCGTGGGTCGAGCCCAGACCCGACGGCGGAGCGGTGTTCGTGCTCGAGCTCCCCGACGCTGCGGCGGCCGACCGGTGAGCGCGGATGCTCTGCTGCAGCATCGCGAGCTCGGTCGGATCGGCCTGGGGTCGGTAGGGCGCAAGCGCGAACGGATCGACGCGCCGCGTGGGCAAGCCTGTGCGACCGAAGGCAAGCGTATGCGATTGTGCCGATGCGGTTCGGCGCAACGCTGGTATCGACCGCGCGGTGGGGACAGCTCTGCTCGCGCCGCTCGCATGCCGGCGATCGACTTCAGCACCTTCGGCGACGTGTCCGACCCGACGTCTGGTCCAAGGTGCACGACGAGGGGACACAGGTCCTCGAGAACATCGCCAACATCCGCGCCCCGATGATCTGGGCGCTCGAAGGCAGAGCCCACGTGCACATAGAACGCGACGACAGTCGGCCGAGCGCGTGCTCGACGGCAATCTCCCTCGCCGAGACGGCACTCGATCGCAGGTGATGCCCCATGGTCACCTCGGCGTGGCATCGACGATGCTCCGCCGGACACGAGCGAGCGATGCGAACAATGTACGCGGGCTGTCGTTGCCCATCTCGACGATCTCGCCGTCACTCGAGGCCGAAGAGACGGGCGAGCAGCCACTGTCGCGGTGTCTTCACGAGCTGCTGCAATGCGTCGGCGCGCCTGTCCGTGATCGAGGCGAGCTCCTCGTTGCCACGCATGCGGGCCACCGCCGCGCGGGCCCGCTGCGCGTGCAACCCCTGGAGATCCTCGTCGTAGAACCCGAACGCATTCGCGGCGTAGACGTCCGAATCGGAGCCGTCGCGCGCGACTTCGTGGAGCACCCAGATCACGGCCGGCAGCACGGCTTTCTCACCGGGACCTATGTCGATCGTGAACATGCGCCAACGTGCACGACGACGAACAAAGTCCTCGGCGCGCGAGCGCGAACCAATCGGTCGGCAGCCCGGCGCCTTCGTGATAGGTCGGCACCGGCACCGTCGTCTCGACGCTCGTCTCGCCACTCATGAGTGAAGCGGCGGCTTCGACCCAACCGATCGAGTGATACATGGTCGCGACCGCCCGGGCGTTCAGCGCTTCGATGGTCGAGGTCTTCAGCTCGTCCTCGGCGGAGGATGCCGCCGCGCGGGCACGCCGGGCCGCGGCGACGGCTTCCTTCGCTCGACTGTCGAGGAGCTCCATCATCGCGAGGAACAGCTCGGCGTCGACCTTCGTGCGAGCACTGCTCGTCGTGAGCGCGGGCTGCAGTCGCGCGCGCGCACCCTCGCGATCGCCGACGTGGAAGTGATAGATCGCCGCGAGCAGGGAACCGGCCCCTTGCAGCTCCGCCGCTGCAACGTGGTCGAGCGCGCGCACGAGGCCCGCCTTGTCGAGCGCTTCGGCGCACGCGGACAGCGGGCTGGCGGCCGGCGTCACGCGATCGGGCGATCGGGATAAATCGAGATGCGCGATCGACTGCGTCGGGTTCGACGCCACGAGCAGACCCGCCGCGTGCACGACATCGTCGTAGTGGCCGTCGTGGACCGACGAGCCGCCACACGCGTGGATTGCGATGTCGGCCTCCGGGTAGGAGCTCCGGTGAATCACCGCGGAGTACCGGTCCTGCGCGCTGCGCAGCGCCTTGAGTCCCGCGTCTTTCTCTCCGACGAGACAGAGCCAGGCGCCGCGGCGCAGCTCGTACTCGAGATCACCGCGTATGCCCAGTCCGTCGTGCGTCGATCCTCGGGAAAGCCCGGCTGCGCCATCCACTCCGCGAGCTCGTACGCCGCGATGTCCTGCTCGCCGCGATCGGCCGTCACCTTCGTCGCAATCTCGAGCCGATTCTCGAGTTGGTTCGCGGTCCACAGCAAATCCATCGTCGCGGCCGTTTCGGCAGTGTTCGGGAAATGCTTCGCGAGATCCAGCCAGCGCCGGAACTCGCCTTCGCACGCGACGGGGCATCGGGCTCCTCGTCGTAACTCGCATTGGAGCAAGCGATCCGATCGGCATCGGCCTTCTCGACCAGCCACGCTCCGGCTTTGGTGTATGCGAACGCGAGCAAGCCGACGACGCCGAGCGCAGCGATCGAAGCGGCGATCAGCAAGCCGCGGCGGCGCCCCGGCAGCGGTGGCTCTTCCAGAGCAACGTCGGCGTCGGCAAGCTCTTCCCAGTTCGCCATGCCCTGGAGCGTAACAGGAGAGACCAGGAAGCGATTTCTAGACGCAGCCGTCTTCGTCGTCGAGCGGGCACGCGTCGCACGCATCGCCGACGCCATCCTCGTCCGCGTCGCCCTGCGCCTGCTCGAACGGTCGGATCGGATCGAACACATCCGGACAGATGTCGTCGCCGTCCGCGATCCCGTCGCCGTCCCCATCGCTGCCCGTGACGCCCATGTACTGTCCCGGCCGCGACGGTAGGCACGTCGGCTCGTCGTCGGGCACGCCGCAGAAGAACAGCGGATAGCTGGCCTCGATCGCACTACGCACACCCTCGAGCGTCGCGTTGGTGTCGCGCGCCACGCATGCGCGCTTGGCCGTACCGCACACGTCGAAGGCCTCGCAGTCGCCCGCGCCGAACCCACCGAGCAGCGCATCGTCACCGTACAGCGGCTCGCCACCGCGCAGTACCAACACGACATCGTCGAGCAGCGCATCGATCACCGCGCGGTGATCGTCGTCGCCACTGCCACGGCGGAACACCGCGATGTCACCGACCGCGCCCGGCGCGAGCACGCCGAGCAGATCCTTCGCTCCGGTCGCGCGCGCCGCATTGACGGTCGCCATCTCCCAGATGTCGCGATCCGAGAAGTGCCCGCCGAAATGATCGCGATTGAGGCCGTCCGCACACTGCAGCTCGCGCAGCATGTTCATCGATCCCGACGACACCCAGTAGGTGCCGAGCGCGATCGGCAGACCGACCGCATCCATCGCGGTGACCGGCGCCGTGTTGCCGTACAGCACGATGTTCGATCGCGGCGACCACACCAGCATCGCGCCCGCCTGCGTCATCTCGGCGTAGTCGACCGGCTGCAGCGCGATACCGTGGATCAGCGCCGTCGTCGGGCCGATGAGATTGTTCGGCCCCGACGAGCTCGTGCAGGTGAACTCGTTCGCCGCTGCGGCATCGATGCCCTCGGCGATGTGCGGCAAGTAGGCGTGGCCCGTGATGCTCGCGGCGTTCGTCGCATCGCCGCCATAGCTGCAGCCCTGGTCGTTCGTCTCGCCGTTCGCGTCGTCGAGCGGGAATGTGTCGGAATCCGCGGTCGGGATCGACAGGCCCTCGAGCTTGCCGCCGCTGTCGAGATTGCGCAGCAAGCCGTCCTCGCCGCCCGCACCGGCGATCGACGTCGCGCCGCCCATGATGAACCGCAGCTCGGCGCCGAGGACCTCGTCGCGACTCGCACCGCCGTTGTACGGCAACTCCTCGTGACCGTTCGCACCGGTGCGCCAGTCGTGGCGATGCTCGTAGCGGTCGACGCCGTCGCCGATCGGCGCGTTGTTGGCGAAGGTGATGTGATCGTGGGGATTGATCAGGCCCGGTGAGATCACCGCGTCGCCGCACTCGATCACCGTCACGCCCTCGGCCCCGGGTGTGTCGCTGCAATCGCAGTCGACGCAGCTCACGCGACCGTCGCTGCGCAAGAGCACCTCGCCACCGCGCAGTACACCGTCCGCACCGAGCACGGTGCCGCGCAGGCGCAGACCATTGCTGCCCATCGTCGTCACCTCGCAGCCACCTCCCGCGACGAGCGGCAACGGATGCGCAGCGCACTCGACGATCTCGGGATCTCCCGACGTGTCGCCTTCGGATCCCGACTCGCCCGTGTCGTCGGTAGCTGGAGGCTGACATCCGACCATCAGCCACGGGACGATCGCGAGCGCGGCGGACCGCAGCCCCATGGAGGACAAACGATGATGGTAGAGGCGGCGCACGGCCGCGGACGGTAGCACAGGCCCCCGAATCGGCGACGCTCGGCGACGCTCGGCGCCGATGGCGGGCGAGGCCTGCGACCGCCATCGCAGGGCTTGCTACCATGGTCCGTCCTCGAGCGCCCCCCGATGCACGACGACGATCCGCAGTTCACCAACACGCTGCCATCCGGTGGCGTGCGCGCCGCGAGCGGTCGCGCGGCAGTGGCGGACGAGGTCCCGTTCGCGCCGCTCGAGCCGGGCGACTTCATCGGTCGCTTCCGGATCAAGGAGCGCATCGGCGAAGGCGGCATGGGTGTCGTGTACGCCGCGGAGGATCCGGAGCTCGGTCGTGTCGTCGCGATCAAGCTGCTGCGACCGGTGCAGGGCGACGAGGCCGAGAGTCAGCAAAAGCGGATGCTCCGCGAGGCGCAGGCGCTCGCACGCGTGTCGCATCGCAACCTCGTGATGGTGTTCGACGTCGGCAGCCTGCGCGGGCGCGTGTGGATCGCGATGGAGTACGTCGCCGGCGGCACGCTCGAGACCTGGCTCGACGCGGATCGGCGCACGTGGTCCGAGATCGTCGGTGTGTTCATCGAGGCCGGGCGTGGGCTCGCGGCGGTACACGCCGCGGGACTCGTGCATCGCGACTTCAAGCCGGGCAACGTGATCGTGCGTGCCGACGGCACGGTGCAGGTGCTCGACTTCGGCCTTGCCGCGCGCGCGGGTGATGCACAGGAGCAGCGGCCGAGCGATCCCGAGCGCGCAGCACCGGATCTCGACGCACTCGCGGCCACGCTGACGACGACCGGCGCGTTCATGGGCACGCCGGCATACATGGCCCCCGAGCAATTCATGATGCTGCCGACCGACGGTCGCGCGGATCAGTTCAGCGTGTGCGTCGCGCTGTACGAGGCGATCTATGGGCATCGTCCGTTCGGCGGCCGCGACCTCGCGCAGCTCATGGCGGCGACGATTCAGGGGTTGCCGGGATTGCCGGGCGACATGCCGGGTGTGCCGCTCGGCGTGCGGCAGGTGATCGCGCGCGGTCTCGCAAAGAGTCCCGACGATCGCTTCCCCGACATGAACGCGCTCGTCGCTGCGCTCGAGCAGACGCGCGCGGGCACGCGAGCGAAGAGCGAAGGCGCGTGGCAGCGATTCGGGCTCGGGATGATCGCGGGTGGTGCCGTGCTCGCGGTCGGTGTCGGCGTGTGGCTCGCGGGTGACGAGAACGACGCGCAGCCGCCGGCGCCGGTCGTCGCGCCCGCGGATGCGAGTAGCAATGTGGTGCCGGTCGTTCCGGCAGCGCCTGTGCTGGCACAGCCGAGCATCCTCGTGCCGTCGGTCGCAGCGCTGCCGTCGGTGATCGATGCGCCGGTGGATCCTGAGATTCCGCCGACCGAGATGCCGACGACGACGACGACGACGACGACGACGACGACGACGACGCGTCCCGGCGGTTCGAGCACACCCGCGCTGCCGCAGACAGCGTCGCCGGCGATTCCCGGCGCGACACCGAGCGCGCTGCCGAGCCTGTCCGATCTCGATGAGGCCGAGCCTGCCGCGGACGACGGCGCGAAGAAGCCGGAGCCGACCGAGCCCGTCGCGGACAAGCCCGCGGACCCGCCCGCCAAGCCGCCCGATGCGCCGAGCGCGGACGAGGGCGAGCCGTCGGAGTAGTGCGGCGCAGCACAGCCGCGCGCGCCGCCCACGGACGACGCCGATTCGTGCGCGCGATCAGCCCTCGGGCCCGATATCGTCGCAGGTCTGCGCGATCACCTGCGTCAGCGTCGTCGTGAGCAGCGGCTCGAAGTATCCGGGGTCGACGTTCTCGTCGTCCTCCGGCAGCTCCTGCGTCGTGGGTGCGATCGGCAGCCCCGTCAACAACGCCCCGAGCGAGTTCTCGTCGAGACAGCCCTGATCGACGAAGCCGCCAGCGACGACGCACTCCAGGCCGCCGCACGCCGACTTCGCGGCCGCGATCTTGTCGAGCATCGCTGCGCCGGTCTCCTGCATCGAGAGCCCGGGCGCATCGGATTGATCGGGCTCGTCTTGGAGGAAGAAGAGCACAAGCACCGCACCTTCGTCGCGCAGGAATCCTTCGTTCGTCGTAGCGTTCGCCGGATCAGTCGCCCACGCCGCGGCGGCAGACGACATCTCGATGTTCGATCCGCCCTCGCCGATGTTCGCCGCTGCAGCGAACCAATCGCGGAGCGCTTGCACCTCGGCCGGCGGCGCATCGGTGTCGATCTCGAAGTACGGCAGACCGTTGGCGACATACAGGCGGCCCTGCGCACCGTTGGTGCCCGTGTCCGTCACGTCGGGCGTGATGTAGAAGTCCTCCTGCGGGTTGCCGTTGCCGCTCGCCTCGCAGTTGAACGTCGAGCCGAAGTTCGAGTAGCCGAGCTCCGTGCTCGTGATGCCGACGTGCAGATTCGTGCCCGGTGGCAGCGCGGCGATGATCGCATCCGCGAAGCTGGGGAACGCCTGCCCGAGCGCGACCTGGTAGTCGTTCATCGACAGCGAGTTGTCGATCACGAACAGCAGGTCGACGCCCGTGCACGAGCACGGCCGACCCATGCAATCGCCGCTCTCGGTTCCATCGGTGCCCATCGCACCGACGTCGAGCTTCGGGCCGCCGTCTTCGGAGCTGTCGGCGACCGTCGGGTCGGTCGTCGTCGATTCGCTGGATCCGCTACCGGTGC
>Ga0105048_10015750_pt1 | contig 11716 bp, 14 predicted proteins | sample MAT05_FD_78382 | JGI IMG/M metagenome (GOLD analysis project Ga0105048, IMG submission 78382) | Freshwater microbial communities from Lake Fryxell liftoff mats and glacier meltwater in Antarctica - MAT-05 | ecosystem: Environmental > Aquatic > Freshwater > Ice > Liftoff microbial mat | place...
ATCTTCAGGCTCGTGATATCGAAATCAGGCGCCAGTTGAGGGACCTAGATGCAGAAAACCGTCAAGGACTATATCCGCACCATCGTCGACTTCCCGCACGAGGGCATCCTGTTCCGCGATGTCACCACCCTGTTCGCAGACCCGCGCGGGTTTCGGATGTGCGTCGATCAGCTGCTGGCCCCCTATGCGGGGATGCCGATCGACAAGGTCGTGGGGCTGGAAGCGCGGGGCTTCATCCTTGGCGGGGCGGTCGCGCATCAGTTGTCCACCGGCTTTGTGCCGATCCGCAAGAAGGGCAAGCTGCCCGGGGCCACGATCTCGCAGGCCTATACGCTGGAGTATGGCGAAGCGGTGGTCGAGGTGCACGACGACGCGATGCAGCCCGGTGAGAAGATTCTGCTGGTCGATGACCTGCTGGCCACCGGCGGCACCGCCGAGGCCGGCATCAGGCTGATCGAGCGGCTGGGTGCACAGGTGGTCGGCTGTGCCTTTGTCGTCGACCTGCCCGATCTTGGCGGCCGCAGGAAGCTTGAGGCAATGGGCATGGACGTGCATGCCTTGTGCGAATTCGCCGGGCTGTGACATCACGTAACCGTGAATTCTCGGCCCTGCAACAGCAGGGTTAACCCGGCATTAATCGAATCGCCGCTAGAACACAGGGGTCCGGTTTACCCAGCCGGACGTCACGCTGCTTGCAACACGTGACCACACTCACCCCAGTGCCCCGTCGGGAAACCGGCGGGGCACACTCTTGTCTGATCTGCAGCCGGTAACCGTCAGGCGTCCATCCGGAAGATCGGCTCGAAGCCGCCCCAGATCATCCGTTTTCCGTCGAACGGCATCTCTGGCAGGTCCCGCCAGCGGGTGTCGGATTCCATCCGGGCCGCAGCGGCGTCACAGGTGGCCTTGTCGGGCCATTCGATCCACGAAAATACAATCGCCTCGTCCTCCTGCGCCAGCACGGCGCGCTTGAAATCGGTGACTTTGCCGTCCTTGTTGGACTCGCTCCAGGCTTCCACGATGCTGATGGCACCGTATTCCTTGAACAGGACGGCCGATGCGCGTGCCAACTCGATATAGACGTCCTTGTTGGCTTTCGGGACGGCGATCAGAAATCCCTGAATGTAACTCATGGTGCTTTCTCCGTTGACGGTTGCAATACCCTACAAAGCGCCGGACCCGCGGTCGAGTTCCCACACCGGGCCGCATCGGGCCGCACTTTGCCTCAACCGCGCAGCACCGCCCCCGGGTTCATGATACCGGCCGGGTCCAGCGCCGCCTTGATCGCCCGCATCGCCGCCAGCTTGCCCGGATCGCCGTAACGCTCCAGATCGCCGACCTTCAGCCGCCCGATGCCATGCTCGGCGCTGACCGACCCGCCCATGGCGTCGACCAGATCATGCACGCAGGTCTTGATCGCGTCGCGCATGTCCTCGTGGTCCTGCCGCCGCCCGCCGCGTGGCGGAAAGACGTTGTAATGCAGGTTGCCGTCGCCCAGATGGCCAAAGCAGTTGATCCGCCAGGTGCCCAACGCCGCCAGCGCCGCCCCGGCCCGGTCGATGAACTCGGGCACCGCCCCCAAGGGGACCGAGATGTCGTGGCTCGATATCGCGCCGATCCTGCGGTTCGCCTCGGGCAGGCTTTCGCGGATGTGCCACAGACCGCTGCGCTGCGCATCGGACGCGGCAACGGCACCATCCAGCACCAGCCCCGCCTCCATCGCGGCGTCCAAGAGCCCCGCCAGCGCCGCCTCGGCGCCGCCAAAGCCCGGCGGCAGGCCAAGTTCCACCAGCACGCTCCACGACGGCAGTGCAGCGAAGGGCACCCGCACGTCGGGCATCGTTTCGGCCAGAAACTGCAGGCCCGTCTGCCCGATCAATTCGAACGCGCTGATCATCCCCGACACCTGCCGCTCGGCCAGCGCCAGCAGGTCCAGTGCTGCGACGGGCGACGGCACCACCAAAAGCGCTGTCGCCACCGACGCAGGCTGCGGGAACAGCCGCAGGCTGGCCGCCGTGATGATGCCCAGACTGCCCTCGGCCCCGATCAGCAGATGGCGCAGGTCATAGCCGGTGTTGTCTTTGCGCAGCCGCTTCAAGCCGTTGAAAATGCTGCCATCCGGCATGACAGCCTCGATCCCCAGACACAGATCGCGGGCGTTGCCATAGCGCAGCACGTTCAGCCCGCCCGCATTGGTGGCCAGCACCCCGCCAATCTGCGCCGTCCCTTCCGAGGCCAGCGAGAGGGGAAACAACCGCCCCGCCGCAGCGGCATGGGTCTGCGCCTGCGCGACGGTCATCCCGGCTTCGGCCACCATCACGCCCTCGGGGTAAAGGCCGCGCAGAGCCGCCATCCGGTCAAGCGACAGCACGATGGGCGCCGGCCCGCCGGGGGCCACCTGCCCCCCCACCAGCCCGGTGCCGCCGCCCCAGGGCACGATGCCGACCCGCGCCTGGGCGCAGACCCGGACGACCGCCGCGACCTCATTTACCGTCCGGGGCCGCGCCACCGCGCCGCCCTGCCCTGTCCACCGCCCGCGCGGCTCGGTCAGATAGCGCGGCTCGGGGGCCTGCACCGTGCCCTCCGGCACCGCCCGCGCCAGAAACGCCACAAAATCGGGATCGGCGGGGTTCAGCATGAGCAAGGCTCCTTTGCCCCCTGCTTAGCGACACACGTCCGGTCACTCAAGAAATTGCGGCGGCATCACCATGATCGTCGGCCGCCCCGGCAGCCGGTCAAGCGACAGTTCCAGCTCTGGCTCCTCCAGCCGCACCACCTCGAACTCGCCCGCCATTTCGGTCAGGAACACCTCGAGCGAGGCGCCGCTGAACCAGTGCATCGGAATGACCACAGAAGAGCGCAGCCGCCGCACCACATCGGCCATGTCGGCGACGGTCATCGTGTAGCCCCCGTCGACGGGCACCATCAGCACATCAAGCCGGCCGATGGACGCAAACTGCGCCGCATCGGGCACATGGTGCAGATGCCCCAGATGGCCGATGCACAGCCCCGCCACCTCGAAGATGAAGATCGAGTTGCCGTCGCCGCGCGAGTCGTCGCCAAAGCGCGACCGGACATCGGTCGTCACGTTGCGCACCAGCATTTCGCCCAGATCCAGCTCGTGCCACGCGGGCAGCCCGCCTTGCGCCCAGCCGCGCAGCACATGCGGAATGCGCGGATCAGGATCACTGGTCCAATGCGTCGAATGGGCGTTGTTCATCGTCACCACATCCGGCACCACATCCTGCACGCCGAGATAGCCGGTGTAATCGGTCGCGGCCAGCAGACCGCCAGAGGTTTCCAGCAGAAACGTCGCATGGTCGATGTAGCGCAGCCGCACATGATCGGCCTCCAGCGGGTCGCCAAACCCGGCTTGCCACAGACGCTCCGGCCCCTGGGCCAGGGCAATGCAATGGCTGGGTATGCGGTCCTGCGCGGCGGCACTTCCCGCGATCAGGCTCAGGAAAACAGCGGTTCGGATCATCGGCGCACCTCCTGTGTCGAACTTAGCACGCCCGTGCCGCGCTCAAGTAACGAAACCGTGCGGGTCCCCCCACCCATTGAAACCCCGTCCGCAGCTTGCGGAACCCGGCCATCGGCAGCTTGCCCGCTGCGCTCACGTGCACCTTGCACAGCAGCGCCACCCGGATCATCCGGCGTCGGTCCGCCCGCGACGGTCGCTGCGCAAATTGGCATGAAGCACATGGTTGCGCCACCGGCCGTTGATCTGCAGATAGCTTTGCGCCACGCCCTCATACTTGAAGCCGCACTTTTCCAGCACCCCGCGCGAGGCGGCGTTTTCCGGCAGGCAGGCCGCCTCGACCCGGCTCAGGTCCATGACCGCAAAGGCATGGTGCACCACGGTCTGGATCGCCTCGCGCATGTAGCCCTGCCGCGCATGCGCCGCCCCGACCCAGTATCCCAGTGTCCCCGCCTGCACCGGCCCGCGCCGGATGTTGTCAAGCGTGATCGCCCCAAGCAGCGCCTGATCGCTGCGCCGGAACATCAACAGCGGCAGCGCCGTGCCCTGCGTTTCGGCTCGCATCGACCAGTAGACCCGGTTGGCAAAGGCCCGTCGCGTCAGGTGGTCATGCGCCCACACCGGCTCCCACGGGGTCAGATGCGCGGCCGAGGCCTGCCGCAGGTCCGACCACGCCCTGAAATCGGTGTGCAGCGGCAACCGCAGGGTCATCCTCTCGGACTCGATCCTTGGTCGACGACGAATGCCCAGCATCAGGCCGCCAGACGGTTGCGGATGGCCTCCAGCCCCGGCGCGTCGGCCACCGGACCATACAGCGCCAGCGCCGACTTGACCCCCGCCATGCCTTCGGCAAAGCGGCGCACATCCGCTGTGGAAACAGCGTCGATCCGCGCCACCGCCTCGTCCACGTCGGGCACCCGGCCATAGATCGACAGCAGCCGCGCAATGCGTTCGGCCCGCGCCGAGGGGCTTTCCAGCCCCATCAGCATGCCCGCCTTGATCTGCGTCCGCGCGCGGGCCACCTCGGCCTCTGACATGTCGTCGGCGGCGCGCTTCATCTCGTCCATGGTCAGACCGCACAGTTCGGCGATCTCGTCTTCCGACGTGCCGGCGTAGAGCGTGATCTGCCCGGTATCCTCGTAGGCACCCGACTGGGCAAAGATCGAATAGCACAGCCCGCGCTCTTCGCGGATTTTCTGGAACAGCCGGCTCGACATGCCGCCCCCCATCGCCATCGCATAGACCTGGGCTGTGAACACGTCGGCATGGCGATAGCCGGGGGCCTCGAACGCCATGGCGAAATGAACCTGCTCCAGATCCTTGACCTCGCGCCGTTCGCCCACCGCGAACTGCGCGGGCATCAGCACCTTGCTGCCCACCGGCCGCAGCCCGCCGAAAATCGCCGTGGCTTGTGCGACGATGGCATCGTGATCCACCCCGCCCGCCGCCGAAAAGATCATCTGGTCGGGGCCGTAATGCTCGCTCACGAACCCCGTCAGATCGTCGCGGCTGAACCCCGACACGCGGTCGGCCGGGCCGAGGATGGCGCGGCCAAAGGGTTGGTCGGGGTAGGACACCTCTTGCAGCCAGTCAAAGATGATGTCGTCGGGCGTATCCAGCGCCTGCCCGATTTCCTGCAGGATCACATGGCGTTCGGTCTCGATCTCGCGCGCGTCGAACACCGGGTTCAGCACGATATCGCTGATCACGTCCAGCGCCAGCGGCACGTCGGCCTGCAGCACGCGGGCATAATAGGCCGTCATCTCGCGCGAGGTATAGGCGTTGATGTAGCCGCCCACATCCTCGATCTGTTCGGCGATCTGCAGGGCGCTGCGCGTGGCGGTGCCCTTGAACGCCATGTGTTCAAGAAAATGCGCGACGCCGTTCTGCTCGGCCCGCTCATGCCGCCCGCCCGCCGTTACCCAGACCCCCGCCGATGCCGACTTCAGCCCCGGCATATGTTCGGTCACGATGCGGAACCCATTGGGCAGCGTGGTCAGGCGTAGCGTCAACGGGCAGTCCTTTCACGGATCAGGCTTTGCAGCGATGTAAGGTCATTTGCCACCCGTGTCACGCGTTCGTCACGATCAAACAGATCGGCCATGCGCGCCGGAAGCTGCGGCCGGGTGCCCATCGCCGCCTCGACCGCATCGGCAAACTTGGCCGGATGCGCGGTGGCAAGGGTGATCATCGGCACCGGCCCCAGATGATCTGCAGCCACCTTGACCCCCACCGCCGAATGCGGGCACAGGATTTCGCCTGTCGCGGCATGGATATCACGGATCGTGGCGCGGGTTTCGTCTTCGGAACAGCGACCCGAGGCAAAGGTCTCGCGCAGCATCTGCAACGCGCCCTGGCTGATCGAGAAACCGCCTGCCTTCAATTCGGCCATCAGCGCCGTCACCGCCGCACCGTCGCGGCCATACGCATCAAACAGCGCGCGCTCGAAGTTGGACGACACCTGAATGTCCATCGACGGGCTGATCGACGGCGTCACGCCCGCGGTGCGATAGTCGCCCGTGGTCAGCGCCCGGTGCAGGATGTCGTTGTGGTTGGTGGCGATCACCAGCGTTTCGATCGGCAGACCCAGCTGCCGCGCGATATGGCCTGCATAGATGTCGCCAAAGTTGCCCGTCGGCACGGCAAAGCTGACGGCCCGCCCCGGCGCGCCCAACGCGATGCCCGCATAGACGTAATACACCACCTGCGCCAGAACCCGCGCCCAGTTGATGCTGTTCACTGCCGCCAGCCGAACCCCGTCGCGGAAAGCCAGATCGTTGAACATGTCCTTGACGCGGGCCTGGCAGTCGTCGAAATCGCCGTCCATCGCCAGCGCGTGCACGTTCGCCTCGACCGGAGTCGTCATCTGCCGCCGCTGCACCTCGCTGACGCGGCCGTGCGGGTAGAGGATGAACAGATCGACATTCGGCAGACCCCGGAACGCCTCCATCGCCGCCGATCCGGTATCGCCGCTGGTGGCCCCGACAATCGTCACCCGCCCGCCGGTTTTTGCCAGCGCCGCCTGCATCATCTGCCCGATCAGCTGCATGGCGAAATCCTTGAACGCCAAGGTCGGGCCGTGAAACAGCTCCAGCAGGAAATGGTTCGGCCCCAGTTGCACCATCGGCGCCCGCGCCGCGTGGCCAAAGCCCGCATAGGCCGCCGCGATCAGACCACGAAACTCTGCCTCGGCAAAGGTTTCGCCCAGAAACGGCCACATCACGCGAAAGGCGGTTTCCTCGTAGGACAGCCCCGCCATCCCGTCAAAATCGAGAACCGGCACCGCTTGCGGCACATAAAGCCCGCCGTCGCGCGCAAGGCCGGTCATCATCGCCTCGCCGAAGGTCAGCACCGGAGCCGCGCCCCGTGTCGAGATATATTGCATCCTGTCCGCCCTAAACCGTCTGCCGCCCGATCCGCACCAGCAGATACCCCGTCATCGCCGCCCAGACCAGAGCCAGCGAAAACCAGGTGATCGCATATCCCCAATGGTTGTTCGGTATCCCCGATGTGGTGACCGGCGCAGGCACGATCCCGTCACCCGTCGGCGCGCGCGCGACGATCAGTGTGGGCTCGGTGCCCAAGGTGGCCGCCATCGCCGGCACATTGCGGACAAACCACAGCCCCGTCGCGGGGTCGGGCGGCGGGGTAAAGCTGTCGGTCTCTTCGGGCCAGTGAAGGTTGCCTGTCACCACCGCATCGCGCGCGGGCCGTGCTGCACCGCGCAGGTCCTCGGCCAGAAACCCCCGGTCGATCAGCACGCGCCTGCCGCCCTGGCCGGCCACAGCGAACGCCTCGATCACCCGCACCCCGGGCGAAGCGCCGACCTGCCCGGCCAGAACCTCGACAAAGGCGCCGGTGAACCGGCCTGCAACCCGAACGGGGCGATACTTGTCGGCCTCGGGGGTCAGTCCTGCGGCCAGTTCAACCGGATCGGCGCCGATCATGCCGGTGATCTCGGCCAGGATCCCGTCCTTCCAGTGCATCCGCTGCATCTGCCAGATGCCCAGCGACATCAGCACCGCCACGCCAACCACGCCCAACAGCGCAGGAAAGATCATTCGCCGCAGCATAGACTTAGCCCCCGAATGCAAAACGCGGACCATCTCGGCCCGCGTTTCGGCCTAAAGCTGCGTGGCCTCACTGTCCCCAGACGTAGATCGAGGCGAACAGGAACAGCCAGACCACGTCGACGAAGTGCCAATACCACGCCGCCGCCTCGAACCCGCCGTGCTGGGCCGGGGTAAAATGCCCCGCCCGCGCGCGGAACAGGCAGACGGCCAGAAAGATCGTGCCGACGACGACATGGAACCCGTGGAACCCGGTCGCCATGAAGAACGTGGCGCCATAGATGTTGCCGGCAAAGCCGAACGCCGCGTGGGTGTATTCGTAGATCTGAAACATGGTGAAGATCACGCCCAGAACGATGGCAAGGATCAGGCCGTTGACCAGGTCCTTGCGGTTGTTCTCGTGCACCAGCGCGTGGTGAGCCCATGTGGCCGCAGCGCCCGAGCACAAAAGGATCAACGTGTTGATCAGCGGCAGGTGCCACGGATCGAACGTCTCGATTCCGGCGGGCGGCCAGACGCCGTCCTGAATCGGGCTGAGCGGCCCCATCGGATAGAGCGCATGCTTGAAGAAGGTCCAGAACCAGGCGAGGAAGAACATCACCTCGGACATGATGAACAGGATGAAGCCGTAACGCAGGCCGATCCGCACCACCGGGGTGTGATCGCCGGTCTGGCCTTCGCGGACCATCTCGGACCACCAGGCGAACATCACATACAGCACCAGCGCAAAGCCGATCAGCCCCATCCATGGCCCCGACCCATGCATCCACAGCACCGCGCCATAGCACATGACGAACGCGCCGACAGACCCCAGAAACGGCCAGATCGACGGCGGCAGGATGTGATAATCGTGGTTCTTGGCCTGGGCCATGGTCGTCATCCCTCGTGTTCTGGTCAGTTTATCGGCTTTGCCGCGGCGGGGGCAAGGGCCGCCTGCTCTTCGGTCAGGGCGGTTTCGTGAAAGGTGTAGGACAGCGTGATCTGCTGCACGTATTTGCCGTCCGGGTCGGTCAACAGCCCGGGATCGACAAAAAAGGTCACCGGCATCTGCACCCTCTCGCCGGGTTGCAGTATCTGCTCTTCAAAGCAGAAACAGGCGATCTTGGTGAAATAGCCGCCGGAACTGTCGGGGGTCACGTTATAGCTGGCGGTGCCCGCCACCGCCCGGTCGGTCGGATTGTAGGCCTCGTAAAACGCAAGGCCGGTTTCGCCGAACCTTATTTCCATGCTGCGCTGCACGGGCTTGAACTCCCACGGCATGCCGGCTGCGACCGAGGCGTCAAAGCGCACCAAGATCGTCTGGTCCAGAATGACATCCGGCGCGGCTTCGGCCACCACTGTCGCACCGCCAAAGCCGGTGGTGCGGCAGAACCAGTCGTAAAACGGCACTGCCAGAAAGGACAGCGCACCCATGGTGACCACCAGGCAGGCCAGTTGGGCTGCGGTTTTGCGCTGACCGGTCATGGCTGGGTCACCTTCTGGGTCAGGGGCGTGGTCACCGGCTCCATCGTGTGGTCGAACCCCTTCAACGGATCGCCGCGCGTCACCTTGACAACCGTCAACGCGAACATCAGCGCCACAAACCCGACCAGCAGAATCCCGACGCCCAGATTGCGCGAGAACCGGCGGCGGTAGATCTCATGCGGAGCCTTGAACACCATCACCAGCCTCCCAATCCATAGGATTTCAGCGCCGCCTCGATCAGGAACGCTCCGAATTGCAGGAACAGATACAGCAGCGAGAACCGGAATACCCGCTTTTCCACGGCATACTTGTCGGCCTCGGACACCACTTCGTCGCGCCGCCAGATATCGACGGCACCCTTGACGAAGATCGCGTTCAGCACCACCGCGACCGCCAGCGTGAACGGCCCGCCGATCGAGGTCAGCGCCGCCCAGATGCAAACCGGCACCAGCGCCAGCGTGTAAGCCAGGATATGCGCCCGGGTCGATTTGCGGCCATGGGTGACCGTCAGCATCGGCACGCCGGCCTTGTGGTAATCTTCCTTCATGAACAGCGCCAGCGCCCAGAAATGCGGCGGCGTCCACATGAAGATGATGGCGAACATCAGCACCGCCTCGATCGACACCGACCCGGTGGCGCAGACCCAGCCGATCATCGGCGGAAAGGCCCCGGCCGCCCCGCCGATCACGATGTTCTGCGGCGTCAGGCGTTTCAGCCCCATCGAATAGACCACCGCGTAGAAAAAGATGGTGAAGGCCAGAAGCGCCGCCGCGACCCAGTTGGTCGCCAGCCACAGCATCACCACCGAAATGCCGCTCAGCGCCAAGCCGAGCCCCAAAGCCTCGCCGCCCTCGATCCGCCCTGCGGGAATCGGCCGCGACATCGTGCGCTTCATCACCGCGTCGATGTCGGCATCCCACCACATGTTCAGCGCACCCGACGCCCCCGCGCCAAGGGCGATGAACAGGATCGCGGCGAATGCCTCCACCGGATGCAGCGGCACGGGGGCCACCAGCAGCCCGACCAGCGCGGTGAACACCACAAGCGACATCACCCGCGGTTTCAAAAGCTGCACATAGTCGCCGAAGCCCGGTTCGGGCGCGGTGTCGTTCAATGCGATATCGGCCATGTCCTGCCTTGCTTTCCGGTTGGACAACGGCCCCCGGTCCGGGGACCAATTCACTGCCTGATCGACGATCAGTTCGACGCCAGAACCACGTTGCCCGCCTTGGCGGCGGCCAGCCAGGCGTCATAGGCTTGCTGGCTGACCACTTTCACCGTGATCGGCATATAAGCATGGTCCTTGCCGCAAAGTTCCGAACACTGGCCAAAAAAGATGCCCTCCCGCTCGGGGGTGAACCACAGTTGTGCCAGACGCCCCGGAATGCCGTCCTGTTTCACGCCGAAGGCCGGGATCGTCCAGGCATGGATCACGTCGCTGGCCGTCACCTGGATGACCACGCTTTTGCCGATCGGCAGCACGATGGCGGTGTCGGTGGCCAGCAGATAGTCGCTGTCGGCATAACCCGACGCCGCCAGATCTTCGCGCGCCAGCATGAAGCTGTCGAACGCCACCTCCTCGTCGACATATTCGTAGGACCAGAACCACTGGTTGCCGGTGGCCTTGATGGTGATGTCGCCGACCGGAATCTCCTGGCTCTTGAACAGCACCGGCAGGCTGAAGGCGCCGATGAACACCAGAATTACGACCGGCACGATGGTCCACGCGATTTCCAGAGACGAGTTGTGGGTGAACTTGGCCGGAACCGGATTGCGCTTGGCGCTGAACTTCCAGGCCGCATACAGCAGCAGCCCCGTCACGAACAGGGTGATGACGGTAATGATGATCAGGATCATGTGATCAAGCGCCTGCAGGTCGCGGGCCATCTCGGTCGCCGCGGGCTGAAAGCCCATTTTGCCGTCCACCGGCCGACCCACCGTTTCGAGCGTCTGCGCCATCGCCGCCCCAGACAGCAGCATTCCCGCGGCGGCACCCGCCAGACCCGTGATATTGGTCAGAAAACGCATGATCCATTCCCGTGCAAGAGCGCGGCCGACAGCCGCCGTTCGAAGGCTACCCCGTGTGGGCAGAATCCGGTGTATCTGCCATTGGTGAAACCATATTGCGGCGCTTGGGACAAGGGCGTGTGTTGCGGCAAAGCGGCGCTGCCTTGCGATGGCCCGCCCCAACGCTTAGCTTCCCCTGACCTGACCCGACCCGAAAGGCACCCCATGACCGACGCCCCCTTCCGCCCGTTCGAGACCCATCTGGACGAGGTGCAGGCGCTGGCGACCCTGCGCGCCGCCACGCTGGGGGCCGATGACGGCGAGTTGTTTCTGGAGCGCAAACGCTCTGAGGCCATCGTGCTGGACGATGGCCGCATCAAGACCGCCTCCTACGACGCCTCGCAGGGGTTCGGCCTTCGCGCGGTGCGGGGCGAGGTTGCGGGCTATGCCCATTCGACCGAGATTACCGAAAGCGCCCTGATCGTTGCGTCCGAAACCGCACGGCTGGCGGTGGGCGCGGGTGGCGGCACGCTGGCTCCGTCGCCCAAGGGCACGAATATCAAGCTGTATTCCGATGCCGATCCGATGGCCGACGCGACCTTCGCGGGGAAGATCGACCTGCTGAAAGAGATCGACGCCTATGCCCGCGGCCTTGACCCCCGTGTGGTGCAGGTGTCGGCCACCATCGCCGCCG
>Ga0105048_10015752_pt1 | contig 11715 bp, 5 predicted proteins | sample MAT05_FD_78382 | JGI IMG/M metagenome (GOLD analysis project Ga0105048, IMG submission 78382) | Freshwater microbial communities from Lake Fryxell liftoff mats and glacier meltwater in Antarctica - MAT-05 | ecosystem: Environmental > Aquatic > Freshwater > Ice > Liftoff microbial mat | place...
GCTCGCCCCGGTGGTCCGGCTCGGCAGCGAGCCGATTGCTGCGCTGTGTATCGGTTGCTCGACGGGTGGGCCAAACGCATTGACCGAGCTATTTCGTGAAATTCCAGCCGATTTACCGGTCCCGATCTTCATCGTGCAACACATGCCGCCGACGTTCACCAAAATGCTGGCCGAGCGGCTGTCGGCCTCGTCTGGGCTCAGGGTCGTGGAGGCAGAGCACGGAGCCAGCGTGGAGCCCGGCAGCGTTTACATTGCGCCAGGTGACAATCACATGGTGCTCGGGCGCGAAGGCGTACGCGTCGTAACGCTGCTCAATCGGGAGCCGCCCGAGAACTCATGTCGCCCAGCTGTCGACGTGTTGTTCCGCTCTGCCGCACGGTTGTATGGCGGCGGGGTGCTGGCCTGCGTGCTCACCGGGATGGGTCAAGACGGCGCGCGTGGGGCCCGGAGCATCGTGGAGGCTGGGGGGGCCGTGCTCGCGCAAAGCGCCGAGACATGCGTCGTGCCCAGCATGCCCGGTGCGGTCGTGGCCGCGGGGCTCGCAGACAAGGTATTGCCATTGAACCAGCTAGCTCAGGAGCTGGTGTCTCGCGTGCTCAAGTCCTTTGGAGAGCGGCCACGCGTCACCGAGCTGCGAAGGCGGGAGGCCTAACGTGTTCGCAACTGCCGAGAGTTTGGTGTTCCTGCGTGACCTCGTCTATCGGCGCTCGGCGATCGTGCTCGAAGCCGACAAGGACTACCTGATTGATTCGAGGCTGTCGCCGCTGGTGCGTGAGGTGGGGCTGCGCTCGATCGACGAGCTGGTCTACAAGCTGCGCGCCAATTCGGCGACGCCACTGGCGACGCAGGTCATCGAAGCGATGACCACCAACGAGACCTTCTTTTTTCGAGATTTTCACCCCTTTGAGGCGCTCAAGCTGCGCCTGGTGCCCGAGCTGATCAACGCCAGGGCTGAGCAGCGTTCGCTGCGCATATGGTGCGCCGCCGCCTCGACCGGGCAGGAGCCGTACAGCATCGCCATGACCCTGCGCGATGCCTTTCCAGAGCTGGCCAGCTGGGACATACAGATTTTGGCGACCGATCTGAACTCGGCGGTGTTGGCGCGGGCTCGGGAAGGCAAGTACCGCCAGCTCGAGGTCAACCGCGGCCTGCCGGCGCCCATGCTGATCAAGTACTTCGATCGCGCAGGCACAGATTGGCAGATCAAGCCCGCCATTCGCGAGATGGTGAAGTTCCAGGAGCTGAACTTGCTCGATCCCTGGCTGACGGTCGGGACGCAGGATCTGGTGTTTATGCGCAACATCCTGATCTACTTCGACGTCGAGACGAAGCGCCGCATCTTGGGGCATGTACGGCAAGTCCTGCGGCCCGATGGCTTCTTGATCATGGGCGGCGCCGAGACCACCAGCAATTTGGACCACGGCTACGTGCCGGTCCGGATCGGCACCGGTGTCTACTACCAGTTGCAGACGCCGCCGCTGAGCGTTCCCCGTGTCGCATGATGCCAACACAAGGCTGGCTACCGGCGCGGACGGGCTCACCCTTCGCCGGGCGGGGATAACGCGCGTGGATGCCGCCGTACGTACCTCTCAGCTCGACGGAAGCCTCAGAGCTACGACGCGAGGTCCGCTACGTCCAGCGGCCAATCCGACAGCTTGCCCATAGCATTGCGGGGCAAATGCTCCCCGAACGTGAAGGATTTTGGCCGCTCGGGCGCGGTCAGTCGCGCCTCGGTCCAAGCCCAAAGATCAGATCGCAGTGCCACAGGGTCACAACCCGGGGCAGTGACCACGAAGGCTTTGAGTCGCGACCCTTCGTTGGGCGTCATCAGCCGAATCCTCGCATCCGTGACCTGCGGGTGGTCGAGCAGCACCTGCCGCACGCGCGCGGGGAAAACATTGATGCCGCCAACTTGGACGGCTTCATCCCGCCGGCCGCAGACGCTGAACCGGTGGTCATCAAGCCACTCCACGCGGTCCTGCATTTCGTACGACCTGATGGATCCGTCAACCCCAGCACGCAGCAGTCCATGTTCGTCACCTGCATCGCGCGACCAGAATGGCATCAGCCGGAACGGCGCACTGGCTGTCGTCCGAGTCGCAATGCCTGCCGTTTCTGAGCTGCCGTACACCTGCGTGAGCGACCCAAGCCCGATGTCCCCAAGGGTTTGCGCCAGAGGGTCGGGGCATGGCGCCGTGGAGGTCACGCCATGCACGCCGGGTGGCAGCTGCCCTACGTGTCGCGCCAACACAGACCAGTTCGCAGGGTGACTGATCAGTAGATCGTCCGGCCGCATCATCGATGCCACTGCCTGCGGCGTCATGCGCCGGATGTCGACAACTTCTTTGCACCCCAAGCGGTTCGGCAGCAGGACCGTGAACAGAAATCCGTAAATGTGGTGCGCCGGGACTGCAGCCAGCACGCGCCGAGTGCTCGGCATGAGGCTGGCCAGATGCTCGACCTCTTGCAGCAGATCTGCCAGCGCATGGGGACACGCTTTGGCGATCCCGCCGCTACCCGACGTGCGGAAGGTCAGCCGAGCGTCGAATGCGCTCAATCCTTCAGCGGCGACTTCCAGCCATTCGCCGAAACGCCGCCGTGCCAGCAGCAGGTCCTCAATTCCGCTCTCGTGCAGGTGAAGTGCTTCACTGAGCGCCGAGGCAACAGAAAGGCGCTCGATCGAGTCCAGACCAAGGCCCCGCTCATCGAGCGCCAGCTCGGCCGGCCAAGGTTGGTCAAGCAATTGCGCGTCGCCCGGGCGCAAATGCGCCAGCTCATTGGCAACGAGGTCGGCGACGAAGCGCGCCAGCGCACCAGGCTGCTGAAACCAAGGCATCGACTCGGCCTCCGTAAGATCTACGGCCATCGGACTCAAGCGTGCTTGACGAAAACCCAGTACGTCTCCCCCCCGGTCGCTTGCTTCATGTGAATCTTGACCTTGGTCGGTTTCATCTCGTGGTCGAAGACGTACTCGAACAAGGTGTTTAGGCTCTTCGCGCGCACGCCGGCGTCGAAGACGCCCTTGAACTCGGGTCGATTGGTGCAGGGCGCAACCTGGGTGAAGAAGTTCTTGCCGATGACTGCCTTGGGGTCGCGGCCGGTGATCGCTCCCTCGACATCGTTGTACTTGAGAATCTTGCCTGTAGCGTCGAGCTCGATCACTCCGAAGGCGAGTTTGTTCAGTTGCGCGTCGTTCATGTTCGACAACACGTTTTCAACGTCGGTCTTGCCGAAAGAAACAGTTTGCATCGTGCTAGTCATTTGGCGGTTCTCCTTAGGAAATGGTGGACGAGGATGGCTGCCGGGACCGGGACCGGTCAAAGCTTGTCTCAGACGGCAGACGTGTACGGTATCGGTCCCTCGCAGACGAGTCTATGGGCTTGAAGATGAAAGGTCGGCCTAACGTACGCTACCTATACTGACAACTCGAGCCGTTGATGCGCAGACGCCCGGCTTCGCGCTCACCTGGCAAGCGAAAAGCCCTCACGCAACGATTCTTGCAGTACCCGATCTGAGTACGGTCGGCGGAAAGTAAGACCCAAACGACATCCGATTCCAGGTTCCTAATCGAATAGTTCGGCGCGCTTCCGGGCGCCATTCCGGCTGCTACCGAAACAACGCGCGCGCCGCGTGACCGACGCTTGCCAGAAAGGTGGCGAGCTCGCCGTCGAGCGCCTGCAGCTCGCGCTGGAGCTCTTCCACGAGCTCGCTGAACTGCTCCGTGAGGCTGCCGCGACCCGCTTCCTCCAGCTTGAGAGCCAGCATCGCGGCGCGCCGTGCACTGACTACTTGAAGGGCTCCCTTGATTCGATGGGCTGCACGCCTGACCCGTTCCGCGTCCCCCAAAGCGACGCCCTGGGCAACCTCGAGAACCATCTCATCGCGCGTACCCGAGAACATCTCAACGAGCTCCCGCGCCAGGTCGAGGTCTCCTGAGGCGCGCTCGCACAGCTCTTCACGATGAAACGTCGGCTCCGCGAGGAACCCGGGTCCAGGAGCAGAGCTTCGTGCATCCGGCGTACGGGCCAAAGCGACATCCTGGAGCACACGGCGAAGTGTGCGGGCGTTCACCGGCTTTGCGAGATACCCGTCCATGCCAGCTGCTGTGCAGGCATCGCGGTCGCCCGTCATGGCTTTGGCCGTGACGGCGATGATGGCCGTTCTGCGCACGCCATCATGCTCGTGTGCGCGAATGCGCCGCGTGGCTTCGATCCCGTCCATTTCAGGCATCTCCACGTCCATCAAGATCACGTCGTACGGATCTCGCATCGCCGCTTCGACGGCGAATGCGCCGTTCCAGACGTGGCTCGCCTGGTGCCCATCGCGCCTGAGCAGCTCGAGGGCGAGGTGCGCGTTCACCCGATGGTCATCTGCGACGAGGACGCGCAACACCCGCGCAGGCGCAGGTTCCGTGACTGCTGCTACTGACGGCGCATCTCGTCGATCCTGGCCGGACTCCCTGTCATGGAGGGCGCGCAGCAGCTCGGAGGGCAAAACGGGCTTCGCGAGTGACCGAGCGATCCCGGCTGCGTCCAGCTGATCGTTGGAGATCTGTTCGTGGGAGGTCAAAAGCACGCGCCAGACCGGAGCCAGACGAACATCGGTCTGCATCGCGCGTGCAAGTGACAACCCCTCCTCACCGCTCAGATTCGAGTCGATCACAACCGCCGAAAAGGTAAGGCTACTCCGAAGCAGCGAGAGCGCCTCCTCGGCTCCCTGGACACCCCTTACGTCGAGTCCCGCGGCAGTCAGGGCCTCTACCAGAACTCGGCGACTCAGACCGTGATCTTCGACGACGAGCACGACACCCGCGAGCTCGTGCTTCCTTGCCTCAACTGGGCGAGGAGTGGACGACGAGAGGTAGAGGGGCAGCTCGACCCAGAAAGTGCTACCAGCTCCGACCTGACTGTCCAGGCCGATCTGACCGCCCATAAGCGCGGCCAGCTCCCTGCAGATGGTCAGTCCAAGCCCTGTTCCTCCGAACTTGCGCGTGGTTGAGCTGTCCGCCTGAGAGAACTCGTGGAACACACTTTCTGTGTGTTCCGGCGCAATGCCGATGCCCGTGTCCTGTACCTCGAAGCGTAGGCGAGCATGGCCCGCGCTCCGGACGACGCTTACTCGGGTAACCACCTCGCCCGCAGCCGTGAACTTGGTGGCGTTGGCGATCAGGTTCGTGAGCACCTGACGAACACGCGCGGGGTCTCCGACAATGAGCTCGGGCACGTCACACGCGATGCAAAGGACGAGTTCGAGTCCCTTGGCGTGCGCTTTCTGCGCGACGGAGTTGAAGGTGCTTTTGAGCACCGCTTCGACGGAGTAAGAAATGTGCTCAATCTCGAGCTTGCTTGCCTCGATTTTGGACACGTCGAGGATGTCGTTGATGATGTCGAGCAGGTTATCGGCGGACTGATGGGCTGCGGTAAGAAACTCGCGTTGTTGTCCACCGGGCGGCGTGTCCAGCGCGAGCTCGAGCATGCCCAGGGCGCCATTGAGCGGAGTCCGCAATTCGTGGCTCATGTTTGCGAGGAACAAGGACTTGGTGCGCGACGCTGCGAGCGCGGCTTCACGCGCGGAAACGGCCTGCTCTCGTTCCCGGGAGAGCGCGATCTCGAGATTTCTGTGCTGAGTAATGTCGGAGCCGAGAATGAAGAAGCCGAAGACACTACCTGCCCGAATGTCCGGGATGTACGAAATTTGGCCATGGATCTCTTCCCCGTCGGGTCCGGCCAGCGAACACTCGAACTGTTGGGGCTCGCCCAACAGGACCTTCCTCATGAAAGGCTCGTCCCGCTCGAAGGCCTCGCCTCCCACGAGCTCACTGATGTGGACGCCTGCGACGTTGGGCGCGGTGATGCCGAACCATTTGAGAAAGGCCTGATTGCTGAAGCGATTGCGCAGGCTTCGGTCCAGGTAGCCGAGGGCTGCGGGAACATGGTCCACCATCGCGCTGAGGTCTTCTTTGGCCTCGATCAGCGAGTTGCTCAGCAGCGCCAGCTGCCCGGCATTGCGTCGTGCTTCGAACAGTCGGACGACCAGCACCGCCAGGTCGGCGAGCGCGGCTTTCTGCGTGGACGACAAGGTCCTCGGCACGCGGTCGAGCACGCACAGCGTTCCCAGCGCAAATCCGGCGTCGTCGACCAGCGGCATTCCCGCGTAAAAGCGGATGTGAGGGCCCTCCGTTACCAGAGGGTTGTCCGCGAAACGTGGGTCATTCAGGGCATCCGTGACCACCATCAAGTCTGGCGTGAGGATGGCATGAGCGCAGAAAGCGAGGTTGCGGGGCGTCTGTCTTGCGTCGGAGAGTCCATGGGCGGACAAAAACCATTGGCGGTCTGTATCGAGCAGACTCACGAGCGCAATGGGCACGCCACAGATGGATGACGCGAGGCGGGTGATGGCGTCGACTGCCTCTTCGGGCGGCGTATCCAGGACTCGGTAGCTGCGAAGCGCCTCAAGGCGGGCGAACTCGTTCGCTGGGATGCTTGCAGATTGCACCGTGAACCATCCTTTCCTTGAGGTCCTGACGTTTCAGCGCGAATCTGCGGGCGCGGTCGTCGCACCGGGTAGCCGTCCGAGTGCGGACACATACGCGCCGACCGCTCCGGGTAGGGCGGAAAGCGGGAGCGCCTGGGCTCCGCTGCCAACGACGCGGAGAGCAGCTTGAGGCATGTACTGCGCCACGGCTGTGGAAGGCTCTTGCACAAAGATACGACCGCCGGAACGCGCTATCTCGCCTGCGCCCTGTGCACCGTCGCAACCCAGCCCCGTCAGGACCACGCCGACGCACTGGCGGCGGAAGGCCTGGGCCACGCTACGAAACAGTGGATCGGCAGCAGGCCGTACGAAGTTCTCCTGCTCGCCGTCGCTGAGCTTGAGCGTGAGTCCGTTGCCTGCGACCAGAAGGTGACGGTCGCCGGGCGCAAAGTACACACGGCCGGTCTGGATGGCCATGCCGTCTTCGGCCACGTCGAAGCCGAGCGAAGGAACCTCGGACTGCAGCATGCGAACGCACGAGTGCTGCATCCAATCGGGCCCGTGCACAACCACAAAGTAGGCCACGTTGGCTTTGGGAAGACCCTCGCGAAAAAAGGCCCTCAAGGCATCGGGCCCCCCTGAGCTGGCCGCGATCGCCACGGCGATGGTCGACGGTAACGAGACGCGTTGCGGAGTTGTGGGTCGGACACTGACGGCTGCTTGGGACGCGGTCAGTAGAGGAATCTGCGCGTACTGCTGGGCGCGTTTTGCCCCCAAGCTCGCTACGATATCAACGAGCGCCTTTGCGTTGATGGGCTTCGCGAGGAAGTCGTCTGCACCCGACCTCAAAGCGTAGGCTCGAGCCTGGGGGTCGCCGAGCGAGGTGCACATCACGATAGCAGGCGCGGCTGCGATCTCGGTGCGAACGCGCCTGATGAGCTCGATGCCGTCCATCTCGGGCATCATCCAATCGGTGATCAACACGTCGCACGTCGTTCGGCGTAAGAGCTCGAAGGCTTCGGTTCCACTGCGGGCCGACACCCCTTGATGCCCAGCTTTCTCGAGCGTCCTGGTGATCAGGAGCGCCGTGACCGCATCGTCTTCAGCTACAACAATGTTCATGGGATCGCGATCGGTGCAATGGGTTGAGACGCCGCGGAGTAGGTACGCCAAGGCTGTGAAGGACCTTTTGCGTGGCGGCTCCGACTCGCGTCGTGGCAGCAGCAGCACACGGCTCGTCGCGCCCGATCGCGGACGAGAGCCGCCAAGGGCCCGTACGGATTATCGCACCATTGCCTCGCCAGCTTCAGAACAATCGGGAAGGATGGCTCAGCTCCTCGAGTTTGCTCGGACAGACGCGTGGCGCGCATCCCCCTATGAGGACCGTCCATCTGCTTGCGCAACGTGCCAGGCGACGGGCCTGGCGCGCGCGCGTTTGGTCTAGGCTGAGCTTGCAGCGATCAAGCTGCGGCCACGTGACGCCGCAGGCGCGCGAGCTCGATCAACAGTGCATCGTGTGCGGTTTCGATCGCGCTTGCGTCCTGTTTGGCCAGCGCCTGCTCCAGCGCGATAGCGCTGCCCACGAGGACATGCGCGCAGACATTGCCGGCCATCCCCTTGAGCTTGTGGGTGTGCGCGGCGAGCGCGGCCAGGTCGGCCAGGTCGGCCAGCACGGACTGCGCGGCGAGGCTACGCTCGAGCTCCTCGAGGTCAGCCATCGTCCGCCGCAGCACGTCGCGGAAGAAAGCGTGGTCTTCTTCGAACCGTGCCTGGGCTTCTTCGACGTCGATGCCCTCGATCGCTGGCCACGGCGTCGACGACGCCGACGAGGGACTGGGCCGCTCTGCGGCCAAGACCGCGAGCGGCTGGGAGCGAAACCGCTCGACGTGTGCCCGAACACGCGTGATCAGCGAGTCAGGGTCAAACGGCTTGGAGACGAAGTCGTTCATACCCACATCGAGGGCGCGCTGGCGTTCGGTCGCAAGTGCGCCAGCAGTCAGGGCGATGATCGGAAGCGTCGCGAGCTCGACCCGCTGCCGGATCCGGCGGGCAGCCTCGATCCCATCCATGACGGGCATCTGAACGTCCATGAGAACCACGTCGTAGGGCCCGCTGCCTGCTGCCAAGAGCTCCACCGCTTCCTGCCCGTCGCGCGCGGTCGCCATCAGAGCGCCCTCGCGCGCAAGAATGCGCTGCGCGATGTCGCGATTGACGTCGCTGTCGTCCACCAACAGGATACGCACGCCCGGCAGGCGTCGAGGGCTCGCGCTCGGGCGACGCGTGCTCGGCCCCGCTCCACCTTGCCGCGAGCGCGCAGCCACGGCCATGGTCACCGCGCGGCGGAGCGCGGCTGGGGCCACCGGCTTGACGATCAGCGCCTGGGCCCGCTCTGCGCCCGGCTGCGCGCGGAGCAGACTCAGATCATGTGCCGTCATGAGCACCACGCTCGGCTGCGGGAAATCGCCGGCTTGCGCGTCGCGAAGCGCGGCGAGCAGCTGCAGCCCATCGATCTGGGGCATCTTCCAATCGAGCACCACGGCATCGATCGGTCGTCCGAGGCGTGCACGCTCGCGCAGCACCGCCAGGGCCTGCACTGCGCTGCTTGCGCTGCTCGCCTGCCACCCGGCACGCGTGACGTGCGCGACTAAAGCCAGGCGCTGCCCCTCGTGGTCGTCAACCACCAACACGCTCAGCGTCGGACCGCTCTCCGCGACAGGCGCCGTCTGGACACGCTCGAAGGGAAGCGTGCAACTGAAGAGGCTGCCCTGACCGGCCCGGCTCTCGACAGCGACCGAGCCACCCATCATCGTCACCAGCTCTTTCACCAGCGCGAGCCCCAGTCCGGTCCCACCGATGCGCTCGAGCGCTGCGTGTTCGCCCTGGGTAAATGGCGTGAAGAGCTTCGCGAGCAGCGCCGCGTCCATGCCCCTGCCCGTGTCTTCTACCTCGAAGGTCAGCCACACACGCTCCGCCGCGTGGCTCTGTTCGCGGCGCTCCAGGACGTGCAGACGCACCGCACCCTGCGCGGTGAACTTGATTGCGTTGCCCACCAGGTTCGTCAGCACCTGGACGAGCCTCACTCGATCGCCGATCAGAGCATCCACCATGCTCGGCTCCGCATCGACGACCAGCTCAAGCTGCTTGCCGGCTGCGTAGGCATGCATCAAGCTCCCGAGTTCCTCCAGTACCTCCGACACCAAGAACGGCGCGGCCTCGAGCGAGAGTTGGCCGGCCTCGACTTTCGAGAGGTCAAGCACGTCGTTGATCATGGCGAGCAACGTCTTGCTGGAACGCTCGAGCGTCGCGACCAGTCCTTGTTGGTCGTCCGGCAGGGCTGACTTCGCCAACAGGTAGGTCACTCCAACGATGGCTCCCATCGGCGTTCGAATCTCGTGGCTCATGTTGGCGAGGAACATGCTCTTGGCACGATTCGCCGCGTCCGCACGCAGCGATTGCTCGGCGAGCAAGCGGTTGATGTTCTCGAGCTCGAGTGCGTCTCGCTTGTGCTGCGTGAGGTCGACGGCAATCCCGACGTAGCCGGTGATCGCGTCCTTGTCGTCGCGCAGCGCGCTCACGGTGAGCTGCACGGGCACGCGTTCGCCGTCCTTGCGCAGATAGGTCCATTCGTGGACGTCGGGCCGCCCGCTGCGCCCGCTGGCCGTGAAGACCTCGAAGGGAGAAGCCAGGGCGAGCCCAAGCTCGGAGCGCAGGGTCGCGCGCCTCGCGTCCAGCTCGGCCGGGTCGTGCAGCAAGACGGGGCTCGCCTTTCCCACGAGCTCAGCGGCTTGGTAGCCGAGTAGCACCTCTGCTGCTCGGTTGAACAACGTGATGGTTCCCAGCGGATCGCAGGCGAAGATCGCCGACCCCACATGGCTGAGTATGATGCTGTGCAGCGCCTCCTCCACGACCCGCCGCCGCGCCATCTCGGCGAGCAAGTGCTCATTCAGCTCTTGTAGCTCCGCCGCGTGGCGCTGCGCACCTTCGAGCACCAGGGCACGTAGGCTGGCGGCGGCCTCGACCTGAAAGCTCTGCCAAGGCTCGCTGCGTCCGCGCAAGGTCTTTTTCCAGAGTGCGAACGAGCTCCTTGGACTCAGGGGCGTGCCCCTTAGCTGATCGCGCTCGTGCTTGTCGGGCTCGCCAGCCCAGTCGACGACGCGGTCTACAGACGGACGGAACCAGACGACACAGTCTCCGCGGTGACGATCGAGAGCGACTGCGAGCACACCGCTCGCTCGCTGCGCGAGCTCCGGGGGCATCGTCATTTGCTCTGACAACCGGTCGGTCACGAACACCTCGCTGCTGCTCGGCCAACGCAGCGCGCCGATCAGCTGGCGCAGGTCGGGCTCGTCCGGAGTGTCGCCCACCGTATGCAGCTGGTTGCCGATCAAGACCGCGGCACCGGCCGCCTCGGTGAGGCCGAGCAGCTCGCTGCTGGCCAGCGAGCCAGCACCACCGCGTCCAGACGCGTAGGCACGCAGCAACTTCCCTTCGATCGCCTTGGTACGCAGATCGCGCTCTGCCGCCTCCTGACGCACTCGGCTCGCGATGTGCCACGACAATACCTGACCCAAGAACTCGCTGCTCTCGCGAACGGTGTGATCGACGATGCGCGGTCCGCTGAGGTGGTGACAGACGATCAGCCCCCAGAGTCGATCGTCGAGCACCAGTGAGATGGACATCGAAGCCCTTACGCCCATGTTCCGCAGATACTGACAGTGGACGGGAGAGAGGCTCCGCAGCACGCAGAAGCTCATGTCGAGCGGCTCTCCACCGGCCTTGCAGACCAGGGGCACCGGGCGGTCGTCCACGTCGCCGACGAAGCGCAGCCAGTTGGCCATATAGAGCTTGCGCGCCTGCTCCGGAATGTCGGACGCAGGAAAGTGCAGGCCAAGGAATGACTCGCCCTGGGAGCGCTTGGACTCGGCGACGACCTGGCCGCTCCAGTCCTGTTCGAAGCGATGCACCAGCACGCGGTCGAAGCCGGTCAGGGCTCGGATTTCTTCGGCGGCGACCGAGAACAGCTCGTCGAGTGTCTGACAGGTCTGCAGGCGCGCCACCGAGCGGCGCAGCCGTGGATGAAACCCGACACTGGCGACTGGCGGTTCGAGCTCGATCACCAAGAGCTCCTGGCTGGCACGATGCAAGACCGCATCGAAGGGTCGGCCGTTGGCGGCGATGAGCCGCAGCGGACTCTCTTCACGCGGTCGCACACTGGCACTGACCAGCCCACTCGCCTGCGCA
>Ga0105048_10015754_pt1 | contig 11715 bp, 11 predicted proteins | sample MAT05_FD_78382 | JGI IMG/M metagenome (GOLD analysis project Ga0105048, IMG submission 78382) | Freshwater microbial communities from Lake Fryxell liftoff mats and glacier meltwater in Antarctica - MAT-05 | ecosystem: Environmental > Aquatic > Freshwater > Ice > Liftoff microbial mat | place...
GACTCTCATTCTCTCGGCTCTGTTGGGAACATTCATCGCCGCTCTGCCCACCCTAGCAGCCGATGACGACAAGTGGGCCACCATCAAGGGAAGCGTGACTTTTCCTGGCGCTCCTCCGAAGCAGGATCCGATCATCCCCGGCGTTGACAAAAACGTCTGCTCGAAGGATCAAGCGGCGGGCCTGCTCGAAGAAGACTTTATCATCAACGGCAAGAATAAGGGGCTAAAGAACGTCTTCGTCTGGATTCGACCGGTCGATGCCGAGAAGGACGACAAGTTCCCCAAAGATCAGATCCACCCGGATCTCGTGAAGCCGGCCAAGCCGACAGTCGAGATCGATCAACCCTGCTGCCGGTTTATCCCGCATGTCCTCGGCGCTCGTGAAGGGCAGAAGATCAGCATCAAGAACTCCGCCCCGGTCGCTCACAATGCTAAGTGGTCGTCGAAGAACAACGGCGACATCAACCCGCTATTGCCCGCGGGCGGCGTCTTCAACAAGCCGGAAGAACTGGTCTTCGAACCGGGCGAGATCGTCCTGCAGTGCAACATTCACGGCTGGATGAAGGCGAGCGTCCGCGTGTTCGATCATCCGTACTTCGCAATCACTGATGAAGACGGCAACTTTGAAATCATGAACGCCCCGGTCGGCAAGTTCAGCCTGTACGTTCACCACAACGCCAGTGGCTGGCTCGGCGGCGCGGCGGGTCGCAAGGGGCAGCCGATCGAGATCAAGAAGGGCGGCACGGACGTCGGCGTCTTGAAATGGTAGTAATTCATCGTGAAGCCGCGAGGCCGAGTCTTTGGAGCGCTCCGCTCCAAAGACTCGGCCTCGCGGCTTCACACTTACATCCGCTCGACAGTACGAATCCCCAGCAATTCCAGCGTTTTCTGAATGACGCGTGCCGTCAGGTCGCAAAGCAGCAATCGGCTGTCGCGGAGGGCTGGCGTCTCCGCCTTCAGCACGGGGCAGTTTACGAAGAACGAACTGTACGCCTTTGCCAGATCCCACAGATAACTCGTCAAATGATTGGGCATCGCCTCGCTCGCGGCCACGTCGAGCGCCTCGCTCCAGCGCAGCAGTTGCAGGGCGAGAGCTCGTTCGGCTGGCATTTCCAGCAGCACTTCAGGCGGCGTGGCCCGCAGCGTCTCCGCGGCGATCTCGGCCTTCCGGAAGATGCCCCGGCAGCGGACATAGGCGTACTGCATATAGGTGGCCGTGTTACCGTCGGTGGCCAGCATCTTCACGAAACTGAACTTGTAATCGGATGTTCGATTCTGCGAAAGGTCGGCGTACTTGACCGCGCCGAGGCCGACTGTTTCAGCGATATCATTGCGTTCTTCGGCTGAAAGTTCCGGCACGTCTTCGTTCCGACTGCGCCGATCCGCGAGCGTTTCTTCGTATTTGCGGGCACCCATGATGACCGCTTCATCAAGGAGATTAGCCAGCGTCACGGGATTGCCTTCGCGTGTCTTCAACGGCTGGCCGTCGTCGCCGAGTACGGAACCGAACGAAGTGTGCTGCATCGAGACGTTGCCATAACCCCAGCGTGCGGCTTCCGCGAACAGCGTTCGGAAGTGCAGGGCCTGTCGGGCATCGACGACGTACAACATCGTATCGGGTCTGAATTGTTCGATGCGAAGCTTGATCGTCGCCAGATCCGTGGTCGTGTAGGTGAAGGCCCCATCTCGTTTTTGGATAAGGGCGGGTGGATCTTCCTTGAGCTTCTCCTCGGTCGTTCTGGGAACGTTGCCCTTGGCGTTGGGAATGACGACCGCACCGTCGCTGTCGAACGCGATGCCGCGTTTCTTGAGATCCTCGACGATTCCGGGCAACATTGGGTGATAGAAACTCTCGCCATGCATATTGTCGAACTTCACATCGAGACGACGATAAATTGCTTCAATCTCCGCCATGCACGCGGGCATGAAACATTTCCAGAGTTCGACATTCTCCGGATCGCCCGCGTGAAGCTTGACCGTCTCGGCCCGATAGGCCTGAGCGACGGGGTTGTTGGCATCGCCCTCGTCATCGTCATCTTTGGCCTTGGCATGCTCACGCACCAACTTGTAGAGGCGAGCTAGTTCGTGCAACGTGTCAGTCTTGAAGGCAGCCTCGTCGCGAAAGTTCTTGTAGCCGTACAGCAGCATGCCGAACTGCGTGCCCCAGTCGCCGAGATGGTTGTCGCCGACGACCCTGTGGCCGAGGAAGCGTAAGAGTCGGCTGAGGGCTTCGCCGATGATGGTGCTGCGCAGGTGGCCGACGTGCAACGGCTTGGCGACGTTGGGACCGGAATAATCGATGACAAAGGTTTTCGGCGTCACCAGCGGGACGATGCCGATGCGCTCATCGCCGCCAATGGTTCGGATGGCCGACGCCAGCCAGGCGTTCTTAAGACGCAGGTTGATGAAACCCGGTCCGGCGACGCTCGGTGCCTCGATCAAGTCGTTGGCCGGCAGTTTGCTGATAATCTCGGCGGCGACTTCCGGCGGTTTGCGCTTGAGGACCTTCGCCAACGGCATGGCGAAGTTGGCTTGGTAGTCGCCATGCTCGGCATTCTGAGCTGGCTTGATCATCGCCAAATAGTCCGCCAGCTTGGCGGGATCGGCGGCGAGTCCGGCCAGGATTGGCTGGAAGAGAGTTTTGATTTCAGTGAGAAAGTTCATTGGCTGTTCGTTAGGTGGGAAGCGTCATTCAACTATCCGTGGCGAGCCGCTGCTTTGGCCGTGATCAAGCGATTGACGGGACTAAGAATCGGTAGTTTCCAACGGTGTGGTCGAAGATGTCGCGGCAAGAGGAGACACTTTTGCTCATCGATCCATTCTTCCACGTAGGGAAGGTCGTGGCGGGTCAGATAAGCAATGTAGCGATCTACCCAATCAGGAGGACACGACAGAATTTGCCATGAGCGGAATATGCTCGTGCGAATTTCGCCGATCAATTCATTCTCAACAAAAGATTCATCGTTCGACGAGTAACGAATGGAGCCGTTCCGATCGACTTTGTGGCGAATCGATGCCGATTCAAGCCGTGCAATCAATCGCTTATTGAGCTTTTCATTCGCAAAACGAAAGGAAAGATCCAGCGACATGCGAACGAAATCCTTGTTTAAGACGGCATCATGTATGGGGTTGAATGCCCGCAATTACAATTGCAAGGGGCACCGCCGGGCGTGTGACAACCGGCCGCGATGCACAGCTCTTCCGATACCTTTCTCGCTTGTCGAAAGGTGTCTCCGTAGCCGACGAATACTCTGCCCGCACAGCCGGGCCGGCAACTTCCCCGCGCCTTTGTCGTGGAGCGCCATCGATTTTTCTTGGGCTTCGGAGGCATCTCAATGTCGCGAAGTCGAATAGTGGTCCGCGTACGATTCCTTGAATCGCGTTTAATGAACAACAGTCGTTTGAAATCACCCTATTCCCGTTCCCAATCCACGCGTTTGGCGTCGGCCCAGAGTTCTTCCAGGGTGTAGTACTGCCGCGTGTCCGGGTCGAACACGTGAACGAGGATGTCGCCGTAATCTTGAATGATCCACTTGCTCGCTTCATAGCCTTCGATGCCGATGCGCTTGTCCCCCTCCGCGTGGAGGGCGGCGTCGATGCCTTCTGCCAGCGCGTGGATCTGCCGTCGGCTGGTGCCGGTGACAATCACGAAGTAATCGTAGAGAGGGGTTAGCGCCCGCATGTCGAGGATGACTATGTCGCGGGCCTTGTTGTCCTGAGCGGTGCGGGCACACAAACACGCCCGTTCACGGGCGTCACTCAGTATCCGGGCTGGTGCACTATCGAGCGTCGCGGTTAGCAAGTGACCTCCTTCGCGGCATGGGATAACCGGGAGGTAGTCACGCACGGACAAGCCGGACGCGGCTTTCGTGTCAGTGCTGCCGTGGAACACCTCCCGTGCTTCGAAACGATCGAACCATGCCACATTGGGCTCGCGCGCCGATGCGCGAACCTCTACCTACATCATCTCGGCCTTTTTCGCAAAGGTCAAGAAGGGAATCCAGAAACCTTCATTCATTCGTCACGGTTCAGCCTCGAATCACTCATTCTATGGAGTTCAGACACGCCCGGCCTTCCATAGGTTCTCACCCTTCGCGAAATTCATATCATCGAAGTCATCGTGTAGACGCCGGTGCTCGAGCGCTCCCCTCCGGGTCGCGGCTTTACAAGAACTTTTCTCTCTTCGGAGTTCGACCGATGCCGAAAGTGATGATCGCGCCTGCTCCTCTAGCTAAATTGCAGGGCGAATTTGTCCAAGTTTTGAAGCGGGCCGGGTTCGAGCTCGTGTATCCCCCACATCAGAAACAGCTTCTTGAAGACGAAGTAATCGATCATCTCAAGGGCGTTTCGGCGTGTTTAGCCGGCTCCGAACCCTATACCCCAAAGGTTTTTGAAAAACTTCCCGATCTCAAGATCATCGCCCGGGCCGGCGTGGGTTACGATGCGGTCGACGTTCAAGCCGCCACGGTACATGGCGTCGTCGTCACCATTGCTCCCGGGACCAATCAAGATTCCGTTGCCGAGCATACGTTCATGCTCATGCTGGCTCTCGCCAGAAATCTGCTCAGCCAGCACCTTCCCATCAAAGAGGGTCAATGGTTGCGGCAAGCGAATCTTCCCCTCCGCGGCCGGGTGCTCGGGCTCGTCGGCCTTGGCCGCATTGGCAAGTCGGTCGCCCTGCGCGGCATTGCCTTCGGGATGAAGATAGTCGCTTATGAGCCATTCCCGGATAAGGCCTTTGTTGAGAAACATGGCATCAAGCTTCTGACACTTGAAGATGTGCTGAAACAGGGCGACTATGTTTCTCTTCACCTTCCCGCATCCGCGGAGACTCGCCACCTCATCGGAGCGAAGAATCTACCCTTGATGAAGCCGACCGCCTTCCTGATCAACACAGCCCGCGGCGCCGTGGTCGATGAAATGGCCCTCGCCGAAATTCTCAAGGACAAGAAGATCGCGGGAGCGGGGATCGACGTCTTCGACGAAGAACCGCCGTTGAAAGATAACCCGATCCTCAAGCTCGATAACGTGGTGCTGACCTCTCACACGGCCGGGGTCGATACGCAATCGCGCGACGAGATGGCTCTACTCGCGGCCCAGTGCATCGCCCGCATCTCACAGGGCGAGTGGCCGACCGAGTGCATCGTCAATCCCGAAGTGAAGGCCAAGTTTAAGTGGAAGGCCTGATGGCAAAGTCACTCTTCATCGCGGTTGGGCAAGACGGTTTGCGGATCGCGTCCGCGGATGGAGCGACCTGGCAACACGCCCAGACCGGCAAGGAAGGCGAGACCTACCGGGCCGCGGCGGCGGGCAACGGCGTCTTCGTTGCCGTCGGCTCATTCGGCGGCGGGAACATTCTTTCCGTCACTTCCGACGGCAAGACCTGGAAGTCGCAAAACCTGGACGCTAAGTATGTAAAGTACCTCCGCGGCCTCGGCTTCGGCAACGGGTACTTTCTCGGCCTCGGCGGTGACCCAGGCTCCGTCGGCAGTTCCAAGCCCTTCGTCATGACGACCGAAAAAGGCGAGAAGTGGGACGGGCCTTTCGACATCCCCGGCAAGCATATCCTCCGCCGGGTCGCGTTCGGCAATAAGCTTTTCGTGGCCGCCGGCGATCGCGGCCGACGAGCCGTTTCAACGGACGGAAAAGTGTGGAAGGACGCCCCGGAAGGTAAAGCGATCGACACACTCGTCGACATCGCGTTCGGCAATGGCGTTTTTGCCGGGGTCGGACTGCACGGTCTAAGGCTCATTAGCAAGGATGGTCTGACCTGGACGAATCGCCAGGTGGGCGAAGAAGGGGAGCATCTCAACACCATCGTCTGGGCGAAGGATCGGTTCGTCGCCATCGGCGCCGGGGCAACGTTCTTCTCGCCGGACGGCATCACCTGGGAGCGCAAGGCAAACGAGAACGCCCCGCAGACGGCCGTTTATGGCAACGGTGTTTTCGTCGGGGCTCTCTGGAAGGGGCGACTGCTGCTCTCGAAAGACGCCGTGAAATGGAACGAAGTCCACAAGGCCGAGAAACACGTTGAGGCGTTAGCGTGGGGCGAAGTGTGATTAATCTTGAAAGCCCAGGGACGGCCGTCCCTGGCCTTTGGAGTTCAATACGTTACCGCGGAAACACAACCCGCCCCGGCGTCGTCGTGCGGATGCTGTAGAGCGTGCCGCCCGCCGTGACGTAGAGCGTCTGCCGATCGGCGCCGCCGAAGGCGCAGTTGGTCACTTCGTCTTTCGGAACGGGCAGGAAGGCCAATTGTTTCCCGTCGATGTCGAAGACATAGATGCCGGCCTTGACGTCCGTGGCAGGCTCGAAGGGCGGGCTCGCCTTGTTCAGACCGCCGGCAACATACAAGCGCCCTTTCGAATCCTGCTTGATGCCGTCCGGCCCGCGCCCTTCACCCCAATCGTGCAGCATCTTCTTGGTCGACAGGTCGACAGACCCATCTTTTTTCAACTCAAAGCGGTAGAGTTTCCGAGCCCCGTTTTTCACGTTGTTGTTATTGTCAGCCACGAAGAGGTACTTGTCGTCCGCGGAAACGAGAACGCCGTTTGGGCGTTCCAGTTCGCGGCCAATGATCCGTTCGACTTTCTTGTCCGCGTCGATGCGGTAGACCCCTTCGACGATCTGGTTCTTCTCATCAGTCATTTCGAGGTGTTTACGCGGGCCGTAGCACGGATCGGTGAAATAGATCCGGCCTTGTGTATCCACGGTGATGTCGTTCGGCTGGTTGTAGCGCTTATCGCCAAACTTATCGGTCAGGACGGTGATCTTGCCGTCGAGCTCCGTACGCGTCACTCGACGTTGGACGGGTTCGCACGCTAAGAGACGACCCTGAGCGTCGAAGAGCAATCCATTCGTTCCCGCGTTCTTGCGATAGACATTCACCTTTCCCATGGGGTCGAGCTGATTGATGTTTCCGTTATTCCCGCTCATGAGGATGCCGAGTTCGGGATGCCAGGCCGGTCCTTCTCCCCCACCCTCGGCCTCGACTTTCAGGGCGGCCTCCTTGACGAAGATTTCGTCCTCGGCACGAGAAAGTGTGGCCAAACTAACGACAAAAGTGATGACAAACAAATAGCGCATGGTATGATCTCCCACTCGTGAATCGGGCGTACAATGTTTTAGAGCACTCCACCAATCACTTTCAAGGAAATGTTTGAATGAAAGCACTCATTCTGTTGGCGGAAGGATTCGAGGACTTGCACTTCTTTTATCCCTGGTATCGGCTGAGGGAAGAGGGCATTCGCGTGACGGTGGCGAGCGCGACGGCCCAGGTGCTGACCGGACTGCACGGCTACAAGATCGAGCCGGACATGCCGATTCACGAGTTGAATCCTTCGGAATATGACATCCTGATCATCCCGGGCGGCAGTTCGCCCGAAAAATTGCGGCTGCGTGAAGAGGCAGTCGACGTCGCCCGGACGTTCGTGGAAGAAGACCGTATTGTCGCGATTATCGGTCACGGGGCGCAGCTACTCATCAGCGCGGGGGCGATCGACGGCCGGGTGCTGACGTGTGCTCCAGGCATCCGTGACGATGTGCGGGCCGCGGGCGGCGTCTATCGCGAAGAAGCTGTCGTGGTTGCCGGCACGCTAATTAGCAGCAGAGTTTCGGACGACCTACCCATGTTCTGCCAAAAGATCATCGCGAACTTGACCGCCAAAGCATGATGAAAGGTGAGCGCCTTGAACAACGGATCACTCCGATTCCTGCCGATTATTATTGGCATGGTCGTTCTCGCCGGTTACGCGGCCAAAGGCTGCCGCGAGGGACCATTCGGGCGTTCGCAGATTGTTACGATTTCGCCCGAGCAGGAACTCTCGCTCGGCCGACAGGCGTACACGCAGGTTCTTACCAAGGAACGCGGCAACGTCATCCAAAAAGGGCCGATCGTTGACGAGGTGCGTGAGGTCGGCAACCGCCTGCGCCGAGCTTCCGAAGACCCGGCCATCCGTGAACTGCTGAAAATCAGCAAGGACTTACGGCTCGACTGGGAATTCAACATCATCCAGAGCAAACAGATCAATGCCTTCTGTCTGCCCGGTGGGAAGGTAGCGATCTACACCGGTATCCTACCGGTGTGTCAGACCGATACGGGCCTGGCGGTCGTCATGGGGCACGAGATCGGCCACGCTCTGGCCCGCCATGGCGCCGAGCGCATGGCTCAACAGCAGATGGTCGCCATCGGCCAGTTGGCGGTCGCGTCCTCTATCGGCAATCTCGATTATCGCAAGCAGCAGATGGTTTTGGGGATGCTCGGCGTCGGCGCCCAAGTCGGTGTGCTTCTCCCGTTCAGCCGCAACCATGAATCAGAGGCGGATCACATCGGCATCGTTCTCATGGCGGCAGCCGGGTACGACCCTGCCGAGGCGCCAATCTTCTGGGAACGGATGGGCAAGGCCGGTGGCGGCCGCGGGCCGGAGTTCTTGTCGACGCATCCCAATCCGGAAACGCGCGTCGCTGACTTGCGAAAGTGGATGAGTGAGGCGATGGCCATTTATGACCGTTCTCCGCACGTCAAATCGCGGCCGTTGCCTGCCATCACCTATCCCTGACCCATTGACGTCACTGTGGGCATTCAGGCAGCGTGGCGATCCTTTGCTGAAAAGTGAGCGATGCGAATTGATTTGACCTCATTCGAAGCGGTCGGAACGCTGGTTTGGCGCTTGAGGACATGAGTCCGGTATGTCGCTTGCGCCAGTTCCATCACGCGCACCTGGAAATCCCGAAAGGCGGCAAAACGCCGCTCAGGATGATATCGCCAGCAGGCGAACCGGATCCTCGCACCGAGCACCATCAACTGAGCCCAGCGGCGTGTTCTTCGTACGCGGTGAAGCATTCCAGCGCGGCCGAGCTCCACGTCTCTCAATTTCATGACCACCGGATCGCTCGGGAGATTGGTGGATGCAGCGAAGTATCTCTCGCAAAAATTCCGCTCATGCGTGTCGCAATATGCACTTTCGCCCCAAGCGTAGCTCCAAATATTGTCGAAGATCTCGCTGAGATAGTACGTGTTAACGTGCCTGACACCGGCTTCCGCGATCGAACCGATCGTATACCCTTTGGCATGCAACTCAGCGGCCAGGAGCGCCTCGGCAAACGCGCTATAGGCTGGTTTCAAGCCACCCACTTGATCGTACGCGTCGCGCAGCAGAATGAAGCCGCGAATTCGCAGCTTGTTCCAGTGCCCCGGCAACGACCACTGTCGCGAATCGTGCTCCGCCAGCAGATCTTCCATCTTCGCCACGCCGGTGTGGTTGATGCCACGCCAGCGGACAGAAGCGCCGACATAGGCAGGATCTTCCATAAACCGGGCGGCAGCTTCCAGGCACTCGGGATCGGCCAGGCAGTGATCCTCGGAAAAGAATAGGTACGAACCGCGTGCCGCTTTCACACCGGCCGCGTAACATGCGAACGTACCCGCCCGGTCGCAGGTCATCAACGAATCTTGAGGACGAAGATAACTGCGAATTGCCGCGTCCCGTTTCGGTTTCAAGTCGGGAGTGACAACAATCAATTCGAATTGTTCGGCCGGAAGGGTCTGATCGCGAGTCCAGCTAGCCAGATGTTCGGGCCGGCCACGAGGGTCGCCAAAGGGAATGATCACGGAAATCAACGGCGGAGCGCTCATGGAATACCCGCCAAATATCACGGGGCGATCTTCACTCGCGCCTTTTCCCCCATTTACCTCGCAGCGTCAAGGCCAAAGGTTTCCCTGCATGCGGAAGAATCGATCCTTCGTTGATATAAATACTGCATGGTTTATCTTTCACGCATCTACACGAAATCCGGCGATGCCGGCGAGACGGGGCTCGGCGACGGGCAGCGCGTGCGCAAGGATCATCCCCGCGTGGCCGCGTACGGTTCCGTCGACGAACTCAGTTCCGTCATGGGCCTGGCGCTCCTCGTGCCTGATCTCCTTGAACGCGATCTGCTCCGAGAGATTCAGAACGATCTCTTCGATGTGGGGGCCGATCTGTGCGTACCTGCCGCCGAGAATGAACAGCCGGGAGCGCGATTGCGCGTCACGCCCGTTCAGGTCGACAAACTTGAGAAGGCGATCGACCGCTTGAACGAACGGTTGCAACCGCTGCGCAGCTTCATCCTACCGGGGGGAACGCCTGCCGCCGCCCATCTGCATCTCGCCCGTACCGTATGTCGTCGGGCCGAGCGTGATGTCGTGTCTCTGATGGAAAGCGAAGCGATCAATCGTAATGCCATGATCTACTTGAATCGTCTTTCAGATCTCCTGTTCGTTCTCGCCCGAGTCGCAAACAACGAGGGGCGCGACGATATCCTCTGGAAGCCCGGCGGCAAGAGCGAGGGCTGAACCGATGGCCCCGCACGCCCGACTCGCCCCGTCGCCGACCGGGGCACAACACGTCGGCAACGCCCGGACTTACCTGATCGCCTGGCTCTCGGCCCGGTCGCAAGGCGCAACACTGAGTTTGCGGATCGAAGACATCGACTCGCCCCGTGTCAAGGCCGGCGCGGCCGAGCTCATTCTCGAAGATCTACGCTGGCTCGGTCTCGACTGGGACCACGGGCCGATCGTGCAGACGGAGCGCCTCCCCCTCTACGAGGAAGCACTCCGCGTCCTGCAAAGGAAAGAACTCGTCTATCCCTGCACCTGTACACGTTCCGATGTGGCCGAGGCCGCGAGCGCTCCGCATCTAGAGCATGAAGGCCCAGTTTATCCGGGAACCTGTGCACACCGCCGAGTTGCTGATGCCGTAACGCTCGATCGCCCTTATTCCTGGCGATTGCGTGTCGACGACTCGCCCAGTTTCATCGACGGATTTCGCGGTCCAACCTCGAGCGACCTCCGCATGATCGGCGGCGATTTCGTCGTCTGGAAATCCGCCCTCACGCCCGCGTACCAGTTGGCCGTGGTCGTTGACGACATGGCCATGGGCATCACCGAAGTCGTTCGCGGCGACGACCTCGTACCATCAACACCACGGCAGCTTCTACTCTTCCGAGCACTGGGCGGCATCGCTCCCAAGTACATCCACGTGCCGCTCGTCGTGGGACCCGATGGCCGCCGACTTGCCAAGCGTCACGGCGACACCCGGCTGGTGACATTGCGCGAAAACGGTGTGCGTGCCGAAACGCTCATCGGTCTGCTGGCCTGGTCATGCGGTTGGTTGCCAAAACCAGAACCGATCACCGCCCGCGAGTTGCTGCCGCTGTTTCGGTTGGAGACGATACCGCGTGAGGCGTTCACGTTGACGCCGGAGATAATTTGAGTTGAGAGATAGCGTCGGGCGAAAAAATTTTAGGGCGCCTTGGTCCCGCCGATTTCAGTCGTCATGCCAACGGCCGTTCTTGGTCAATAAACCTCATCGTGTGAACCCATCGTTTGCAAATGAATGGCCTCCGCGCCTTCGTGCTGAACAAACTCGAAGATAAGCCGCAAGTCATAGCCCGCGCTACAGGCCCATGACCCCTCCAGTTCGCCCTTGAGCTTATGTGTTTTCAAAGCGGCATGAAACGCATCGTCCGCGAGAGACTCAAACACCGCATGAAGGATTGGACCCGTTTCCGGATGCTTCTTCAGTAGCCGCCGTGCCGCGCGGACGAACGCTGCCGATTGAAGCCCAGCGGGTGGGCTTTGCCCCCGTGATCGTGTGATGCCCCCTGGGCGGAAAGCAACCACGATTCTTCTGCCGGAAAGGGACACACCCCTCTCCAGAAGAATCCAACATGTCC
>Ga0105048_10015757_pt1 | contig 11713 bp, 8 predicted proteins | sample MAT05_FD_78382 | JGI IMG/M metagenome (GOLD analysis project Ga0105048, IMG submission 78382) | Freshwater microbial communities from Lake Fryxell liftoff mats and glacier meltwater in Antarctica - MAT-05 | ecosystem: Environmental > Aquatic > Freshwater > Ice > Liftoff microbial mat | place...
AAGGCTCAACCAACTCGCGGCCGCAGCCCCGTGAGCCCTTTTGCTCCGCGGAAATCGCCTTCCGCACCACTCGGGACCTGAACAGTTACTCTTAATCCTTGGTCTCTCAGTCCTTAATCCTTATTGCTAGTGCGCGAAGCGCTCGCAAAATTTTGGACATGCCCGTCTCCCGTCCGCCATTGCTGACCTTGCTGCAAGAAGTCCTGGGTTGGACCCTGGACCGGACGGCCGACCTGCCCAAGAGCCAGCGCTACACCTTTGGACAGCGCCTCGATGGCGTGACGGTGGATGCCCTGCTGTTGGTACAGCGGGCGGCGGTGACCGGTGACCGCGCGCAAAAGGCCCGACACCTGGCGGAATTGGGCGTGCTGCTGGAGCAGTTGAACCTGCTGTGGGAACTCGTCCACCAGCGCCGTTGGATCAGCCAGCAACAATTGATCTTTGTGGCCGGCAAGCTGGGCGAAGCGGGCCGGATGACCGGTGGCTGGCTCAAGCAGGCCCGGGGAGGCGCGGCATGACCGCGCGGCAGTGGCGGAAGTCGTGCTCCCTTGAGGCCATCGCCTCGCTGGAGAATTTGTTCCTGGCGGCCGGGAAAGCCCGCCGGGGAAAGACCCGGCGGCCGGACGTGGAGGATTGGTGGAGTCACCGCGCCCATTATCTGGGAAGGCTTCGGCAGACACTGCTCGCCGGTGACTGGCAACCCGGCGGCTACCACATGTTCGAGATTCACGACCCGAAGCGTCGGATCATCGCCGCCGCACCGTTCGAGGACCGCGTGGTGCACCACGCCCTCTGCAATCGAATGGCCCCCGTACTGGAGCGACGTTTCATTGCGCGAAGTTTCTCCTGTCAGATCGGGAAGGGTACCACGGCGGCCCGGGACTGCTGCCGGCAGTTGACCAACCGACATGTTTTCGTGCTCAAGTGCGACGTGCGGAAGTTCTTTCCCAACATCGACCACGCCATCCTGCTCGGAAAGCTTTCCCGCTGGATTGCCTGTCCCGGCGCGCTGGGTCTGGTGACGAAGATCCTGAACAGCCATCGCACGGGGGGCGAGATTGCGGCTCCCCTGTTTCCCGGCGACGACTGGATCGAGGCCGCTGCCCACCCTCGCGGTCTGCCCATCGGCAACCTCACTAGCCAGATCTGGGGCAACTTTTACCTGGATGATCTGGACCACTGGGTCACCGAGACGCAGCGGCACGGAGAATACCTGCGCTACACCGACGATTTTCTGCTCTTCGGTGATGACCGCAATCGACTGTGGGAGCTGCACGAGGGGATCGTCGGGCAACTGGCCGGCCTGCGCCTGAAGCTCGCCGAGCCCAAGTCGCGGCTGCTGGCGACGCGTGAGGGAGTGCCGTTCTGCGGCTTTCGATTCCTGCCCGAACTGGCACCGCGCATCCTGGGGCATACCAAGCGACGGTTTGAGCGGCGACGTTATGCCTTGTTCGCGCGTCGGGATCTGACCCGCCTCGGAGCGAGCGTGTTCGGCTGGTATCAGTTCAGCCGGGAAGCGAATGCCGAAGGACTGCGAAAGGCGTATGTCCGCTGGCCGCTGGCAACCCGCCTGAAGCGGCGGCAGCGGAGGAATCCGCGCGGGCAACAGGGCGGCGTGCCAACTCAACGGTCGTCACGAGCGGCTCCGGCGAAGAATCCAACCTGGACGCCATCGAATTCCCCTCAACAAACCCCATGGCTGGACTGACCTGGCTCCATCTCTCCGATTGGCATCAACGTGGGCCTGACTTCGACCGTCAGGTGGTCCGCGACGCTCTACTCGCCGACCTGCGCGACCGCGCGACGCTGGATCCCGCGCTGGCCGATGTGGACGCCGTGTTCTTCAGTGGCGACGCCGCATGGGCCGGCAAGGCGGAGGAGTTTGCCGCGGCCCGGCAGGTTCTCTTCGATCCTGTGTTGAAGGTCTTGAAGGACGGCGGACTGCCGCCTAAAAAACTCTTCTTTGTTCCCGGGAATCACGATCTCGGCCGCAGCCACGTCGCCGCGATGCTGCCACCTGCACTTCAAAAACCACTGACTACGGACGCCGAGGTCCAACATTGGCTCACGGACGACAAACGACGGAACCGTGTTCTGGAGCCCTTCGAGGACTACGCGGCTTTCGTGACCGGCTTTACCGGACAGAAGACGCCCGCCTACGCCAGCACTTGGTCCGGCTTCATCAATCAGAAGACGGTCGGCATCCTGTGCCTCAATTCCGCCTGGATGTGCGGGCGCAATCTGAACGCCAAGTCCCAGGTCAATGATTACGGATTCCTGACCGTGGGAGAGCCGCAGATCCACGACGCGCTGCGGAGCATTGAGGCTGCTGACGTGCGCATCGCGCTGATTCATCACCCGTTCCCGTGGCTTGCCGAGTTTGATCGAAACCCTCTCGAAGACCGTCTGAAGCGAACTTGCCACTTCATCGTGCATGGCCACGAGCACCAGCCGAAATTCAGTCTGGAGCGGGCACTCTCTGGAGAGTGCGCGGTCATCCCAGCCGGTGCCTGCTACAACCGTCGTATTCCCGACAATCCGCGCCACACTAATGCCTACAACTTCGTCCACCTGAATTTCGATACTGGCAAGGGATTGATCTACCTGCGCCGCTGGAGCGAGACGCAGGGAAAATGGATTCCAGATCACGACTCGCACGACGGCGGGAAGTTTACCTTCCAGTTACCGAAGGAACTTGGCACTCCTAGGCCACCGACGACGACTTACCTGCCGGACATCGGCCAAGAAACCCACGCCCTCCAACTTTACCGCGAACGGTTGCTAGCCCTTACCGCCGAACTTGAACTCATCGGCCTTGGCCACGGCGTCCAGATCAAGCTCCCGATTGAGCAGGCCTATGTGCCGCTGAATGTCGCCGCCATCCGCGATCTGCAACGCGATCCTGCCGGCCGGTACGACGAGAAGCACATGAAGGAGCACGATCACTGCGACCGCAACGTCCGCCTCGCTGAGATGTTCAAGTGGGCGGCCCGTTTCAAATCCCGCGGGGTCGTGCTGCTCGGCGATCCGGGCGCCGGCAAGACCACCGGCGCTCGCCAGTTCTGCTGGCGGGTTCTTACTGAGAAGGACCTTCCCAAGGCGCTGGGCCTGCCGGCGGGAGCCATCCCGGTCCTCCTGCGTCTGCGAAATGTCACCAGCGCCCATCTGGCCGCTGGACTCAAGGCCTTCATCACCGAAGGCGTCGCCGGTACGCTGCTGTCTGACGACCACGCCCAGCCCGGACCCGACCTGCTCGCGCGGCGGGGGGTGCTTTGGATTTTTGACGGACTGGATGAAGTGGTCAGCGAGGACGCCCGCGTCCGGGTTTGCGAGTGGATCCGGGAGGCCCTGGCCTCCCGCCCGGGCGACTACTTCCTGGTGACCAGCCGCTATCAAGGCTACCAGGGGCCCGTGGACCTGGGGGCGGACTTCTGCGAGTTCCACGTCAAGCCGCTGGAAGTCGATCAATCCGCCCAGTTTGTGGAGTGTTGGTATCGCGCCGTCTATGGGCGGCTGCACGCAGACGACCCGGAGTCTCTGGTCAGGGCCGCGGCTGAGGCGCGGGCGCTCCTGGATCTGCTGCAGCAACCGGAGTATCGCGTCGGTCGTCTGCGGGAACTCCCGGCCAATCCGCTGCTGCTCACCATTCTCTGCCTCGTTCACCATCAGGATCACAATCTGCCCCGGCGCCGCGCCGACCTCTACGCCCGCTGCGTGCGGGTGCTGATGGAGCACTGGCGCAAGGAGCTGTGGAAGGCGCAGGGGATCTCCGGGTTTGACCCCGAGGCGGCGGAAGGCGTCCTGGCCTCGGTTGCCTGGTGGCTGCATGAGCAGGAGGGCCGGATCACGCACAGCGTCACCGAACTGGGTGCGGTGGCCTCGAAGGCCTTGGCGGACCTCGCGCCGGGCGCAGCGCTGGGACGGGATGGCGAGGCGTTCATCAGGCGGATGCGCGATGAGAGCGGCGTGCTGGCGATGTGGAGCGCGGGTCAGTGCGGGTTCCTCCACCTGACCTTCCAGGAGTATCTCTCGGGTCTGCACGCCGCCCGCGAGGGAAAGGTGGACGAACTCGCGGGCCAGGCAGGCAAGAGTTGGTGGCGCGAAGTCATCCTGGTTGCCGCCGCGCTCGGGTCGCGGGAATTTGCCCAGCGCTTTTTCTCCGGACTCGTCGGGAGTGGTGCCGTGGACCGGGATCCCGCCTTGGTGGATCAATGCCTTGAGGAGACTCGATACGCGGTGCTGGAGCCTTTTGTGGCGGGCATTCGCCAATGCGACGGTGATGAAGTGCGGCAGCTTGGGTTGCTCCAACGGTTGGTGCCATTCGCCCGGCGTGGTGCGGATGAACTGGTTCAGCTTTGCCGCGAGCTCGTGGCTGCCCGGGAGGAGGAGGAGTTGGCGTTTCTGGCCAGGGAACTGCTGCAACGCTGCGGTGAAGCGGTCCCGACGGGTCGCGTCGAACTGGCTGGAGACGGCTTGGAACAGCGACTGGATCCCCGGACAGAGATGGTGTTCGTGCGGGTTCCCGCGGGCGAGTTTCTCATGGGATCCGGGACGGGAGATTCTGATGAGCGTCCCGTCCACAAGGTCCGGATCACCCGACCATTCTTACTCGGGAAGTACCTGGTCACGAATCAGGACTACGAGCGCTTCCTGACGGCGAATCCTGAAACCCAGCCGCCCCAGCAGTGGCGCAACAGTCAGTTCAACACCCCTCGGCAGCCGGTTGTTGGTGTGTCCTGGAAGGACGCGGCGGCCTTCTGCCGATGGGCGTCGTGCCGGCTGCCCACCGAGGCAGAGTGGGAATATGCATGCCGGGCAGGAAATCCCGGCAGTTACTGCTTCGGCGATGAAGAATCGCTGCTGGCAGAGTACGCATGGTTCTCAAGCAATAGCGAAGGCCGAACCCGCGATGTGGGACAGAAGAAACCGAACGCGTGGGGCCTTTACGATGTGCACGGGAATGTGTGGGAATGGTGCCAGGATTGGCATGGTTCGTATCCGAAAAAGCCGGTTGACGACCCGACCGGACCTGAAGAGGGGGACTTCCGTGTGTTGCGCGGCGGTTCGTGGTGCAATTATCCTTCGAACCTGCTTTCGGCGTTTCGCCCTCTCAGCACGCCCGATAGTCGTTACAACTTCATCGGTTTTCGCTGTGTGTGGGTGGAAGATTCCTCTCCGTAGATTGGACTCGTCCTTCTCAATCCTTGAATTCTTAGCCCTTAATCCTTTACAATCCGCGCGAAGCGCTCCGTAATTTTTTTGGCTTATGAATCAATTTGGCCGGGAAGTGATCACCTGTGGACTGCGTCAGGCGCAGGTCCGGTGTTCTCTGACACCCCGGTCGAAGCGGCGGCAGCGGAGGAACTTCCGTGTGTTGCGCGGCGGTTCGTGGAACAATAATCCTTCGAACCTGCGCTCGGCGTATCGCAATCACAGCACGCCCGATAATCGTAACAACAACATCGGTTTTCGCTGTGTGTGGGTGGAAGATTCCTCTCCGAAGACGGAACAAGACGGCGTGATGCCCGGTGGGTCTGGCCTGCCGGGCCGGTGCCAAGAGTCCAGTCTAACCGTTGTCCCCGCGCCCGTGCGCTGAACGGGAAAAGACGCGACGGCGGGTCGTGACCGGTAATTCCGCTCTGGCGGGACGAACGTCACGGCCCGACCAGCGTCCGTGTCGTCGAGCGAAGCCGGCGAAACCCCGGAGCGCTGACATCCCTGCCGGCGGTGGTCGGAATGAAATTTCAGCTTCAAGTCGAAGGCCGACCCGACGACCCTTGACGTGAAGGGGTCGGTTCTTGATATTGGCTAATCCTGCGGTCTTCCGGGTGCCGTCGAGTGACGTCCGCCTACTCGCATCCTGATTGCGGTTCGAGAGTCGATTCCCGGCGCGTCCGGGTGAGGGCCGCCACAGTGGCCTACAGGTCGCGGTCGGTGACGGCGCCTTCGAACGCGGACGTGACGGTGGCGGCGTATTTGGTGAGTACGCCGCGGGTGTAGTAGCGGGGGTGGGGCTGCTTCCAAACCTCGAGGCGCGCCTTCAACTCCTTGGCGGGCACGCCGAGCGTGATGGTCTGCGACGTGGCATCGATGGTGATGGGGTCTCCGTTGCGGACCACGGGTAGGCGTGCACCCGGCAGCTCGTCTTGGCGCACGCTTCGCTCAGCGTCTCGACGAAACGCTTCCGATCCGCGTCGTCCTTGTCCTTCACGATCGGCTCCCGCCGGTCACCGCGATTCATCACGGGGCAAATCGCCCCCGGATACTCAACTCGCCGCTGGCCAGAGGGGCACAAAGGCGGGGGCATGTCACTTTCGAGAAGGGATGGAGGTCCCCGGAGGTGGGAATTGTTTTGTGGAATCATCCAAGACCAGCAGCCAGTCCCGGCCTGGGCCGGAGGAGGGTGGCGTGAAGGTTTGAAGGCCCTCGTTGCCCCCTCGGTAAATCGGGTGCGCCGTTCCGTAACGCGGATCGAACCACGACGACTGTACCTGGCGGGATTCCACCACGCCCAACTGCACACTGAACGGCTCGCCGCGAGGGGAATAGACGAACGCAAACGAACGGTCCGCCGCGCGTGCGCCGCGCACCTTCGCCCCACCCGTGCGTGGGCCGTCCACGATGAACCCGTCGTCAGGCAGGAGTTGCCCGAACGGTCGCGATTCAAAAAGGCGCCGGACGTGCCCCATTTGTAATGCGCCTGGGTGATCGAGCGCCTCGCGCCAGTGGGTGTTGGCGGAGATGACCGGGTTGCGGCCAGGAGCCCACATCTGCCAGACAGAGTTATGGCCGTAAGTGTGCCCGCAGGCACCCGCCAGCAGCGACCAATAGGCTGCCTGGCGCGTGTCGGTGTCGTCGAACCGCAGGGCGCTGGACGAACCCTGCATGTAGAACGCGACCGGGATCTGTTCGTAACGCGGTTCGCCGTCGAGCGTCGGCTTGGGCGGCGTGAGCGCGTAATCGTGGGCGGTGAACAGGCCGTTGTCGTGGTCGCGCGCGCCATGGGAGGACTGGTGCAGGTTGAAATCGAGCCAGTCGGCGTGGTGAAAGTAGTCTGAAGAACGCCCCGGACCGCGTGGATGGTAGGTGATGAGGTTCCGGCCGCCGTCGCCCACGCGGAGGCCGATGGCCATCGCCTCGATGATCCGTCGATCCTGGTCGGACTCGATGTTGCGGTCGCCTCCGAGGATCCAAATCACGGGTGCTTCGCGGTAGCGGCGGCCCAACCATTCGCCGAACCCGCGGGCATTGGCCTCGTGGAACACCACCGGACCGGTGCCACCCCGGGTGGCCTGCCATTTGTCGCCCCAGGTGGGCAAAAGCCCGATGCGCAGGCCGAGTTCACCCGCACGCCGAAGGATGAAATCGACGTGATCCCAGTAATCATTGTCCGCACCGTCTTTCACGTCGGGCCGAGCGGGGTCGTTGTCGAGCAGTGGGCGGTGACCGAGGGCATTGGGCGTGTTGAGACCGTCGAGTTCGGCCAGCGCGACGGTCTGGATGACGGTGAATCCCTTGGCCGCTCGGTTGCGCAGGTAATACTCGGCCTCTTCGCGGTTGAGTCGGTGTATCAACTCCCAGGCGGTGTCGCCGAGCCAGAAAAAGGGTTGATCATCCTGGGTGACCAGCCAGCGACGGTTCTCGGCGACACGCAACGGTGAGGGTGCGGCAATGGATGGAAGCCACGGAAGGCCGGCGATCCACAGGGACACGGCGAGCCGAATCAGTCGGGATTTCATGGACGGAGTGACGGTGAGGAACGGACCGAAGGCGAGTCTGAAGTCCGGGTGGCGGCGTGACCGCGGACGACCGGTCGTCCACGGACGGTGGTGGGACCGTCCTGCGTTCATGCATTCGATGGGCAAGGGGGAATAACGTACGTGGAGACGCGAAATCGCCAGGAGGAGAGAAGGCCATTCCTCTGGAGAATGACTCGATTGGGATTCTGTTTTCGTACTCACTTTGCACCCCAACACCCCAGGCCCAGACCTCACATTCGGCGCGGAAGGGCCCCATCCCGGAGGGATGAAGAGTGCTGCTTTCGGGGGACTCCCCCTGGGACCTCTACGTGCCCGGGCTCCAGACCGACAAGGCCCTGGGGAAGGATCACGGTGCTGCGGGTGCTCATTTCCGGGGCTGGCCCTGGGCTTGCCACAGAAAAACCGGCAGCGCTCACGGTCAGGGCATGAGCACGGTGATGGAAATCAAACAGGCGGTGAGCAAGCTGCCCGCGCGCAAGAAGCTGACGGTCGCCGGAATCTTGGTGGAACCTATGGCGTGGAATCCAAGGGAAACTGCCCGCCAGTGTGCAGATGTCACTGCAGTTCGTTCGAATTGCTGCGGAACGGAATCCTCGCTCGAAAGCGCTGGTTGCCGGTTCTGCCCACCGTCGCCGCCATGATGAATTCCTATCTCTGAGTCGGCCCGGACAGCGTTCGAACTTCATGTTCCATCCAGAGCGGGAGGGATGATCCCGCGCGGGGCGCTGCGTGACAGTCCCGGTACAATCGGTAGAGTCAGATCCCAGTTGAAGCCGCCGCCGAAAGCACGCGAGCCGACCGACGACGCCCGCTCCGAAGCGGCCGGAGGGTCCTGCGGAGCCTCGGATTCTCCGGCCGGTCACCGGTCGCTCGAGGAAGTTCATGGCAGCGTGCCTGTGCCTTCCTCCAAAGCCGGTTTCTGGCGGCAATGGTCCGCCTTTACCGGCCCCGCGCTCCTGATCAGCGTCGGCTACATGGAGTCAGTGGGCTCCTGTTTTCATACAGATTCCAATACGCTACCTCGCATGACAACACGCTGGCGCTTCCGGATCGCATTGGGCGCGGTGTTTCTTATGGCCCTCCGTGGCCCTTCATCGCTCGCGGCCGTGTCAACCATGCCGCCCCCGCCCGACCTCACCCAGAGCATCGGGGTGGATCGCAAGCTCACCTACAATCTGGGCGCCACCGGGCTGCGCGGCTGGATCTACACGAAGCCCGCGAATTATTTCGAGAGCCAGCAAGGGCGAACCACGACGGCCAGCCGGCAGATTCTGGTCACCCACGTTGGGGAAGGAACACCTGCGTACGGCGTCGTGAAAGTGGACGATGTCATTCTCGGAGCGGGCGGCAGCCGGTTCACCGACGATGCACGCAAGAGCATTGCCCTGGCGATTCAGGAGGCGGAAAGGGAATCCAATCGCGGCATCCTCCGGATCACCCTCTGGCGCGCGGGAAAGACCAACGAAGTAGCCCTCCAGCTTCGTGTCCTGGGAACCTACAGCGACACGGCGCCCTACGATTGCCCCAAATCGAAACGCATCCTGGAAGACGCCTGCAAGATCCTGGAGAAGGAGCCCCTCAAGGACGATCTCTGGGGAGCGGTGAACAGCCTCGCGCTCTTGGCGACGGGACGCCCGGAATACCTCCCGCGAGTGGAAGCCTTTGCCCGCAAGACGGCCCCGCCGACGTTGAAGCTGCGCCAGAGAACCGGAATGGTGACGTGGGATTGGGCTTATCGGAACCTCTTCCTCAGCGAGTATTTCCTGCTCACGGGCGATCCGGAAGTGCTGCCGGCCATTCGCGAATACACCATTTCACTGGCGAGAGGACAGAGCATGTACGGAACCTTCGGGCATGGCATGTCCTCTCTCACGTCCAAGGGTGATCTCCACGGGTCCGTTCCGCCCTATGGCCCCGTGAATGCGGTCGGCCTCGTGGCCAATCTCGCCATTATCCTGGGCAGGAGGTGCGGCGTTAGCGATCCCGAGATCGATCCTGCGATCGAACGCGGGTCGAAATTCTTCGGCTATTATGTGGACAAGGGTGCGATTCCTTACGGCGAACACATGCCGTGGGCCAACCACGACAACAATGGGAAGAACGCAATGGCGGCTCTCTTGTTCGCCGTTCAGGGCGACCGGACCCGGGACGCGCAGTTCTTCGCCAAGATGGTCACCGCCTCGTACCGCAACCGTGAATACGGCCACACCGGTCAGGGGTTCAGCTATCTTTGGGGCGCCTTGGGTGCGAACGTTGGCGGTCCCGGCGCGGCGGCAGCTTTCTTCAAAGAGTCATCGTGGCACTTCGACATCGTCCGACGCACCGACGGGTCGTTCACCTACGACGGCGGTGAGCAGTATGGCCCGGGACAAACCGAAGACGATACCTACTTCGGCGAGAGCAGTTACTACGGTTTGAGTCCGGCAGCCACCTATGTCCTTACCTATTCCTTGCCCCTGAAGAAACTCTGGCTCACGGGCCGGAGTTTGGTTCCAAAGGATTGGCTGACCCCAAAGGACATCCGCGAAGCCGTCACGTCGGGACGATTCGACCTGGACCGCCGGACCCAATCCACCGCCGACTTGATGGACGCCCTCGGCGATTGGTCGCCTGTCGCGAGCAGTTGGGCGGCCGAGGAACTGGCGAGCCGACCTCACTCGAAGGAGCTGCTTGCCCAGCTTGTCGCCATGGCCGAGGGTCCCGACGCCCGAAAACGTCAGGGTGCAGCAGAGGCCCTTGGCTACGTCCGAAGCACCAACGCCTTGCCGGTGCTCGTGCGACTCCTCACTCACGACGATCGCTGGCTCCGGGTTAAGGCCGCGAATTCCCTCAAGCGAATGGGCGATGCCGCGAAGCCAGTGGTTCCCGCGATGCTGAAAGCCGTCGTGTCCACCGCCGAGCCCCTTGAGCCGGTGGTCTGGGAGGATCCCATTCAACTCACCCACGGCGAACTCGCTGCGGCGCTGTTCCAGGGCCTCTTGCGCACCTCCATCCAGGGCATCGATCCCAAACTCCTCTACCCGGCGATCCGGGCCATCTCGCGCAATGCCGACGGCATGGCTCGAGCCACCCTCTCCCGCACGTTCACCGAACTCCTCACGCTGGAAGACGTCGTGGCCTTGGCCCCCGATATCCTGACCGCCATCCAGACTCCCGGGCCAGCAGACACTATGTTCGGAAACGAGATCCGCATGGCCGGGTTCCGTGTTTTGGCCAAATACCACTTCAAGGAAGGCATAGCGGCCGGTGTCTTTTTCGCCCAGACCCAAGGCGGGCATGGGAGCGAGACCCGGACCGGGGAGATCATGAAGGGGATCATGGGCTATGGCAGCGCAGCACGAGCGGTCATTCCCGAATTGAAAATGCTCGTCGTCGACCTGAACGAGCAATGCAAGCGAGGCGAATTCCCGGAAGGTGAACTCAACCAACGCAGGGTCTCCGCCGTCGAAGAAGCCATTCAAACCATTGAAGCCGCCGCCACCCAACCCGAACTGCGAAGCATCCCTCCGGCGCCCCGGCAGGGCTCTTCGACGAAGTAACAGCCCGTCCGCACGCAGACGGTGCTCGCGCTCGCCGACAGGACAGGGGACATCTCCGACCCATGAAACACTCCGACTCCAGCAGGTTGGCGCCTTGGCGGGTGCTGTTCATCCTGTTCACCACCGCACTCAGCGAACCGGCGGTTGCGGCCCAATTCTCGGGCTGGGCGCATGTCGGCTCCATCTACGTCCTCACAACGACTAATAGGAACTAATAGGAATTTGCTTTCTGGTGTGAGGGAAGCGTGGCGGATCGGGAGGGGCATTCAAGGCGAAAGGCGGGCGAGAACCGGCCGGGGGCGCATCTCACTTTTTTGGAGGAGGGAGGGGGGAGGCGAGTTGAGCGGGGTCAGTTTGTTGGCGAAGGGAGGAGGCTTGGCGTGAGAAAAGAGGTTGGGACTGCTTGAAGGGACA
>Ga0105048_10015758_pt1 | contig 11713 bp, 12 predicted proteins | sample MAT05_FD_78382 | JGI IMG/M metagenome (GOLD analysis project Ga0105048, IMG submission 78382) | Freshwater microbial communities from Lake Fryxell liftoff mats and glacier meltwater in Antarctica - MAT-05 | ecosystem: Environmental > Aquatic > Freshwater > Ice > Liftoff microbial mat | place...
ACTATTTGATTAAATATGCAAAGTATTATATCAGAAATATTTACCTTATTGTTGCCCCTCTATCAACTCATTTATATTGTCTATATTATCTATATTGTCGATAATATTTTTTACCAAACGTAAGGACATATTTACATCTTTTTGCAAACTGAAAATAACATCTTCATAATCTGCTTTATTTCTAAAGCTACGCAAGATTCCTAAATCTCTGCCAATCTCTATCATTTTCTTGTTTTTGCGATCGTATCTATAAAACTCTTCAGCTACGTATTGATGTACATTGATATCGAGGATTTTTCTTGATAGTCTTGAATCTCCTAAATAATCCCGTAAATAGTTCCTTGCTCTGCCAAAAGCTGCATAATAAGCTCTACTAATTGACGAGCGTTGCTTCGCTTCATCAATATCTATCTTAAGGAGTTCATGGGTTAATTTAAAATATTCTGACCAATCAAATTTCATCAAAATCAATATAGATATCTAAATTATTATGTACAAGATAGGAAGCATCTAACCACCAATTATGATCAAGCAGTTTTAATTTATCAAATGCTTCATCAGCTTCTAAGGGTGTGTGAATAGCAATTATCAACTTTTTCCAATTAGCTATCTCTGGGTCGTATATTATTTTCAAGGTCAACTTTTCCTTGGCGAAAAATTTTCTTATCTGTCTTTCTGCCTCAAGTAAAAATGGAAGTAATTCTTTTTTCTCTTGTAAATATTGAATTACTTCATTTAAGTTTGCCAAGGAGTATTTATCTGTAATCAAGCTATTCAACAAAGTAGAAAATTCTTGGTTAATTACTATAATAGATACCTCCAATGTTTATTTATGCAATGTTTATTTATGCAATGTTTATTTATGAATTTTTGAGATTACTATATTTGGGCGATTATTAGATGAAATATACCGAGTAATAAATCTAACTTATCAATATAGTAGGATTTCTCATCTATGTAAAGTTCTCTATCTATTAGTTTCAAGAATTTCCATTCCCCCGCAGTGGTAGCACATCCCCAAATAGTAGGTGTGGATTTGCCTTGGGCTTTATTATATCGTTGAGCTGCAACCATTTGTGCGGCTACCTGAGCAGTTCCCCATTCCATATCTTCATCCTTTGCTTCTACACAAGAAACTACAGGAGCCTCAAGAAAGTAGAGATTAGGATTAGCTGCAAAGAAAAAATCACAAGCTCCATTCAAATCTTCTTTTGGGCTAACGCTTAGTTCTTCTCCAGAAAAAAGCGTTACTTTATCTTTATGTAATATATGAACTTCTGAAAGGATAGGAGAAATTAGTCTCTCAGATTTTGCTTTCTCATTAGTTAGGGGTATAGCTGAAGCAATTACTAGAGATTGTGTCAACCACTGGGAAGGCGCGATCGCTTCCACCTGTTCAGTAAACAAAGGAACGCGGACTGCCCTCAACCCAAATTTTTCTGTTACGTGTTTGACTTTTTTGAAGTTACTATATCCCATATTTTCATTCGTATTAAGAAAGATTATTAAAGAAAGCGATCGCCTCCTTCAGAGCTTTGATAAATAGATCGATTTCTGCATGGGTATTGTAGAAGTATAAACTAGCTCTAGCTGTTCCCGACAAGCCCAGAATGCGATGTAAAGGTTGCGTACAATGGTGTCCAGAACGGATCGCAATTCCTTCATCATCTAAGAGCGTTGAAATATCACTACAATGAATATTTCCCGTACTAAAAGCAGCGAGAGCAGCCCTTCCTTCCCCTTGAGCATTAGGCTTAGTTCCGTAGATTCTTACTTCGGGAATAGTTGCTAAACCGGCAAACAAATGTTGAGTTAATTCTGCTTCGTAGGCGTGAATTTTATCCATGCCAATACTAGTTAAATAATCTACTGCTGCACCCAGGGCGATCGCCTCGCCGATCGCGGGAGTTCCTGCCTCAAACTTGTGGGGCAATTCTGCATAGGTAGAATGATCTAAAAACACATCAGCAATCATTTCTCCACCTCCCATAAAAGGCGACATGGCTTTGAGGATTTCTAACTTCCCGTAGAGGAAACCAATCCCTGTAGGAGCGCACATTTTATGCCCTGAAGCAACTAACCAATCACAGTCGATCGCTTGCACATCGGTCACTAAATGAGGCACTGCTTGACAAGCATCAATTAATACTTTTGCCCCGTAACTATGAGCGATCTCGGCAATTTCTTTGACTGGATTAATACAACCTAAAGTATTAGAAACATAGGATACTGATACTAGTTTTGTACTGTCGGAAACTAATGATTTAAACTGTTCTAAATCAAATTCTTCGCTTGCAGTTAATTCTACAAATTTTAGGACAGCCCCGGTTTTCTGAGCGACAATTTGCCAAGGGACTAAGTTGCTATGATGCTCCATCACAGAAAGAATAATTTCATCCCCAGCATGAAGATTATTCAATCCCCAACTGTAGGCAACTAAATTGATAGCTTCAGTAGCATTACGAGTATAAATAATTTCATTGCGAGAAGCGGCATTAATAAATTTAGCGACCTTATCTCTTGCGCCTTCGTAAGCATCTGTAGCTCTAGCACTTAAAGTATGCGCTCCCCGATGGACATTAGAATTATCTTGTTCGTAGTAGTTACGCAGAGATTCAAGGACTGCGATCGGTTTTTGAGAAGTAGCTGCGTTATCAAGATAAACCAAAGGATTCCCATTGATAGATTGATTCAAAACTGGGAAGTGCGATCGCACCAGATCAGCAATATTTTTAGTTTGAGTGAGCATCATAATATTTGTTATTAATCATTAATTATTAGTGAATAAATCTTTGATTTAGCTAGATTTAACCCAGATGAATCCTCTTACAAAATCTTTCTAAACAACCATGGTTTTACATGCCATACATTTAGCTAATATTTGGCGCATAGAAGCTACAGGTAATTTATTCACAATATCTAAAGCAAAAGCTTCTACTAATAAGCTAGTAGCCGTAGATTGGTCTAAGCCGCGACTTTGGAGATAGAAAATTTCATCTCCTTCTAGTTGACTAACTGTAGCTCCGTGGGAGCATTTCACATTGTCCGCAATGATTTCTAATTGGGGCTTGGTATTCACCCTTGCTTTAGGAGAAAGAACAAGATTGCGGCTAATTTGTCCAGCATTAGTTTGTTGAGCTTTTTTACCTACAAAAACTCGCCCATTAAATACTACGGAAGCTCTGTCATCCACAATAGTTTTATGAACTTGGCGAGTTACTCCATTAGGATAGTTCAAACAAATATTGCTATGTTTATCTGCAACCTGATTTCCCTTAATCATGGTTAAACCATTCAAAGTAGTTTCTGTACCTTCTCCGGTTTGGAAAATATCTAAATTATGGCGAGAAATTTTTGCCCCTAGGCTAATAGTATGGCAATGATATTGACTATATTTAGCTTGAGAAATAGCACTTCTAGCAATATGAAATGCGGCACTAGTTTCTCGCTGAATACGACTGTGATCTAATACTGCATTTTCTTGAACAAAGATTTCCATGACTCCATTAGTAAAGTAGGGTTGGGATACGATCGTTTCCGAGCAACTATCACCAGTAGCTACATACTGCTCTACCAAAGTTAACTTTGCTCCAGTTTCTAGTACTACTAAAATTCTAGGCTGAGTAATCGTAGGGGTGTCTCCAGTGGTAGTAATAAATAAAAGATGAATAGGAGTTTCTACTACTACATCTTTACTTGCCCAAACTACTGCTACATCACTAATTCCTGTAGTGTTGATCGCGGTAAATATCTCTGTACTTCCCTGCTGCTTGCCTAGATAATCTTGAATTGGATAAGCATCAGGTAGCTGGGATAAATTGCCAATAAAGATTCCTGCTGGCAAAGCTGCACTAGAAGATAATTTTGAGGCATAAAAGCCATTAATAAATACTAAGTGACTATCCTTAGCTTCTGGCAAAATTAGATGCTCAATAGCACCACTATCAAGCTCAGTTTGAGGAGGTGGACTAGTAAATTTAATTGCGTATAAATCGGCTAAATCTGTAAATTGCCATTCCTCATCTCTTTTAGTCGGAAGAGCTAATTCTTCGAGGATAATTGAAGCCCGATCGCGCAATTCTTTCAATTCAGATTTAACCATGGGTACTTGTTGTACCTGTTGAACTAATTCTGATAAATAGCCTTGTTTAGTTATGGTTTGTATACCCATTATCTAGCCACCTCTAATGCTTCTTCTTCTCGTACCCATTCATAACCCCTAGCTTCTAGTTCTAGAGCTAATTCTTTACCGCCGCTGGTGATAATTCTGCCTGCTTCCATAACATGAACAAAGTCAGGAATGATGTAATCTAATAATCTTTGATAGTGGGTAATAACTAGAAGGGTATTATCCTTACTTGCAAGCTGATTCACTCCATTGGCGACAATTTTGAGAGCATCGATATCTAGCCCGGAATCGGTTTCATCAAGGATCGCTAATTTTGGTTCTAATAATGCCATCTGGAGGATTTCATTGCGTTTTTTCTCTCCCCCAGAAAAGCCTTCGTTGACGCTGCGATCGAGGAATGCAGCATCCATTTTAACTACATCTAATTTTTCATGGACTAAATCTTCAAAATCAAAGTTATCAAGTTCTGGCAAACCAGCATGTTTCCGTTTGGAGTTGTAAGCTACTCGCAGAAAGTCAAGATTACTAACTCCGGGAATTTCTAGGGGATATTGAAATGCTAAAAATATTCCACTTCTGGCTCGTTGTTCCGGCTCCATTTCTAGAATACTTTGACCATAGAAAAGAATCTCTCCGCCGGTAATTTCGTAATCTGGATGTCCTGCCAAAATCTTAGAAAAGGTACTCTTCCCGGAACCATTCGGCCCCATAATGGCATGAATTTCTCCCGCTTTCATTTCTAAGTTTAATCCCTTAAGAATTGGGGTTCCTTCCACGCTGGCAGTCAAATCCTGAACGGATAAAATTACATCGCTATTTTCAATTATCATTTTCTATCATTTCCCTCAGAATTATCTTCACCTGTTATTTGTAACTTTCGTATTTGCTCAGGGGAAAGTATCTTGTCCGTACTGTGCAAATACAGCCTTGCCTTGTCAGGACTTTGGGGATTAACAACTAAACGTTCGCGTCTAAGGTCAATCAATACATCCATAGCCTGTAGAGGAATTGCTCCTAAAAGAACTTCTATCTCATCAGGAAGAACCACCGCCGTAGTGATCGTTACCCTGTTTTCAAATCTAATTTCCACTGGTCCTACTACATCAACAGTGATAATTGAACCATTGCCTAGTTCGACATTTTGTTCATCAATTTTAGGTAGCCCTAATTGTTTCTGAATTGATCTAGGAATAGTGAGCATAGAAGCTCCAGTGTCTACTAGTGCTGCCACGGAAGTAGTTTTAACTTCCTTCTTTTCAATATATCCTTTATGTAAAAGAGTTAAGTCTCCACTATTAGTTAGTGTGATATCGGCATAGGTAATTCCCATCTTGTTTTTCCTAAACTAACTAATAGTTAGCTAATAATTAACCAACTGAGCCTTCCAGTTTCAGACTTAATAATTTATCTGCTTCGACAGCAAACTCCATCGGAAGTTGATTAAAGACATCTTTGCAAAAGCCACTAATCATCATGGAAATAGCATCTTCTTGAGAAATACCTCTTTGAGCAAAGAAGAAAAGTTGATCTTCTCCAATCTTAGAAGTGGAGGCTTCATGCTCTACTTTTCCGGTGTTATTCTGGACTTGAATATAAGGAAAGGTATTGGCTTGGGCATTATCACCAATCAGCATGGAATCACACTGAGAATAGTTTCTCGCGCCTTTAGCTTTGGGGTTGATCTTAACCATACCCCGGTAACTATTTTTGGATTCTCCGGCAGAAATACCCTTAGAAATAATTGTACTTCTGGTGTTTTTACCTATATGAATCATTTTAGTCCCTGTATCGGCTTGTTGCTTATTATTTGTTAAAGCTACAGAATAAAACTCCCCGATCGAGTTATCTCCAACTAAAACACAACTAGGATATTTCCAAGTAATAGCGGAGCCAGTTTCTACTTGTGTCCAAGAGATTTTGGAATTCACCCCTTGGCACAAGCCCCGCTTAGTCACAAAGTTATAAATCCCGCCTTTACCTTCCTTGTCTCCAGCGTACCAATTTTGAACTGTGGAATATTTGATATCTGCATTATCCATCGCCACAAGTTCTACAACGGCAGCATGGAGCTGATTAGTATCGTACATAGGAGCCGTACAACCTTCCAGATAAGATACGGAAGCACCTTCTTCGGCAATGATCAAAGTCCGTTCAAATTGCCCAGAGTCTCCGTTATTAATGCGGAAATAAGTTGATAGTTCCATCGGGCATTTCACGCCTTTAGGAATAAATACAAAAGAACCATCACTAAATACGGCTGAGTTGAGGGCAGCAAAGTAGTTATCAGCGATCGGCACCACGCTGCCCATATATCTTTGAATTAGTTCTGGATGTTCTTGGAGAGCTTCAGCGATCGAGCAGAAAATTACCCCATCTTTAGCAAGTTTTTCTTTGAAAGTTGTGGCGATGGAAACACTATCAAAAATGACATCTACCGCTACATTAGATAGGCGTTTTTGTTCTGACAAAGAAATTCCTAATTTCTCGAAAGTTTCTAACAAAGCTGGGTCTACTTCATCTAAGCTATCGAGCTTTTTCTTAGGTTGCTTGGGAGCAGAATAATAAATAATATTTTGATAATCGATAGGAGGATAACTTGCCTCCTGCCATTGTGGTTCCGTCATTTTTAACCATTGACGATAAGCCTTGAGACGAAAATCCAGCATGAACTCTGGTTCATTTTTTTTGCTAGAAATTAATCTAACTACATCTTCGCTTAATCCTTTGGGAATAGTATCACTCTCGATATCGGTGATGAAGCCGTACTTGTAGGGTTGGTTAACTAGGGTTTTGACGCTGGCACTCATGGGCTTTGGGGGTGTTCTCTCTTAATTTAGGGGGGGATAGATGGGGAATCAGGGGCGATCGCTCCTAACATCCAGTTATACTAAAATAGTATTAAAACAATATATTTGTTGTTTATCCCTTCTTTAAGGTACATTAACAACAAGGATGTTGTCAAACTCCCCTAATATATTTTTTCACCATTTTTCACCCGCCCGGGCGACTGCAATCAGGAATGTAGCTATAGTTTCCTGATCTAGTTTACCCCTTAAGACTATGCCAACCTCTCAGCCAACTTCTCAGTCAACTTCTCAGCCAACTTCCACAAAGCAAGATATTTTGCAGTTACTTACGAAGCGTAGTCAAGCAACTGCTGCCGATCTATCTGCGACTTTAGAAATTACTCCCCAAGCAATTCGCCGCCATCTCAAAGATTTAGCCGCCGAGGGATTAATTGAGTATAAATCCGCCCAAGTAGGGATGGGAAGACCGCAACATAGCTACCACCTTAGCTCTCAAGGTAAAGCTAAATTTTCTCCGGGCTATGGCGAGTTTGCCTTATCTTTTTTGGATACCCTAGCGGAAACTGTAGGCAAGGATCAGGTGAGTTCTATTCTCCGTAAACAGTGGGAACGCAAGGCTGAGGAGTATAGCGATCGCCTGGGGCAGGGTTCCCTCGAAGACCGGGTGAAAAACCTAGTTGCTCTCCGCCAAGCTGAGGGTTATATGGCAGAATGGCACGCGGTAGATGAATCGGGGCGGAGTTTGATTTTTGCGGAACATAATTGCGCGATCGCAGAAGTCGCAGAATCCTTTCCTAGTGTCTGTGGTCATGAGTTGGAAATGTTTTCTACCCTGCTGCCCGATTGTCGAGTGGAACGCACTCACTGGCTAATTAACGGTGAACCCCGCTGCGGTTATCTAATCGCCAGCTTGTCTTAGGGGTGTGACTTAGCTAAAGCGATGCGATAACAATTTGGTAGGATGTGTGTAGCCTTCGGCATTCAAGAAAAGGCGATAGTCATAACGCATCAAAGTCTTTGAGAAGGTGGGTTACGCTACTGCTAACCCACCCTACTTCCAGAAATCCATTTCATCATTTTAGTTGAGTCGCATTAGGTATAGTAATTAGACTTTTTGTATGAATCAGAAAAGAAACCCCCAGATTAATTAATCTGAGGGCTTTGTGTTTATCCCTGATTTTTCAAGGGGCTGGGAGAATCAATCTAGGCGATCGAAGCCATTTTGATATCATTGGTGGCGAGAATTTCTTGGAGTTCTTCCGCATCCACAGTTTCTTTTTCTACTAACATGGCGGCGATCTTATCCAGAACGCTACGGTTGCTGATGAGGACATCTTTTGCTCGTAGGTAAGCCTCATCTACTAGTACGCGCACTTCATCATCGATGGTAGCGGCGGTAGCATCAGAGAAATCTCGATCGCTAGCAATATCTCGACCCAGAAACATATTGCCCGATTGTCTGCCCAGAGCCACAGGTCCAAGGCGATCGCTCATGCCATAGCGGGTAATCATTTGCCGAGCAACCTGTGCTACTTGCTGGAGATCGTTGGAAGCACCAGTGGTGACTTCTTCTTCCCCAAAAATGATTTCTTCGGCAATCCGACCACCGAGGGCAACAGCCATCTTGTTTTGGAGGTAAGAACGAGAGTATAAGCCAGAATCCTCGCTAGGAGTGAACCAAGTTAAGCCACCCGCTTGGCCACGGGGGATGATACTAATTTTCTGGACGGGATCGTAATCTGGCATCAAAGCACCGACTAGAGCATGACCAGCTTCGTGATAAGCCACAAGGATTTTGCGCTTTTCGCTCATCACCCGGTCTTTCTTCTCGGGACCAGCCAGAATGCGATCGATCGCATCGTTGATTTCATCCATAGAAATTTCGGTCAAGTTGCGCCGGGCAGCCAAAATAGCGGCTTCGTTGAGCAAGTTGGCGAGGTCTGCCCCTGTGAAACCGGGAGTCCGGCGGGCAATTTTTTGTAGGTCTACATCTTTGCTCAAGGTTTTACCCCTAGCGTGGACATGCAAGATTTCTAGTCTGCCAGCATAATCTGGGCGATCGACCACTACTTGGCGATCGAAGCGACCGGGGCGAAGCAGAGCCGCATCCAAGACATCAGGGCGGTTAGTTGCCGCAATAATAATAATCCCGGTGTTGTCTTCAAAACCATCCATTTCGGTCAGGAGTTGGTTGAGGGTTTGTTCCCGTTCGTCATTACCACCGCCTAGCCCCGCACCCCGTTGCCGACCTACTGCATCAATTTCATCGATAAAGACAATACAGGGAGCATTGGTTTTAGCTTGTTCAAATAAGTCCCGGACTCGAGAAGCCCCCACACCTACAAACATTTCTACAAACTCAGAACCAGAGATGGAAAAGAAGGGTACTCCAGCTTCTCCGGCTACGGCTCTGGCAAGAAGGGTTTTACCAGTTCCGGGAGGGCCGACTAATAATACTCCTTTAGGAATCTTGGCTCCTAGGGCGGTGAAGCGATCGGCATTCTTCAAGAAATCTACAACTTCATTTAGCTCTAACTTAGCTTGGTCGATCCCAGCCACATCCCCGAAGGTAACTTGAGTCTGGGGTTCCATTTGTACCCGTGCTTTGGATTTACCAAAGTTCATCGCTTGGGAACCGGGACCATTTTGGGCGCGACGGACTAGGAAAAACAAGCCTACAACTAATAATACGGGAACTAGGAAACTACCCAAGCCTCGCAGGAGTTGCCCGTCATCACCTTGGGGAAGAACGGAAATATCTACATTATTAGTAGTGAGGATATTAATTAATTGAGGGTCGTTGGGCAGGTTGACCAATACTTGGCTGCCATCTTGGGCGACCACTAAAGCACGGCTGCGATCGGCGCTCAGGCGCACGGTTTCTACTTTACCGCCACGGACTTCGGAGATGAGGCGACTATACTTCCAGACTTCTTTGGCAGCAGGTTGCTTATCTAACAAGGCTGTGCCAAGAGCGATAACTACGATCGCCAGCAGGGTGTACAGTCCAGCATTTCTCCACTTTTTGTTATTACTATTCACTCGCATTCCCTCCTAGGGGTGTGATCTGGGGAAGTTATATTCTTATCTTAATCTTAGATGCTTATCTTAACAAATGTTAAGCTCTCTCAGCAAATCTGCTCTTTAACCCTAAAAATCATAAAATAATTTTTGTCCACCTAATACACCAGCAATTTTCATTATGGCAAAACTGCTCGATCGATAAAAGCTAGAAGCCTTATTCTATCGTTCAGCAACTTGGACAAAAAAGCCTTTTCAATGCCATTTTTTAGTTTGTACGTTCTAAAATGAGAATTGCTGCTAATGCACAAAGTAAGTTGACAAAGCTTGAGTTTATAGTAAATGGACCACCAGTTTCGCAGCAGGCTCGGAGGCGAGAGCGTCTTAAGGCGTGGAAAATAACTGTGCGACAAGAAGCCGAGAAATACTGGTCACCGGAGCAAAGGATAGCTACGGGGATGGTTGCTCTTCAGATAACTTATTTTTACGATTCTGTGGAAATGGATGTAGATAACATTGTCAAGCCAATCCAAGATGCCATTATTGGGTTAGCCTATGTTGATGATACTCAAGTAATAGACGTACTAGTTAGGAAAAGAAATTTATTTGCTAACTTTAAGGTAGAAAACATGACCTCGATCCTTGCCGAAGGGTTTGCTCGCGGAAATGAATTTATACATATAGTTGTAATTGAGGCTCCTGATCAAGAGGTAATGATTTAATGACAACCGCAACTTTAGATATAGAAAGAGAGCGATTGCTGAAGCTGGCGGAGGAATATAAGAGTAAGGGGTACGAAATTTTACTTCACCCAAACCCTGAGGATTTACCTGACTTTTTAAAAGGTTATCGTCCCGATATGATTGTGCGGCGGGGAGACGAAGCAGTAATAATCGAAGTCAAGTCCCGCTCTTCATTCGATTCTGCCTCTACTCAATATCTACGCAAGTTAGCTGGAGTTGTAGAGCACCATTCCGGCTGGAGATTTGAGTTCGTTATGGTCAATGCAGGCGAGATGGTCAATGCAGACGAGACTACTGACTTGTCTAAGACTGAAGGTTCTCTGCAAAAGCATGAAATAAAATTACGTCTCCAAATAGCCAGACAACTTGCAGGAGAATACTCTGAGTCGGCTATTCTGTATTCTTGGTCTTTAGTTGAAGCAACTTTGAGGCTTGTGGCAGAGGCAGAAGAATTAAGTTTATCAAAGTTTGATACCCGCTATTTAGTAAAAAAACTAACGATCGAAGGCGTAATTTCTCAATCTGAGTATCAGTTATTAATGAAGGCCCATTCATTGCGTAATGTGATCGCGCATGGCTTTAAAACCACAGAAGTTACACAAAATTCTGTATATGAGTTAATTGATATGGCAGAGCAACTATTGAGTGCTTTGCCTATTGACGACAGTAATACCTAGTTCAAGGGATAAACCCATGAGTCTTTCTACACAAATCATTTCCCTAGCAGAATTTCTGCAACTGCCAGAGACTGAGCCAGCCAGTGAGTATATTAATGGGGAGATTAGCCAAAAACTCATGCCCAAGAGTAAACATAGTCGCCTCCAGATCAAGCTCTGCAATGCCATTAATGGGGTAATAGAAGCGGCAAAAATTGCCTACGCTTTTCCTGAGTTGCGGTGTAATTTTGCTGGTAGGTCGATCGTCCCAGCTATTGCGGTTTTACGTTGGGAGAGGATGGAGTTCGATCGCGCCGGGGAACCTATGGATGATATTTATGTGGCTCCTGATTGGAT
>Ga0105048_10015761_pt1 | contig 11710 bp, 13 predicted proteins | sample MAT05_FD_78382 | JGI IMG/M metagenome (GOLD analysis project Ga0105048, IMG submission 78382) | Freshwater microbial communities from Lake Fryxell liftoff mats and glacier meltwater in Antarctica - MAT-05 | ecosystem: Environmental > Aquatic > Freshwater > Ice > Liftoff microbial mat | place...
ACGGCAGCCGCGCGCGTGCGGGAGTTGGCACCCGCGAAGCCCCGCCGCACCGAGTGTTTCACGTGAAACTCCGGCGAGTGTTCCACGTGAAACCTGCCGGGCCGCGCCGGTCGAAAAAAGGTTCCGCCTCCAACCGCACCCGCACCGCGGGTCGCCGCTATCGTGATGGCCTCCGCTAGGGTACAATCGCGGCCCCGCCACCGTTGCGTTGCGGGCTTAGAAAACATATATTAATCATGGACTTCCCGGAACACTTCCAAGTCATCGTCGTCGGTGGCGGGCATGCCGGCACGGAGGCAGCCCTCGCCAGCGCGCGGATGGGTCGCCGCACGTTGCTGCTGACGCACAACATCGAGACGCTGGGCCAGATGTCCTGCAACCCGTCGATCGGGGGGATCGGCAAGGGGCACCTCGTGCGGGAAATCGACGCGCTGGGCGGGGCGATGGCACTGGCCACCGACGAAGCCGGCATCCAGTTTCGGACCCTGAACGCCAGCAAGGGTCCCGCCGTTCGGGCCACGCGCGCCCAGGCGGACCGCGTGCTCTATCGCGCAGCGATCCGCCGCCGCCTGGAAAACCAGCCCAACCTGACGCTGTTCCAGCAGGCCGTTGACGATTTGATCCTCGACGGCGACCGGGTCACCGGGGTGGTCACGCAGATCGGGCTGCATTTCCATGCGGACGCGGTGGTGCTGACGACCGGCACGTTCCTGTCGGGCCTGATCCATATAGGACTCAAGCATCACGAGGCGGGCCGCGCCGGGGATCCGCCGGCCAAGCGCCTGGGCGCGCGGTTGCGCGAACTGAACCTGCCGGTGGGCCGGTTGAAGACGGGCACGCCGCCGCGGCTCGATGGCCGCACGATCGATTTTTCGGTGCTGGAAGTGCAGCCGGGTGATTCGCCGGAGCCGGTGTTCTCGTTTCTCGGCAACCGTGCGATGCATCCACGGCAACTCCCCTGCTGGGTGACGCATACCAACGAACGCACGCACTCGATCATCCGTGGCGGCCTCGACCGCTCGCCGATGTACACCGGCATCATCGAAGGCGTGGGTCCGCGGTACTGCCCGTCGATCGAGGACAAAGTCGTCCGCTTCGCGCAGCGCGCAAGCCACCAGATCTTCCTCGAGCCAGAGGGCCTCGATACGCATGAGATCTATCCGAATGGCGTATCGACGTCGCTGCCCTTCGATGTTCAACTGGCGCTGATCCGCTCGCTGCGCGGCTGCGAAAACGCCCACATCCTGCGGCCCGGCTACGCGATCGAATACGACTTCTTCGATCCGCGCGGTTTGAAGTCGACGCTCGAAACCAAGGCGCTGCATGGTCTCTTCTTCGCCGGGCAGATCAATGGCACCACGGGCTACGAAGAGGCCGCGGCGCAAGGCCTGCTGGCCGGCATCAACGCCGGGCGCCTGGCGGGCGGCGACGAAGGCTGGTGCCCGCGCCGCGACGAGGCCTATCTCGGCGTACTGGTGGACGACCTCGTCACCCGAGGCGTGTCGGAACCCTACCGGATGTTCACGTCGCGCGCGGAGTACCGGCTGCAGCTCCGCGAAGATAACGCGGACCTTCGGCTTACGGAGCACGGCCGCCGGCTGGGTGTCGTGGACGACGCCCGCTGGTCCGCATTTACCGCCAAGCGCGACGCGGTCACGGCCGAGCTCGCGCGTCTGCACGCCACCCGCATCGCCCCGTCGATGGTGCCGGCGGATGCCGCGCAACGCGTGTTTGGACAAGGGCTCGAGCGAGAGTATGTACTCGCTGACTTGCTGCGCCGTCCCAACGTTACATACGCCGCACTGCACTCGCTCGACGCCAGCGGCACGGCGGTGGACGACCCCGCCGTGGCCGACCAGGTCGAGGTCGCGATCAAATACGCGGGCTACATCGAACGCCAGCATGACGAGGTCGCCCGCCACTTGGCGCAGGAAGTCACGCGCATTCCGGCGGACGTCGATTACGCCGACGTTCGCGGGCTGTCGACGGAAGCTCGCCAGAAGTTGGCCTCGGGCCGGCCGGAAACCATCGGCCAGGCCGCGCGCATGTCCGGCATGACGCCCGCGGCCATCTCGCTGCTGCTCGTCCACCTGAAGCGCCGCGCAATTGGCGGCACCACCAGTGACCGGATTTCGGCATGAGGCCCGGCATCCAGCATCGCTGCCTGCAATGACGGACGCGTTGTCGGCGTCGCCCCGAGCCGTTCCTGTCGCCGGCGATCCGCTTGCTGCCGGCGCGGCGGCGTTGGGCGTTGTGCTCGATGCTGCGCAACTCGCGCGCCTCGCGACGTTCGTGGCGTTGCTGGCCAAGTGGAACAAGACCTACAACCTCACCGCGATCCGCGACGCGCCGCGCATGGTGACGCACCATCTGCTCGATGCCTTGGCGGTGCTGCCGCACCTGCCGTCGCGCAGCGGCCTGCGCGTGCTCGACGTCGGCTCAGGTGGCGGCATTCCCGGCATTCCACTGGCCATTGCGCGCCCCGATTGGCGGCTGGTGCTCGTCGACAGCAATCACAAGAAGGTTGCATTCATGACGCAGGCCGCGATCGAATTGAACCTTGCCAACGTCGAGGCCCACGCGGTGCGCGTCGAGGAATTTGCGCCGGGCGCGCCGTTCGATATCGTGATCTCGCGCGCCTTCTCCGATCTCGCGACGTTCGCATCGACGTCGGCGCGGCATTTGGCGCCCGCAGGTTTGCTGGCGGCAATGAAAGGCGTGCATCCGGATGAAGAGTTGCACGAGGTGCCGGCGAATCTTGCGGTGGTGGGCAAGCCCGCGCTCACCGTGCCCGGCCTCGACGCAGCACGGCACCTGATCCTGCTGCGCCATCGCGATGCGGGAGACCGCGCATGACGCGCATCATTGCCGTGGCCAACCAGAAGGGTGGTGTCGGCAAGACCACGACGTCGGTCAATCTCGCGGCCAGTCTCGTGGCGATGAAGCGCCGCGTGCTGCTCGTCGATCTCGATCCGCAAGGCAATGCCACCACGGGCTCCGGCTTCGACCGGCGCACGCTGGAGGCCACCGTGTACCAGGTGCTGCTGGGCGAGCGGCGCATTGCCGATGTGCGGATCACGTCGCCCACCGGCGGCTACGACCTCGTGCCCGCCAACCGCGAACTGGCGGGCGCGGAAATCGAGCTGGTTGACCTGCCCGAGCGTGAAACGCGCCTGAAGGATGCGCTGGCCGACGCGCTGTCGCAAATGAAGAGCGCGATCAGCGAGATCGCACCCGACTACGATTTCATCCTGCTCGATTGCCCGCCGTCGTTATCGCTGCTGACGCTCAACGGACTGTGCGCCGCCGACTCCGTGCTGATCCCGATGCAGTGCGAGTACTACGCGCTCGAAGGTTTGTCGGACCTGATCCAGACGCTGAAGAAGGTGCGCGCGCATCTCAACACCAGGCTCGAGATCGAAGGCCTGCTGCGCACGATGTACGACCCGCGCAACACGCTGGCGCTCAATGTCACCGCCGAACTCGAGAAGCATTTCGGCGACAAGCTCTACCGCACGATCATTCCGCGCAACGTGCGCCTGGCCGAGGCGCCCTCGTATGGCCTGCCGGCCTTGAAACTCGAACCGCAATCCAAAGGCGCGCTCGCGTATCTCGCGCTGGCTGGCGAGATGCTGCGGCGGATGGAAGCGTCGGATGTCGCCGCCGCGCCGCTTCGGGGGGAGGCATGATCGCCGCCGGGCCGCCCCAAGGCGATCGCCCCCTTGGGGGGAGGCGGTGCGCCGCGCCGCTTCGGGGGGAGACACAACTACCATGATTCGGCACAAGGGTTTGGGGCGTGGCCTCGATGCGCTGCTGTCGGCCGGCGACGAAACGGCACCGGCGGGCGCGCTGCAAACCATCGCGATCGACCGGTTGCAGCCCGGCAAATATCAACCGCGCACGAAGATGGACGAGACGGCGCTGAATGAACTCGCCGATTCGATCCGTGAACAGGGACTGATGCAACCCATCCTCGTGCGTGCTGTCGGCAATGCGCGCTTCGAGATCATCGCGGGCGAACGCCGTTGGCGCGCCGCGCAGAAAGCCGGATTGAAGGAAGTCCCGGCACTCGTGAAGAACGTGCCGGACAACGCCGCACTGGCGTTGGCACTGATCGAAAACATCCAGCGCGAGGATTTGAATCCGCTCGAGGAAGCGCAGGGCATTGCGCGGTTGATCGAGGAATTCGGCCTCACGCACGAGGCCGCGGCGAAAGCGGTGGGCCGCTCGCGCAGCGCCGTCAGTAACCTGCTGCGTCTCACGCAACTGGCCAAGCCCGTGCAGGACTACCTGATGCAGGGCGCGCTCGAGATGGGCCATGCGCGCGCCATGCTGGCACTACCCGCGCCACAGCAGTCGATGACCGCAACGCGCGTGGTCAATGGTCATCTTTCAGTGCGCGAGACCGAGCGTCTCGTGTTCACGCTGCTCAATCCCGCGAAGCGCGCCGCGCGCCGCGCAGGACGCCCCGCCGCCGACGCCGATACGGCGCGGCTGGCCACGGATCTTGCGGAAGCCCTGGGTGCCAGCGTGAAGATCGAACCGGGCCGCAAGGGCGCGGGACGATTGGTGATTGACTACGCAAGCCTCGACCAGCTCGATGGCATTGTCGGACGCATCAAGCGGCCGTAGGCAATTGTTGCCGAAGTGGCTTGTAGTCGAGGCTTCAGCCTCGCTTGGATACCGCCGCATCGAACCTGCGAGGCTGAAGCCTCGTCTACCACGCGATAGACGGGCGGGAATGGCCGCACGCGATGCGGCCAACGGCGGCCTTGCGGGCCGCCGTTGGCATTGGGTGGCGCAACCGGATCAGCCCAGCTGCGTCAGCATCGTGTCGCCGCCGGACACCTCGAACTTGCCGGGGCCCTCGATGTTGAGCGTCTTCACGACGCCGTCTTCCACCAGCATCGAAAAGCGTTGGCAACGCACGCCCATGCCGCGCGCGACGAGGTCGAGTTCGAGGCCCAGCGCCTTCGTAAAGTCGGCGCTGCCGTCGCCCATCATGTGCACCTTGCCGGCCGATTTCTGGTCGCGCGCCCAGGCACCCATCACGAACGCATCGTTGACCGCCATGCAGTAGATGGCGTCGACGCCCTTGGCCTTCAGCTTGTCGTAATTGGCGAGGTAGGACGGCACATGCTTGGCCGAACACGTGGGCGTGAACGCGCCGGGCAGGCCGAAGATCACGACCTTCTTACCCTTGGTCACCTCCGCCATCTGGAACGTGTTGGGGCCGACGCTGCAGCCATTGCCTTCGACTTCGATGAATTCAGAGAGTGCGCCTGCGGGCAGCTTGTCGCCAACTTTGATCGTCATGCTTGCTCCTGGGAAAAAGGGACGGGTCGAAAAGGACGTAGAGGATTGCAGGCTATCGCCACAAGATCAACCCCACGCTTGCCGCGTCGAAAAACCGGAGGCATATTCGACGGAAGGTCATGACCTCGAATCATGAAGACGTACCTCCAGGTCATCATCCCGACCACGATCCGAAAGGTAACGCGATGCCCACCGTCCGAGCCTCTGCCCCGCGCCGCGTGCGCCTGCTGATCGCCACCCGCAAGGGCCTGTGGACGCTGGCGGGCGACACGTCGCGCCGCACGTGGAAACTTGCCGGCCCGCATTTCTTGGGACATATCGTGCATCACGCGCGGCTCGACCCGCGCGACGGCAAGACGCTGCTGGCCGCCGCGCGCACCGGGCATCTCGGGCCGACGATCTTCCGTTCCGTCGATGGCGGCAAGCACTGGAAGGAGGCCGCGCGGCCGCCAGCCTTCGCGGCCGACAGCGGGCGCGTCGTCGACCACACGTTCTGGCTGACCCCGGGCCACCCGTCGCAACCCGGCGTCTGGTATGCGGGCACGTCGCCGCAGGGCCTCTTCCGGTCGGAGGATGGCGGCGTCACGTGGGACGGTGTGGCCCGCTTCAATGCGCATCCGCAGCGCAAGGCCTGGTGCGGCGGTGACCAGGATGGCACGCCCGACGGCGCCAAGCTGCATTCGGTGCTGATCGATCCGCGCGACGCCGCGCACCTGTACATCAGCATGTCGAGCGGCGGCACGTTCGAATCCACCGACGCCGGCGCCAACTGGGCGCCGTTGAACCAAGGCGTGCGCGCCGACTTCCAGCCCGACCCGGACCTCGTGTTCGGCCATGACCCGCACTGCGTGCGCTTCGCCGGCGGCAACCCGGACCGGCTCTACCAGCAAAATCACTGCGGCCTCTTCCGCCTCGACCGCCCGGCCACGCGGTGGCAGGACATCGGCGGCGGCATGCCGAAGTCGGTCGGTTACGTCGGCTTTCCGATGGTCACGCATCCACACGACGCCGACACTGCATGGATCCTGCCGATGGACGGCACCAGCGTCTGGCCGCGGGTTTCGCCCGGCGGCCGCCCCGCCGTATTTCGCACGCGCAACGCCGGCAAAACCTGGCAGCGTCTTGCTACTGGCATGCCGAAGGCGCAGGCGTGGTGGACGGTCAAGCGGCAGGCGATGACGTCTGACGATCATCCGGCAGTAGGCGTTTACTTCGGCACTACGCAAGGCCAGATATGGGGCAGTCGTGATGAAGGCCAATCGTGGAAGCGGCTTGCGGAGCACCTGCCCCACGTCTATGCGGTGGAAGTCGCGTAGGTGGGTTCGGTGCGCCGACCTGCAAGCTGCCGATGAATGCGCCTGCCTCGCCGCAGAAGTTCAGCGTTGCGATCCCGACGCCGTTGCGGTCGTACACGGTCGGCCGCGCCGAAGTGGCGGTGACGGTGGCAGCCGTCCCGGCGCGGCTGGCGGACGCGCTGGCCGCGCTGGACGTCGACTACCCCGGCATCTGCTTCCGGATGGTGGACGAGGCGGGCCGCGTGCGGCCGCACATCCAGATCTTCGTCAACGGCGCCATCGAGCGCAATCCGGCGGCACCGCTGCCGACCGGCGCGCGGATCATGTTGGTAGGGGCGTTGTCGGGTGGCTAAACGCGCCAAACCGGGTCCGACTTAAGCAAACGGAAACAAAGGGGCCAGGGTCGAGTTAATCGCATCACAGCGTTGGACATCAAAGTCGTAACCTGGATTAATTCGACCCTGGCCCCTTTGTTTCGACCCTGGCCCCTTTGTTTGCACGGCCTCGTGTCGAACGCCCGTACGGCATTGCGCCGCAACATTTCGTTGCGGGACCCTGTGAAAAACAGTTAAAATCGACTGGTTTGCTGTTTGGCAAAAGTACCGTGATGGAAGCCCCACTTTCGACCAAGCCGATTCGCCGGGTCCTGATCTGGCAGGCGGCCGCGACGATCGTGATAGCCGGGGGGTGCGGGCTGCTGACTGGGTTGCACGCGGCGCTGTCGGCGCTGCTGGGCGGCATGGTCAACATCATCGCCGTGGTGGTTTACGCGGTGGTGCTGGGTGTCTCCAGACCGACTTCTGCAGGTGCCACAGTGGCCGCGATGTTCCGTGCCGAGGCAGGCAAGATCCTCGTGATCATCCTCCAGCTATGGCTGGTGTTGACGATATACAAGGATGTTCTTCCGGCGGCGTTTTTCGCCACGTTCGTGATCACGGTGTTGCTGTTCAGCATGGCCTTTTTCGACCGCACCAGAAAACCCTAACTCGACCTATTCCCATGGCGGCCGCCGGCTACGCAACCCCCTCCGAATACATGCAGCACCACCTGACCTTCCTGCAGAAGCCGGTCGGCGATGGCGGGTTCTGGACGATCAACGTCGACACGATGGTGATGTCGGTCCTGTTGGGCTTCATCGGACTCGGCTTCATCTGGCTGGCCACGCGCAAGGCCACATCGGGCGTGCCGTCGAAGCACCAGGCCTTCGTCGAACTCTGCATCGAGTTCGTCAACGACCAGGTCAAGGGCATCTACCACGGCAATTCGAAATGGGTGGCACCCATCGCCCTCACCGTGTTCATCTGGGTGCTGCTGATGAACTCGATGGACTTCCTGCCCATCGACATCATGGCGTGGTTTTACGGATTGCTCGGCCTGAAGAACTGGCGCAGCGTCCCCACCTCCGACATCAACACCACGTTCGCGCTGGCGCTGACAGTCTTCGCGTTGATGATCGCGTTCTCGATCAAGGCGAAGGGCCTGGGCGGCTGGGCGAAGGAACTTTTCGTCGCCCCATTTGGCAACCACTTCCTGCTGTGGCCCGTCAATTTCCTGTTCCAGATCGTCGAGTACCTGTCGAAGCCGCTGTCGCACAGCCTGCGGCTCTACGGCAACATGTACGCTGGCGAAATCATCTTTCTGCTGATCGGCATGCTGGCCGCGGTAGGGCTTGCCGGCATGGGCTTCGGCATCCTGCTCAATCTGATGTGGGCCATCTTCCACATCCTGATCGTCCTCCTGCAGGCCTATATCTTCATGATGCTCACGATCGTCTATCTCGCGATGGCCGAGGAGCATCACTGATCCCGGGTACCGCAGGACCGCCACGATTTTCCGTTTCCGTTCACCGCACTTCACCGTTCCACACCACATCACGCAACCCGCAATCGAAAGGAATGCACCATGGATAACCTACAAATGCTGGCGATGGTCCAGGCGTACACGGCTATCGGTATCGGCCTCATCATCGGCCTGGGCGCCCTGGGCGCCTGCGTCGGCGTCGCGCTGATGTGCTCGAAATTCCTCGAAAGCGCCGCGCGCCAGCCCGAGCTGATGCCGCAGCTGCAGGCCAAGGTGTTCCTGCTGCTCGGCCTGATCGACGCGTCGTTCATCATCGGCGTCGGCATCGCGATGCTATTCGCGTTCGGCAACCCGCTGCTCGCGGCCCTTCGCTGAAGGCAGCCTTTCGCCACAACGCGTAACTGCCGGGGGCAGCAATGAACATCAACCTGACGCTGGTGATGCAGGCGGTGGCATTCACCGCGTTCATCTGGTTCACCGCGAAATTCGTCTGGCCGCCGCTGATGCGTGCCATCGAAAACCGGCAAAAGCAGATCGCCGACGGTCTCGCCGCCGGCGAACAAGGTCGTCGCGAACTGGCCAGCGCCGAGAAGCGCGACGCCCAGATGCTGACCGATGCCAAGGCCCGGTCGGCTGAAATCGTCGCGATGGGCGAGAAGTACAAGGCCGATGCCATCGAGCAGTCGAAGATCGATGCCAAGACCGAGGCCGACCGCATCATCACGGCAGCCAGGGCCGAGATTGAGCAGGAATTGGCGCGCGCCAAGGAACAGTTGCGCGACGCCGTGGCCGATCTCGCGGTGGCCGGTGCGACGAAGATCCTGCAGAAGGATGTCGACATCAAGGCGCACGCCGAACTGCTTGCGCAGTTGAAGCGCCAGCTCTAGGCGCCCTACCGCCATGGCCGAAATCACCACCATCGCCCGACCGTACGCCGAGGCCGCGTTTGCCCTGGCCCGCGAACGCAACGCGCTGCCGGTCTGGTCGGAGATGCTGCGCTTCGCCAGCGCGGTCGTCGCCGACCCGCAGATGGCGCGCGCGCTGGACGACCCTCGATTGGACGGCCCGGCCAAGGAGTCGCTGCTGCTGTCCATCGCCGGCGACAAGCTGAACGCGCAGGGCCGCAACTTCATGCATGTGCTGGTCGAGGGCGACCGCTTGGGCGCGCTGCCCACCATCGCCGTGCAATTCGACGCGCTGAAGGATGCCGCCGACGGCGTGGCCAGGGCGTTGATTGAAACGGCCTATCCGCTCGAGGGCACCGACCTCGCGGACATGCAGGCGGCGCTGGAAAAGCGCTTCGGCCGCAAGATCGAAGCAACGGTCGAAGTCCACCCCGAACTGATTGGCGGCGCGCGCATCACGGTGGGCGACACCGTGATCGACGCAACGGTGCAGGAACAGCTGCGCGCCATGGCCACGAAACTGCGATCCTAGACCTCCTTAACTTATTTCATTTTCACCTGCTACCGTGACGCCGGTGCATCGAACGCCCCGGCAGACGCGAGGAAACCATGCAACTGAACCCTTCCGAAATCAGTGAACTGATCAAGACCAAGATCCAGAACCTGGACACCGCGGCTGAAGTGCGCACGCAGGGGACGGTGGTCTCGGTTTCCGACGGCATCTGCCGCGTTCATGGTCTGTCCAACGCAATGCAGGGCGAAATGCTCGAGTTCCCGAACAACACGTTCGGTCTCGCGCTGAACCTCGAGCGCGACTCGGTCGGCGCCGTGATCCTGGGCGAATACGAAAAGATCAAGGAAGGCGACACCGTGAAGTGCACGGGCCGCATTCTCGACGTGCCGGTCGGTCCGGAATTGATCGGCCGCGTGGTCGATTCGCTCGGTCGTCCGATCGACGGCAAGGGTCCGGTCAACGCGAAGCTGCGTGACGTCATCGAAAAAGTGGCGCCGGGCGTGATCGAACGGCAGAAGGTGAACCAGCCCGTACAGACCGGCTTGAAGTCGATCGACGCGATGGTGCCGATCGGCCGCGGTCAGCGCGAGCTGATCATCGGCGACCGCCAGACCGGCAAGACCGCGGTGGCCATCGATACGATCATCAACCAGAAGGGCAAGGACCTGATCTGCGTCTACGTCGCGATCGGGCAGAAGGCGTCGTCGATCAAGAACGTCGTCAACAAGCTGACCGAGTTCGGCGCGATGGAGTACACGATCGTCGTCGCCGCCACGGCGTCTGAATCGGCCGCGCTGCAGTACATCGCGCCGTACTCCGGCTGCACGATGGGCGAATATTTCCGTGATCGCGGGCAAGATGCCCTGATCATCTACGATGATCTGACCAAGCAGGCGTGGGCCTACCGGCAGGTGTCGCTGTTGCTGCGCCGCCCGCCCGGCCGCGAAGCCTATCCGGGTGACGTGTTCTATCTGCACTCGCGCCTGCTCGAGCGCGCCGCGCGCGTCAACGCCGAATATGTCGAGAAATTCACCAAGGGCGAAGTCAAGGGCAAGACAGGTTCGCTGACCGCGCTGCCGATCATCGAAACGCAGGCCGGCGACGTGACTGCATTCGTGCCGACCAACGTGATCTCGATCACGGACGGCCAGATCTTCCTGGAATCGGATCTCTTCAACGCCGGCATCCGGCCCGCCATCAACGCCGGCATCTCGGTGTCGCGCGTCGGCGGCGATGCCCAGACCAAGGTCATCAAGAAGCTGGGCGGCGGCGTGCGGCTGGCGCTGGCGCAGTACCGCGAACTGGCGGCCTTCGCGCAGTTCGCCTCCGACCTGGACGAAGCCACCCGCAAGCAGCTCGACCGCGGCAAAGTGGTGACGGAGCTGATGAAGCAGCCGCAGTACTCGCCGCTGTCGGTGGCCGAGCAGGCGCTCACGTTGTTCTCCGTGAACAAGGGCTACTACGACGACGTGCCCGTGGATAAGGCGCTGGCCTTCGAAACCGCGTTGCGCCAGTTCATGAAGACCCAGTATCCCGCCATCATCGACAAGATCACGCAGACCCACGAGCTGACCGCTGACGACGAGAAGGCACTGTCCGCCGCCATCGAGGACTTCAAGAAGTCCGGCACGTACTGAGAATAGGGCTTAGTTGCGTACCAGGTAGCGTGAAAGAATAAACGACATGCCAAGTACCAAAGCAATCACGACCAAGATCAAGAGCGTGCAAAGCACGCGAAAGATCACGAAGGCGATGGAGATGGTCTCGGCCTCCAAGATGAAGAAGGCCCAGGACCGGATGCGCGCGACGCGTCCGTACGTCGAGCGCACCTTCAACATCGTGATGCACATCGCCAAGGCCAATACCGAGTACCGCCACCC
>Ga0105048_10015763_pt1 | contig 11710 bp, 5 predicted proteins | sample MAT05_FD_78382 | JGI IMG/M metagenome (GOLD analysis project Ga0105048, IMG submission 78382) | Freshwater microbial communities from Lake Fryxell liftoff mats and glacier meltwater in Antarctica - MAT-05 | ecosystem: Environmental > Aquatic > Freshwater > Ice > Liftoff microbial mat | place...
CCGCATCCGCAACGGCCGGATTGTCGCGTTGCCGGCAAATCTTCCAGCTCACAGAATCCCAGACCTGGTGCAGGTCGCGCAGCGGCGCGCCGAAAACCATCCTGGCGTCGCGCCAGACCTGCAGTTCGCCGACCCCGGAGTCGATCGCCGTGCCGGCCGGTCGGGTCTTGCCGATGCAGTGGCTGTGCCGGCTCAGGCCGTGTTCGCGCAGCACCTGCATGACCGCGCTGCGATCCGCAGTGCGGACCTGCAGCACCGCACCGAGTTCCTCGTTGAACAAGGCCTTGAGCGTGAGTTCGTCGCGTCGCGCCTGCACCTGCGAAACCCAGTTCTTGCTGTCGCCGTACTCGGCCCGGCTGTCGCTGATGCCGTCCCCCTCGGTGACCAGCATGTCGACATTGAGCGCGACGCCGAGCTTGCCGGCGAATGCCATCTCGCAGACCGTGGCGAACAGGCCGCCGTCGCTGCGGTCATGGTAGGCCAGCAGCAGGCCCTGGCTGCGCAGCGTGTTGACGGCCCGCACCAGTGCCACCAGATCCTGCGGCTCGTCCAGGTCCGGCACCTTGTCGCCCACCTGATCGAGCGTCTGCGCCAGGATACTGGCGCCCATGCGGTTGCGGCCCTGGCCCAGGTCGACCAGCACCAGCGTGCTGTCGGCCACCTGGTTGTCGAGTTGCGGCGTCAGCGTGCCGCGCACGTCGCCCACCGTGGTGAAAGCGCTGACGATCAGCGACACCGGCGAGGTGACCTTTCGCGCGCCTTTGTCACCCTCGTCGACCCATTGCGTGCGCATCGACAACGAATCCTTCCCCACCGGGATTGAAATGCCCAGCGCGGGGCACAATTCCAGAGCCACGGCACGCACCGTCGCGACCAGGTCGGCATCTTCGCCGGGCTCACCACAAGCCGCCATCCAGTTGGCCGACAACTTGACGCGGGACAATTCGATCGGCGCCGCCAGCAGGTTGGTAATGGCTTCAGCCACCGCCATCCGGCCCGACGCGGGCGCGTCGATCACAGCCAGCGGCGTGCGTTCACCGATCGCCATGGCTTCACCGTGAAAACCGCGGAAATCGGCCAGTGTCACGGCGCAATCGGCCACCGGAACCTGCCAGGGACCCACCATCTGGTCGCGGTGCGTCAGCCCGCCGACGGTGCGGTCGCCGATGGTGATCAGGAACCGCTTGGACGCCACGGTGGGATGCGACAACACCGCGATTGCCGCGCGTTGCAGGTCGGTGCCGGATAGATCCAGCGGCGGGAACCGACGCGCCACGCTGCGCACATCACGCAGCATCTGCGGCGGCTTGCCCAGCAGCAGGTCCATTGGCATCGCCACCGGCGTGGCCTGACCCTCGTCCTGCACCACCAGCTCGCGCGCCTCGGTGGCCACGCCGACGACCGCGAACGGACAGCGCTCGCGTGCGCAAAAGGCCGCGAACTGCTCCAGCGACGGGGGCGCGATCGCCAGCACGTAACGTTCCTGGCTCTCGTTGCACCAGATCTCGCGCGGGCTCATGCCGCTCTCGTCCAGCGGCACGGCACGCAGGTCGAATCGCGCGCCGCGGCCGGCGTCGTTGGTCAGCTCCGGGAACGCGTTGCTCAGGCCACCGGCACCGACGTCGTGAATCGCCAGCACCGGGTTGGCATCGCCCAGCGCCTGGCAGTGGTTGATGACTTCCTGCGCGCGGCGTTGCATCTCGGGGTTGCCGCGCTGCACGGAATCGAAATCCAGCGCGGCGACATTGGTGCCGCTGGCCATCGAACTGGCGGCGCTGCCGCCCAGGCCGATCCGCATGCCCGGTCCGCCAAGCTGGATCAGCAGGCTGCCGGCCGGGAACAGCTTCTTGTGCGTGAGGCGCGCATCGATGCTGCCCAGGCCGCCGGCCAGCATGATCGGCTTGTGGTAACCCCGGCGTACCGAGTCTGTGCCGCAAGCCGCCGTCTGTTCGTATTCGCGGAGATAACCGAGCAGGTTGGGACGGCCGAATTCGTTGTTGAAAGCGGCCCCACCCAAGGGGCCCTCGATCATGATCTGCAGCGCACTGGCGATATGGGCCGGTTTGCCATAACCGGTGCCGGTTTCTTCGAAGGCCAGCTTCGACACGCTGAATCCGGTCAAGCCGGCCTTGGGACGCGAGCCGCGGCCGGTCGCGCCCTCGTCGCGAATCTCTCCGCCAGCGCCGGTGGCAGCGCCCGGAAATGGCGAGATGGCGGTCGGATGATTGTGCGTCTCGACCTTCATCAACACATGCTGCAGCGCGTCGAACGCGCGGTAGGTTTGCGGCGCCACGCCGGCACCAGCGTCACCGCCACCGGCAACGAAACGCTGAACCGTCGCGCCCTCCATGACCGAGGCGTTGTCCGAGTAGGCCACCACCATGTGCTGCGGATGGGTCTTGTGGGTATGGCGGATCATGCCGAACAACGTGTCGGGCTGCGCCACGCCATCGACCGTGAACCGGGCGTTGAAGATCTTGTGCCGGCAATGTTCGCTGTTGGCCTGGGCGAACATCATCAGTTCAACGTCGGTCGGATTGCGCCCCAGCTGGCTGAACGCCTGCACCAGATAGTCGATCTCGTCGTCGGCCAGTGCCAGGCCGAAGTCCTGGTTGGCCTGCGCCAGCGCGGCCCGCCCGCCGGCCTGCAGATCGATCTGCTCCAGCGCTGGCGTCGGCAGTTCGGCGAACAGCCGTGCGGCGTTTGCCCGATCGAACAATGCACTTTCGGTCATCCGGTCGTGCAGGATGCCCGCCGCCAGGTGCAACTGGGCCTCGGACAGGCTGGCGCGTTTCAACAGCCCGCTGCGCAGGCCGATCCGGTATTCGACGATGCGCTCGATCCGGCGTACGGCAAGAGCGCAGTTGTGTGCAATGTCGGTTGCCTTGGATGCCCAGGGCGACACAGTGCCCAGGCGCGGCGTGACCACGACCAGCGCTCCGTCGGTGGCGCCGGTGTACGGCTCGCCGTAGCGCAGCAAGGCCGCCAGTTGATCGACCAGCGCGCCCTCCAGGGGCCGGTCTGTCCAGACCAGGTGCACATGCCGCGCGTCGAGCCGATCGATCCGGTCGCAGACCCCCTGCAGCCGGGCCAGCAATTGCCGAGAACGGAACGGCCCTAGCGCGTTGCCGCCTTCGAATGGGGTGATGTTCAGGGTCACGGATCGGGTCAGAAAATGTCGAAGCGGTTGTCACGCCAAATCCGCGATGCCGGGATGGCCAGGCCGGTGGGGCAATTTTAGCGGGCCTGCGATGGGATAATTGAGCGATGACCATTACGTACAAGGACGCCGAAGGCGTTGCCGGCATGCGCACCGCAGGCCGTCTTGCCGCGGAGGTACTTGACTACCTGACACCCCATGTGGTGCCCGGAGTCTCGACCAACCATCTCGACGAGCTCGCGCACCGCTATATCACCGAGGTCCAGCAGGGCATACCGGCGCCGCTGAACTACCGCGGTGGCGGCAACACTCCCTACCCCAAGTCGATCTGCACCTCGGTCAACCACCAGGTCTGCCACGGCATCCCGAACGACAAGCTGCTCAAGAAGGGCGATATCGTCAACATCGACATCACGGTCATCAAGGACGGCTGGCACGGCGACACCAGCCGGATGTTTGTCGTTGGCGATACCTCCATCGCGGCGCGGCGGCTGTGCAACCTGACCTACGAGGCGATGTGGCGCGGCATCGTCATGGTGCGTCCGGGCGCCCGGTTGGGCGACATCGGCTGGGCGATCCAGAAGTTCGCGGAATCCCAGGGGTTCATCGTGGTGCGCGAATTCTGCGGTCACGGCATCGGCAAGGTGTTCCACGAGGAGCCGCAGGTGCTGCATTACGGCAAACCCGGCACGCTGGATGAACTCAAGCCCGGCATGACCTTCACCATCGAGCCGATGATCAATGCGGGACGCAAGGACATCAAGGACGGCCCCGAGAAAGACGGCTGGACCATCGTCACCCGCGACCATTCGTTGTCGGCTCAGTGGGAGCACACCGTGCTGGTCACGCAGGACGGCTACGAGATCATGACCTTGTCGGCGGGCAGTCCCCCGCCACCCGATTTTGTCGGCGCCACCTGAAGCCGCCGCGCCAGCGGAGGCGTCACCCATGCGAGCCGTGCAGGAACTGCGGGATGACTTCCGTACCAAGAAGCGCGCCTTGCTGGCCACCATCCTTGCCAGCGCGGCGTCGACACGGGCAGTCGGCAAGACGCTGACCCAGCTATCGGACCTGGCCGACGCCACGCTGTGCACCTTGTGGGAGCAGGCCGGTCTGCTCGGGTCATGCGCGCTGGTCGCGGTTGGCGGTTACGGCCGCGCCAAGTTGTTCCCGCACTCCGATGTCGACGTTTTGCTGCTGCTGCCCGACGACGAGCGGCCCGAGAACGGTAACAGCCTGCAGTCGCGGATCGAGACCTTCATCGGCAGCTGCTGGGATACCGGACTGGAAATCGGCTCGAGCGTGCGCACCGTGTCGCAATGCCTGGCCGAGGCCGAGAAGGACGTCACGGTCCAGACCTCGGTCCTGGAATCGCGCCTGGTGGTCGGCAACCGCAAGTTGTACGGCTCGATGCGCGAGCGCCTGGGAAAGGCGATGGATCCAAAGGCCTTTTTTATTGCCAAGACGCTGGAAATGCAACAGCGACACAACAAGTACGAAGACACGCCCTACGCGCTCGAACCCAATTGCAAGGAGTCACCGGGCGGGCTGCGCGACCTGCAGATGCTGCTGTGGGTGTCCAAGGCCGCCGGCATGGGCAAGAACTGGGACGAACTGGCGCGCTCGGGCCTGGCGACCGCACTCGAGGTGCGCCAGATCAAGCGCAACGAAGCGCTGATGCAGCTGATCCGCATGCGGCTGCACCTGATCGCCGATCGACGCGAGGACCGGCTGGTGTTCGACATGCAGACGGCGGTTGCCGAGTCCTTCGGTTATACGACGCCGCCCAACAATACCGCGCCGATCTCGCTCGGTCTGACCGAAACCTCGGTCAAGTCGACGCGCAAGATCACCGTGGTGCGTGCCAGCGAGGCACTGATGCGGCGTTACTACTGGGCCGCCAAGGCGATCACGCAGCTCAACCAGATCGTGCTGCTCAACATGGAGGAGCGGCTGTATCCATCGGCGGCCGAACCCCGCCCGATCAACGCCTGGTTCAACGAGAAGGCCGGCATGATCGACGTGGTCAGCGACGACCTGTATGTGCGCGAGCCGCACGCGATCCTGCAGACCTTTCTGCTGTACCAGACCACCAGCGGCACCAAGGGCCTGTCGAGCCGTACCTTGCGCGCTTTGTACAACGCGCGTTCGGTAATGGACGGGAAATTCCGCAACGATCCGGTCAACCGCCGGACTTTTCTTCAGATCATCCAGCAGCACGACGGCCTGACCCATGCGATGCGGCTGATGAACCAGACCTCGGTGCTGGGGCGATACCTGTGGGTGTTCCGGCGCATCGTCGGCCAGATGCAGCACGACCTGTTCCACGTCTACACGGTCGACCAGCACATCCTGATGGTGCTGCGCAACATGCGGCGTTTCTTCATCGTCGAGCATGCGCATGAATATCCGATGTGCTCGCAACTGGCGGCCGGCTGGGACAAGCCCTGGGTGTTGTATCTGGCAGCCCTGTTCCACGACATCGCCAAGGGCAGGGGCGGCGACCACTCCAAACTCGGCTGCGCCAGCGTACGCCAGTTCTGCCGCCAGCACGGCATCGCGCGCGAGGATGCGCGCATGATCGAGTTCCTGGTGCTCGAACACCTGACGATGAGTTATACGGCGCAGAAGGCCGATCTCAGCGATACAGACGTGATCATGCGATTCGCCGCCAAGGTCGGCAACGAGCGGCGCCTGACAGGGTTGTACTTGCTGACAGTGGCCGATATCCGCGGCACCTCGCCCAAGGTCTGGAATGCCTGGAAGGGCAAGCTGCTCGAAGACCTGTACCGGGCGACCTCCCGCGCCCTGGGCGGCGAGTCACCCGATCCACAGGCCGAGGTGGAGGCGCGCAAACGCGAGGCCTTGGTGGGTATCGCGCTGTACGCGTTGCCCTTCGAGGCGCACAAGAAATTGTGGGATACGCTGGATGTGGGCTATTTCATGCGCCACGACGCCGCCGAGATCGCCTGGCATACCCGCCAACTGTCGCGCCATGTGGGGGCCGACAAGCCGATCGTGCGGGCGCGCCGATCGCCAGTCGGCGAAGGACTGCAGATCCTGGTCTACACCCGCGACCAGAGCGACCTGTTTGCACGCATCTGCGGTTATTTCGACCGCGGCGGCTTCAGCATCCTGGACGCACGGATCCACACCGCACGCAACGGATATGCGCTTGACACCTTCCAGGTCGTCACCGCAGCCATGCCCGAGCATTACCGGGAGCTGACCAGCATGGTCGAATCCGGGCTGGCCGAGGCCATCGCCGATACGGCGCCGTTGCGGGAACCCGGCAAGGGTCGTGTTTCGCGCCGGGTCAAGAGTTTCCCGATCACGCCGCGCGTGAGCTTGCGTCCGGATGAAAAAGGTCAGCGCTGGTTGCTCAACATCACCGCCAGCGACCGTGTCGGGCTGCTGTACGCCGTAGCCTGCGTACTGGCGCGGCATCAGATCAACCTGCAGCTGGCCAAGATCGTGACGCTCGGCGAACGGGTCGACGACACATTCCTGATCGACGGCGCTCAGCTGCAATACAACCGGGACCAGATTGCCGTGGAGACGGAGTTGTTGCAGACCTTGGCTTGAACCGGCGGCCAGAGCCGCGCGGACGTGCCGTTTGCAGGTCAGTCGTCCTGTTCCGCGTCCAGGCCGGGAAACAGCACCGACGTGAAGCCGAAGCGGCGGAAGTCGCGCACCCGCATCGGATACAGCACACCGACCAGGTGATCGCACTCGTGCTGCACCACACGGGCATGGAAACCGCCGACCTCGCGTTCGACCGCATCGCCATACGGATCGAAGCCCGCGTATCGAACCTGCTCGTGCCGCGGCACGACCGCGCGCAGGCCCGGGACCGACAGGCAGCCTTCCCAATCCTCGACCAGTTCCAAGCCGCCGTCCCGTGCGGGCAGCGGCGTGATGACCGGATTGACCAGAACCGTGCGCGGTATCGGCGCAGCGTCCGGGTAACGCGGGTTGACCGCATCGGTGCCGAAAATGACCAGTTGCAGGTCAACACCGATCTGCGGCGCGGCCAGTCCCGCACCGTTGGCTGCGTGCATGGTGTCGAGCATGTCGCTGATCAGCAGGTGCAGCGCGTCGGTGTCGAATTCGGTCACCGGCTGAGCCACACGCAGCAGCCGCGGATCGCCCATTTTGAGAATTTCACGTACCGCCATCGAGCATCTCCCTGAGTTGGTTCTCGTCAATCACCGACACGCCCAGCGTCAGCGCCTTCTCGAGCTTGCTTCCGGCTTCGGCACCGGCCAGCACATAGTCGGTCTTTTTGCTGACCGAGCCGGCGACCTTGCCGCCCGCCGCTTCGACCTGTTCCTTGGCCTGCTCGCGGCTCATGGAAGGCAAGGTACCGGTGATGACGAAGGTCATCCCGGTGAATCGCAATGCCTGTCGCGGTGCCGGTGCACCCTCCTGCCAGGTCACGCCGCAGGCGCGTAGCTGTTCGACCACCTCCCGGTTGTGCGGCTGAGCAAAGAACTGCCGCAGGCTGCAGGCAACGATGGGCCCGACATCGCTGACCTCCAGGAACTGCTCCTCGGTCCCATCCATGACCGCATCGAGAGTGCCGAAATGACGCGCCAGCTCCTTTGCAGTGGCCTCGCCGACATGGCGTATGCCCAAGCCGAACAGGAAGCGCGGCAACGTGGTCTGCTTGGACTGCTCCAGAGCATCGAGCAGGTTTCGAGCGGACTTGTCGGCCATGCGGTCGAGCCCGGTCAGCGCAGCCAGACCGAGCCGGTACAGGTCAGGCAGGTTACGGATCAGCTGATTGTCCACCAGCTGGTCCACCAGCTTGTCGCCCAGACCGTCGATTTCGACCGCCCGGCGCTGCGCGAAATGCAGGATCGCCTGCTTGCGCTGGGCAGCGCAAAAAAGGCCGCCAGTGCAACGGAAGTCGGCCTCGCCCTCCTCGCGTACCGCCTGCGACCCACACACCGGGCAATGGCTCGGCATGGTGAAACTCGGCGCGTCGGCGACACGCCGATCGGGCATGACCGATACCACCTCCGGAATCACGTCGCCGGCACGCCGCACGATGACCGTGTCGCCGACCCGCACGTCCTTGCGGCGCGCCTCGTCCTCGTTGTGCAAGGTGGCATTGGTGACGGTCACGCCGCCGACAAATACCGGTGCCAGCTTGGCCACCGGGGTCAGTTTGCCGGTGCGCCCGACCTGCACCTCGATGCCCAGCACGGTCGTGGCCTGTTCCTGGGCGGGGTATTTGTGCGCCACTGCCCAGCGTGGCTCGCGGCTGACGAAACCCAGGCGCAGTTGCAATGCGATCGGGTTGACCTTGTAGACCACGCCATCGATGTCGAAGGCCAACGCGTCGCGCAGAGCGCCGACCTTGGTGTGGTAGGCCACCAGAGCCTGCGGCCCGCTGGCCATCTCGACCAGGTCGCTGACCGGAAATCCCCAGGCGCGCAGCCGCTGCAGGAGCGCAAAATGCTCGGCGAACGACGGCCCACCCTGCTCGGGCGGCGTCAACTGGCCCAGCCCATAGGCGAAGAAACTCAGCGGTCGCCGGGCGGCAATGGCCGGATCCAGCTGGCGCACCGCCCCGGCCGCCGCATTGCGCGGGTTCACGAAAGTCTTTTCACCCTTGGCTCCAGCGGCGATCTTGTCGCGCTGCGCTGCATTGAGCCGCTCGAAATCGTCGCGCCGCAAATAGACCTCGCCACGCACCTCGAGCAGCGCCGGCGCATCCGGTGGCAGTCGCAGCGGAACTTGTCCGATGGTGCGGATGTTCTGTGTCACGTCCTCGCCAGTTTCACCGTCGCCCCGGGTTGCAGCCTGCACCAGAACCCGGTCGACATAGCGCAGGCTCATCGCCAGCCCATCGAACTTGGGCTCGGCCACGTAGTCGATCGGCGGCGCATCCGGTCCCAGCCCGAGTTCGCGGCGCAGTCGTGCATCGAACGCCTTGGCGCCGCTGGCCAGGGTATCGGTTTCGGTGCGGATGCTGAGCATCGGCAGCGCGTGGCGCACTGGTGCGAACTGGGCCAGCGGTTTACCACCCACGCGCTGAGTCGGCGAATCGGTCCGCAGCAGGTCGGGCCTGCGCTGCTCGATGGCCTGCAGCTCCTGGAACAGCTGGTCGTACTGCGCATCCGGAATCAGCGGATCATCCAGTACGTAATACTGGTGCGCATGGCGGTGCAGGCGCTCGCCGATCGCGCGCGCACGGTCTGCATCCAGGTCGTCGGCGCCCGGGCGGGTCGGGAAGTCGTCGGATTGTTGCTGCATGGCTACCACGGTTGCGCAACGGGCGCTGGTCTCAGGAGAACAGACGCCGGGCCAGTGCCGAACCGGCTGCCAGATCCCGCGCCTGCAGCGTGTCGTAGAGCCCATCGAGTTCGCCACCGATCTGGTCCATGGTGTCGCGCGCCAGCACCTGCCCGTTGTCGTCGGTGATCAAGCCGTCCATAGCCTGGGCCATGGCTTGCGCGACATCGCGCATCCGTACGAAGGGTTGCTCGGCGCGGTCGACCTGGGACACATCCAGCGCCAGCGATACCTCTCGAACGGCTGCCTGCGCCGGATCCTCGGCCAGCGCAGCCTGGGTGTCGAAACCCAGGCTCAGCACCGGTGGCAAGCTGGCGCCGCTGGCCGGCAGCAGCATGCGCCCGGGAAGGGCTCCAGGCACGAAACCCAGTCGCGCCGCATGTTGTTGCACATAACCGGGGCTCCAGGCTGCGCTGCGCGCACGCAACGTGAAGCCCAGTTGCGCATCGTGGCCGCTGGCGAACTGGTCCAATTCACGCGCCCGTGCCACCGCCTCTGCCATCTCGGGGAAATCTGGTGTCCCGCCGACCGCGTCGGCGAACGCCTGCGCCTTGCCCACGAATTCGGAGAATTCGATCTCGTTCAGCGCGCCGGAGCGGTTGGCCATTTGCACACCGGCCTGGAAGGCTTCGTAACGTTGCCCGCCGGTGGGCGTTTCCCAGTGCCGGCCCTGGACGTTCAGGCCCTCGACGGCAAAAGGCTTGCTGCCAACCCGTCGGGTCGTGGGAAGCGCGGCCAGCGCCGCTTCGCCATGCACTTCGGCTTCCAGCACGATCGGTGCGATGACATCGATCAGCGCATCGAGACCGGGTCGCCTCTCGGCTGGCGACTGCAGCACCGACGGGGCCGCGAACGCGGCGTCGTCCAGGCTGGGCTCGATGGCGGACGGTTCGCCGGGTGTGTCGTCGTCGTCACCCGGCTGCGCCTGTCGCGGTGCGACCTTGCGCGCCGACCAGGCGCCATGGGCGAGGACAGCTGCCAGAAGCAGCCCGCCGGCGATGGCCAAACCGATCTGCAAGGTGCTCATGCCGTCCCCCATCATGTCAGGCGGCTTCGGCCATCGTGATCGCCGCATCCATGTCGACCGCGACGATGCGCGACACGCCTTGTTCCTGCATCGTCACGCCGATCAGTTGTCTTGCCATTTCCATCGCAATCTTGTTGTGGCTGATGAACAGGAACTGTGTCTCCCGGCTCATGCTGGTCACCAGCTTGGCGTACCGTTCGGTGTTGGCATCGTCCAGCGGTGCGTCGACTTCGTCGAGCAGGCAGAACGGTGCCGGGTTGAGCTGGAAAATCGCAAACACCAGCGCGATCGCGGTCAGCGCCTTCTCACCTCCCGACAACAGGTGGATGGTCTGGTTCTTCTTGCCCGGGGGCTGGGCGATGACCTGCACGCCGGAGTCGAGGATCTCCTCGCCGGTGATGACCAGCCGGGCGTTGCCGCCCCCGAACAGCTCGGGGAACATCCGGCCAAAGTGCGCATTGACGGTGTCGAAGGTGCCGGAGAGCAATTCGCGTGTCTCGGCGTCGATCTTGCGGATGGCATCTTCGAGTGTCGTCATGGCCTCATGCAGGTCGGCCGATTGGGCGTCCAGGAATTGCTTGCGTTCCCGCGCCGACGCCAGTTCATCGAGTGCGGCCAGATTGACGGCACCCAGTGCCGCGACCTCGGCATGGAGCCGGTCGATCGTCTGCTGCAGGCCGGAGATCCGCACGTTGCCCTGCGCGATCGACGCGCGCAGCGATTCGACGTCGGCGTGGGCTTCGTCGAGCAACTGCCGGTATTGCTCGGAGCCCAGGCGCGCGGCTTGCTCCTTGAGCTGGAACTCGGTGATGCGCTGGCGCATCGGATCGAGCGCACGCTCGATTTCGAGCCGGCGTTCGTCGCTGGCACGCAGCTTGGCTGTCATGTCGTCGTATTCGCTGCGCTTGGCGCCCAGCTCCTGCTCGCGCTCGAGCTTGACCGCCAATGCGTCGTGCAGTCCGGCTTGTGCCGCGGCATCGCTCAGCCGGGTCAGGTCCTGCGCCGCGCTGGACTGCTCCTGCGCGATCGAGGCTGCCTGCTGGTTCGCAGTGGCGATCGCCCGCTCGAGCTCGGATTGGCGCGCGCGCAGGCTGCGCAGCGCGAACTCGGCCTCTTGCGCCTGGCGCTCGACGCCGCGTTGCTGCTCGCGGCTCTCGGACACGCTGCGTTCAGCCTGGATGACACGGTCATCTACCTGGGTCTGGCGCTCCTGCGCGTCG
>Ga0105048_10015765_pt1 | contig 11709 bp, 10 predicted proteins | sample MAT05_FD_78382 | JGI IMG/M metagenome (GOLD analysis project Ga0105048, IMG submission 78382) | Freshwater microbial communities from Lake Fryxell liftoff mats and glacier meltwater in Antarctica - MAT-05 | ecosystem: Environmental > Aquatic > Freshwater > Ice > Liftoff microbial mat | place...
GGGAATTAACCTAAGAATCAAAACTTCAGAAAACGGGGACTTTAACAAAGATGCCAATGTAAAATGGAGTTTGAAGGACGAGAAGTTATATAACCATAAAAAATTGTAATTAAAATAGCCCAAAAAAGCAATCCGGTACAATTTTTACTATCATACAGGCGTTGATGAATAGCACAAAAGGGTGTTTTAAACCGGGGATATCCTTTTGTAAATTTCGTTAAAACATATTACCATATTGAGGCTGTGTGATGTAAAGTATTTATATTCGCAGTTAAGTAACCCCATTGTACAATAATTAAGAAAACCTTTCGTTAAACGAGTTGCAAAACGAACGCACATGCAAAAAATACTTTCTGTAAAAAATGTAGTAATTCTTACTGCCCTCCTTTTCTCTCTTGGGTCCTGTAAAAACGGTGGAATTTTTGGTAAGAAAAAAAGCAAGTCGTCTGTCACCGGCTGGAACTATGATGACAAAAACATGGGAAATTACCATGTATCTAAAATGAAATACCCCAAAGCTGGGCCCGGGCTGATTTTTGTACAGGGAGGTACCTTTGTTATGGGTGCCAAAGAAGACGATGTGATGTTTGACAATAACAATCTCCCAAAAAGGGTAACTGTTCCCTCATTTTTCATTGATGAAACAGAAGTAGCCAACGTACATTACCGTGAATATATTTACTGGTTGGAAAATACCTTTAGTGGTGATACCACTATTATGGCAAGAGCCTTGCCCGATACATTGGCCTGGCGTGAGGAACTGGCTTACAATGAGCCTTATGTAGATTATTATTTCCGGTACCCCGCTTATAATTATTACCCTGTAGTTGGTGTATCCTGGCTGCAGGCACATGATTTTTGCGTTTGGAGAACAGATAGGGTAAACGAATTGAATTTAATTGAGAAAGGATACCTTAAAAAAGATTTTGCCAGGAAGGAAATGCGTGGAGGCGGAGCTGATGGGTCATTTAATACGGATACCTACCTGATGAACCCGGAACTGATCCAGGGAAGAACCAAACCCAAAAAATCTGAATTAAAAGACGTAAGCGGAAAACCAAGAGCCATCGTTAAAATAGAAGATGGTATCCTTAACATGGGCTATCGCTTACCAACAGAAGCTGAATGGGAATATGCCGCATACGGTTTGCTTGATCAAAATCCCAATGCCCGTAAAAAAGAAGGAAAAGTAGGGGAAGAGTTGATCTCCAATCAACAAATTTACTCATGGAGCAACAATCCAAACGGACTTCGTGACAACAGAAGAGGTAGCTGGCAGGGTAAATTTTTGGCCAACTTTAAACGCGGAAGCGGGGATAATATGGGTATCGCGGGTGGTTTGAATGACCGTTCTGCAATACCTGGTAATGTAAAGGCATTTTATCCAAATGCGTTTTCAATTTACAATATGAGTGGTAACGTATCGGAGTGGGTGCAGGATGTGTACAGGCCGCTTACTCCGGCAGATGGTGAAGACTTTAATTATTTCCGTGGTAATAAATTCCAAAAATTTTATAAAAACAGTGGCGGTGAATTTGAAAGAGATTCATTGGGAAGGTTAAAGAAAGTAGATATTAGCGATGATGAAGTTAAAAACCGTCGTAACTACCAACATAATAATGCTTTAGGTCACATGGATGGAGATTCCTTAAGCGGATCGTTTTATGCTACGGGCGAGTCAACTTTAATCAGCGACCGTTCAAGGGTATTTAAAGGTGGTAGCTGGAATGACCGTCCTTATTGGTTATCTCCAGGTTCACGCCGGTTCCTGGAAGAAGAACAATCCTCCAGTACGATCGGTTTCCGTTGTGCACAAACTTATATGGGTTCTCCGGAAGGCCCTGGATTTAGAGAGGGTAATATTTTTGGAAAGCGCAAACAAAACAGCAGGAAGAAAAGATAAAAGTAATTAAAGATAAAAAAGCCTTCAACCAAAGTTGAAGGCTTTTTTTATTGGCACTTTTTGTCAGAAAGGACTTTGGTATGTTCATTTTAACCTCAACCTCGCAGAGGCGGGCAATATCATTAAGGCAAGGATTTTAATTGCCATGTCCGCCGCGGCGGACTTGGTTAAAAATGGGACAAAGGAAATACGGGCTTTAGCCGAATAGTTGTTTGGCTAAAGCCGTAAAAAAAGAATTTTTGGTTTTCACCGTCTGCTGCGTGGACAGTGCAATTCAGTTAGCGGGATTACTCGCTTGAGCCAATACTAATGGGAGTCTTCAATTATCCCTTAAATTAAACTATTGTCACCTTCATCTTTTCATCTTATACAAAAAAGCATTGCTGGTAAAATCTTCTACCCTATTTTTGAATTATGCAAATACAAGATTTATATTCTATTTTTCTGCAGCATCCTTCCATTCAAACTGACACCAGGAAATTGCAGGCCGGCGACCTTTTTTTTGCATTAAGCGGACCAAATTTTAATGGCAACCAATTTGCAAAACATGCATTGGAAGCGGGTGCCGCCTTTGCGGTTATTGATCAGAAGGTAGATTTTGAAGATGACAGATTGATTAATACGTCAGACACCTTACAAACCTTGCAGGACCTGGCAAAACACCACCGGCAGCAATTTACCATTCCATTTATTGCCATTACAGGAAGTAACGGAAAAACTACTACCAAGGAATTAGTAAGTGAAGTACTCTCCACAGGTTTTAAAACCTATACCACGAAAGGGAATATGAATAATCATATTGGGGTACCGCTTACCATACTTTCTGTAAAAAAAGATGCGGAAATAGCAGTGATAGAAATGGGTGCCAATCACCAAAAGGAAATTGAAGGCTATTGTCAATATACTATGCCTACCCATGGCATCATCACCAATTGCGGAAAAGCGCACCTGGAAGGTTTTGGCGGTCTAGAAGGAGTTAAAAAAGGCAAGGGAGAATTGTTTGATTATTTAAGGGCAAATAACGGCGCAGCTTTCATTATGAATGATTATGATTACCTGAAGGAAATGAGTAGAGGAATTTTGAGTGTAGTTACTTATGGAACATTTAATGCCGACGTAATGGGACTGGCAAATAAAACAGCAGAATTCCTGGTAGTTGAGATGACCAGGGGTACCACCATCAAAAAAATAAAGACGAACCTCGTGGGTGAATACAATCTTCCGAATGTGCTGGTAGCTGTAGCAGTAGGTAAATATTTCAATGTGCCCGATGAAGCTATAAAAAATGCACTTGAAAATTACTCACCTTCCAACAGCCGCTCGCAGCTAATTGAAAAAGGAAGCAACAAAATAATTTTGGATGCCTATAATGCCAATCCAACCAGCATGAAGGCGGCTATAGAGAATTTTGCAAAAATGGATGGAGCCGATAAAGTCTTATTACTGGGCGGAATGATGGAATTAGGTGATGAAAGTATTGCAGAGCATGAAGTGATCATACAGTTGATTGATCAATATCCATGGAAAGCTGTGGTGCTGGTGGGCGGTGACTTTGGCAAAATAAATCACCCCTATATTTACTTTAATAACTCAACCGAAGCAAGAGACTGGCTGCTGTTGCAACATTTTCAGAACACCAAATTACTGGCAAAAGGTTCCCGCAGTATGCAGATGGAAAAAGTGTTGGAGGATGTATGATTTCTGATCCGATAGCTATCGGATTTTTGATGGCTGATTTTTTAGGCTTCTTGTTCCCGATAGCTAAATCGAAGTACTTAAAAGATAGAAATGTAAAAGGTATTTGTGTGCATGCTACCGCTACCTTTTTGCTCGTACCAAAGTAGCAGCAACAATGCCGACATAAATTAGCCATCTCTGCAAAATCTGCAATCAAAGTTTCAAAAGCAAGAACAGTTGGATATTTAAAATGATCGAAAGATTAAATATATTTTAGTGCTTGATTATAAATATTGGATGTTGTATATTTCATTTATTAATCAAAAAATTATCAATATGACAACTCAAGAGATTGCAAGCCGCTTATTTGAATTTTGCCAGCAGGGACAATTTGAAACTGCGCAAAACGAATTGTATGCCGACAGTGCCACCAGTACAGAAAGCAATATGCAGGGCCAGCTTGAAACAGCTACAGGTTTAGATGCCATCAAAGAAAAAGGCAAAAAATTTCAAAGCATGGTAGAAGAAATGCACAGCGCCTATACAAACGAACCAAAGGTATTTGGCAAATACATTTTTATGGAAATGGGTATGGATGTAACAATGAAAGGTATGGGCCGTATGGACATGAAAGAAATGTGTGGCTATGAAGTGAAAGATGACAAAATCATTAGTGAAAGATTTTATTATTAATCACGTAAAAAGGGCCGCTAACTGCGGCTCCTTTTATTTAACAGCATGCAGAGTCCAATACGTTCGAAGCACCTTTTGAGTTGAAGTGAAAAGACCTTCCAGGCCCTCCCGACAACAGCGAAGACGGGCTCCGGTTAATTACTTTTTAGGAGTTGGAATTATCCAAATACTGTTGTAATTCAGCATCCGTCTTAATCAATACTTCCCTTACCTTACTTCCCTGGTTGGGCCCCACCACACCGGCCGCCTCCAGTTGATCCATCAGCCTGCCTGCACGATTGTAACCTAACTTCATTCTTCGCTGTAGTAAGGATGTACTGCCGCTCTGACTGGCAACAATTAAACGGGCGGCATCTTCAAACAAAGAATCCTTATCATTCAAATCAAAATCTTTTCCTTCCATTTCCTTTTCATCTACATATTCCGGCAACAAAAATGCCTGCGCATATCCACGCTGGTTGCCAATAAAGTCCACTACCTTATCTACCTCGGGCGTATCAACAAACGCACATTGCAAACGAACCAGTTCACCATTGTAGCTGATCAGCATATCCCCCTTTCCTATTAATTGCTCGGCACCGCCGGCATCCAGAATTGTACGGCTATCTATCTTACTGCTCACTTTAAATGCAATCCTTGCAGGGAAGTTGGCCTTGATGGTACCTGTAATGATATTTACACTGGGGCGCTGGGTAGCAATGATCAAATGCACTCCCACCGCCCTCGCTAACTGGGCCAGCCGGGCAATAGGCATTTCTACTTCTTTACCCGCCGTCATTATCAGGTCGGCAAACTCATCCACCACCAATACAATGAATGGTAGAAACTGGTGGCCCTTTTCAGGATTCAATTTACGGGCAATAAACTTTTCGTTGTATTCCCTGATGTTACGACAGCCAGCTTCTTTCAACAGGTCGTACCGGTTATCCATTTCAATACACAGTGCGTTGAGCGTATGTACTACTTTTTTAGTATCCGTTATAATCGCATCTTCTTCACCAGGCAATTTCGCCAGGAAATGCTTTTCAATTGTTTTATAAATGCTTAGCTCCACCTTCTTGGGATCAACCAGTACAAACTTTAATTGAGACGGATGTTTTTTATATAACAGTGAAACAAGGATGGCATTCAATCCCACCGATTTCCCTTGTCCGGTGGCACCCGCCATCAGCAAATGCGGCATACTGGCGAGGTCAACAATAAAGTTTTCGTTATCAATCTTTTTTCCAATGGCTATAGGCAAGGAAAAATTATTATTCTGAAACTTCTCAGAGGATAATAAAGTCCGCATGCTCACAATGGTCTTCTTTGCATTGGGTACTTCTATTCCAATAGTCCCTTTTCCGGGGATCGGCGCTATAATACGAATGCCCAATGCTGCAAGGCTTAGTGCAATATCATCTTCCAGGTTTTTGATTCTTGAAATGCGCACACCCGCTGCCGGTATAATTTCATACAGGGTTACCGTGGGGCCAACAGTAGCTGAAATTTTCTGAATATGGATATCGTAATTCTTGAGCGTATTGATGATCTGGTTTTTATTTGTTTCCAGCTCATTTGGATCCTGCACAATTTTTTCGCTTCCATGGGCTTCCAGTAATTCAATCTTTGGATATTTGTAATCACGCAAGTCCAATATCGGGTCGTAAGGGGTATCAAGCGTTTGATGTTTGGTTATTGGAGAAACCTGTTCATCCTTATCTGTCTTTTCCGGAACGGTTTTAATTTCTAATTCAATAGGGAGTAGCTCCTCATTATTTTTCTGCGGCCTGATATTAACAGGTGGCTGTTCTATATACAAAGCCGCACCGGTTTCCGCAGGTACTTCATTTATAAATTCCGGTTCTGCCTGCTTGGGGCTTGTAACAACCAGCAGAATATCTTTTTCTATTATTTTTATATCGTGGTTTAATGCAGGGTTATGCTGATCCGGAATCGGAAGCATTCCCCCATCGCCTTTTAGCAGGTTTCCCCTGTTCGGTAAAATGCCTTCTTCATCATCTTCATCATCGTTCGCTACGGTGCCAATCAACTCTTCCTCATTCTCCTGTTCGCCGGTTTCAGCCGGAAGAAAAGCAGATTTGGAAGGCAAATTAAATTCAGGGTTAAAACGCCAGATTACATATACCAGCACAGCTACGGCCAATACAGCCAGGGTACCTGTTTGACCAATCATTCTATACAACCAGTCACGGCTGCTATCACCTGCCGACCCGCCAAAAGGAAATTTATTTCCGTTCATTATAACAGAAGCTGTTACGCTCAAAAGGGGTAAACCAACAATAAGGTATTTGACATTACGGTGAATAGAAAACACTTTCTTCCCAAAAAATAAATTAACCCCTACCACAAAAAAGAAAGTGCAAATAAGATAAGAAGCGATACCAAATCCATGACGAATAAAAATTTCGGAAATAAATGCACCAAAAGTACCCAACAGGTTCTGCACTTTTATGTCGTTCGCAAGTAACATGCGGTAACTAAACTTATCCTGGTCCTCGTCCCAGGTAAAAAGGTAAGATGAAAAAGCAATAAACAAGAGGAATGCAATCAGTAAAAATATTGTACCAGCTATTTTATGGGTACGTTCGTCTTTCAGCAATTGCTTTACTGCTACCTTTTCTTCTACTTCAGATTTCAGCGTCTCCCTGGAGGAGCCTTTAGATTTAGCGGATTTCACTTTTGTGGCCATTATAACAAAGATAATTAAAACCAGTGCTGAAAAAGCCCACACAGGTAAAGGATTTTATAGAAAAACCAGTGGAATTATGTAAGTTTGAAAAAACGTACTGCTTTGATAAAATCAGCGATCATTGTTTTTTTTTTATTTCTCCGGAGTGGCGCCTTTGCACAATCATTTACTGACAGCAATGCAATAGACATTTCAACGTTCAGCACTTCATTTCGGATCATTAACCATACCGAGGTATTTACGGAAGGAAATAGCAAGACTAAACCCGGCGATTTAATAAATGTTTCGTGGCAACCGCTTAGTCGTTTCACCACAAAAAAATATATTCCCAATGACTGGATTACCAAAGCTATTTTTTTAAAATTCACCCTTCAAAACGGTAGCGATACGGCCAGAAAAGTTTACTTTATAGCAGGCACGTACATAAGAAGTATCAATATTTTTAAAACGCTGCCTAACCTGCAGTTTATTCAATTAAAAGATGAAAGTCGTCAGGATGGCTACCAGTCAATTGTATTAAAAGGTAAGGAAAAGCATGTTTTTATTGTAAAATTTAACTTTACCAAGCGATACTTTAATATGCTTGAACCGCTTCTTATCTTTGACGGCTACTTAACAAAACACAGACAATTAAGTTATTACAGAAATGATGCCCAGCCAGCTGCCGGGTATTTATTGAGTGGAATCCTTTTAATGATGATTTTTTTTACTGCAGCTAATTTTGTGCAATCCAATAAGAAGGAATTTTTATACAATTGTTGTTATTCCATCTGTATGTTCGGACTCATCTTTTTGAATACTTTCCTGGAAAGACGAAACGGTATTTTAAGTAGCCTGTTTCATGGATACCTGGATTTTGTATTGCTGGCCACCGGAACCGTATTTTATATCGCTTTTACCAGGAAATTCCTGGACACCAAAACCAACCACCCGCTGTTAAATAAAATATTTGTAAATGAAGAAAAATTAGTCATCGTTATAGTTGCCTGCTTTACGTTCGTAGTTTTTTTTACCAATAATTTTCACTTGCAGAATAGCATAGAAAACGGCATGAAAATTATCGCACTATTTATTGGCATCATCTATATTGTAATTGCACTGGCTCAAAAAAACAAGCTGATGAATTACCTGGGTATTGGTAATGCAATCCTCATTTTTTTTTCCATCATTTCTTTTTGGATGATTATTTTCCCTAACAGGAGTGCCAGCATTTTCAGCAGTGCGATGCTTTACTATGAATTAGGGATAGTATGCGAACTGATTTTCTTCCTGTTAGGACTTACCTATAAAAACAGGGTGGAATTAATTACGAAAATAAAAGAACAGGAAGCATTGAAGCTGGAAGCAGAAAAGCAATCTTTTGAGACACAAATTGCTGTGCTAAATGCCCAGCAGGAAGAACGCAACCGCATTAGTGCAGATATGCATGACGATCTTGGGGCAGGTGTTACTGCCATCCGTTTATATAGCGAACTCGCCAAAAAAAGAATCGGAAAAGAAGTTATCCCGGAGTTAGAAAAGATTTCCTCCTCTGCAAACGAATTACTCAATAATATGAATGCAATCATCTGGACCATGAGCAGCAGCAATGATTCATTGGACAATATGGTTGCCTATATACGTGGATATGCATTGGAATATTTTGAAAACACAGGCATCAACTGTCGTATAAAAATTGAAGAAGATTTGCCTAATATAGCTGTTGCCGGCGAAGTGAGAAGAAATATTTACCTGGTGGTGAAAGAAGCATTGAATAATATTCTCAAGCATTCGAAAGCTACTGAAGTAATCATTTCTCTAAAGAAATCGGAAGATCAATTTTCCGTATATATCCAGGACAATGGAGTGGGAATTGATTTTGACAACCTTAGAAGATTTGGAAACGGACTGATTAACATGAAAAAAAGGATGGAAAAATCACAGATCACTTTTTCAATTGAAAGTAACAATGGCACATTGGTGAGCCTGCACCGTAAGTTTTAAATTTAGCTTTTTGCTGTTAGCCCGATTGCCATCAATGCCCAGCCTGCAATTAAACAAAGCCCTCCGATTGGGGTAATAGCACCTAACCATCTGAAACCCTGCTGCCCCATTGCTTCCAGCATGGTGAGCAGGTACAAAGAGCCGCTAAAAATCAATATCCCATAACAAAATAACCGGCCGGACCATAGCAGGTAGTGATTGGGGAATTCTTTGAAAAGAATACCAACAGCCAACAAAGCGAATACATGATAAAACTGGTAACGAACCGCTGTTTCAAAAACAGCGAGGTATTTATCATTGAGCAATTGCTTTAGTGCATGTGCTCCAAAAGCACCGGCCGCTACTGCCAGCGCACCTAATAAGACGGCGGCTTTTAGAAAGAAGGTTTGCATAAAATGAGTTATGGTGTTATGGATGAGATAATACCGGCAAATGAACACTCCGTTAACAGGCCGGATTGTACTTTTACCATTGCCTGCTTGTAATATGGCTCCCGCTCTTTTAATTTTTGTTCAACAAAAAAAGATAATTCGCCCGGGTTTATTTTTTTTAACAATGGACGTTTCTCCTTTTCAGCCAATACCCTTTCCATTATTTCTGCAATGGTGCAGGTGATGTAGATAGTGGTACCTTGAGCGTTCATCCATTGCATATTATCTGAAAAACATGGAGTGCCACCGCCACAAGCCACAATTGTATTTTTTAATCCGGCACATGTTTTCAGGGCCTCTCCTTCAATCTTACGGAAATAAGCTTCGCCCCGGGTTTCAAAAATGTCTGCAACAGTTTTGCCTTCCTTTTTTTCAATTAATTCATCCAGGTCAACAAATGACCATTTGATTGTTGCCGCCCATAATTTTCCCCAGTGCGTTTTTCCACTACCCATAAAACCGATCAGGAAGAAAAGCTGATTATTCTTAGTGGCTAAATTACCTATATTTAAATCTGTCACATTAAATCTTTTTGCAAAGAAAGACAAAAATTATATACTTGCTGAGGTTTTAAAGGTACTGGATTTGTACCCCCTTCAGGGCAATGTCGTTTATTTAAGCAAGCTATTTGAATTGTACCGCTCCTTTAGGGCGTGATAAGGGATATTATTCTGTTACCGGCTTTAGCCAAATTATTCTTTCGGCTAAAGCCATACTTTTTATTGTCCAATTAATCCCCGGGGCAATTCAAATCCTGTGCTAAATGACATTGCCCTTCAGGGGGCCAAGGGGTTCTACTTCTTTTTGTAATCCCCTCTTTTCCACGACTTGATAAATTCATTCCAGGCGAATGGGTTAAATATATTCATGGGAGGAGCCTGGCCTGCATAATAAGATTTTGCAGCTTGTTGGGTAAGATAGCGGCCGGCAGCTTCCCTTCCATCGGTTGGCAAGGTTGCCATCAATAGCCTGCGTTTGCTTTCGTCGTTATTTTTCCTGGCAATTTCCAGTTGATCGTCGGGCACAACGGTGTTAACAAAATCCCGCTCAAACTGTTCTCTTGAGGGTCTTGATTTGATAATGGTGGCAGCAAGGTAAACCGTGTCATTTACCATTAGTTGTAATACACTGTACTGGTTTCCTTCAATATCCTTTGGAATCCTTATCAATTTGGGTTTATAGCCTACACTTGAAAACTCTATCTGGTCGCCCTTTATAACTACAATGCTGAAAACACCCTGGTTGTTGGTGATGGTTCCCCGGTTTTGGCCTTTCACTACCACACTTACCGATTGTATCCCCCTCAGGCTGTCAGCCGTCATCACCACTCCGTATAACTGCACTACGGAATCCTTAAAAGTTTCAAACTGAGCTTTGGAAGCGGCAGGAAAAAGAAAGGAAATGGCAATAAGAAGATATTGTAAATGTTTATTCATGAACTCGCCCTCAGAAGTTTTTTTCGATTATAAAAGATACTTTTTGATGCACAATGGTATGACGTACAAGTGTGCGACGCAACAATGTCAAATTAACAAGCAACTGCCGGGTATCAAAAATAGCAACATTCCTCAATTAATAAACAAAGTAAGGTGTTCAATGTTTAATTTTGCCCTTCACCATGGGTTTTTAACAAATAATTGAACGATGACTAACGAAGATATACTGAAAGCACTCAGCAATGTGCAGGAACCGGATTTAGGTAAAGACCTGGTAACGTTGAATATGGTGAAAGATATCGCCATTGATGGCAAAAAGGTTTCTTTTACGGTAGTGCTTACCACACCAGCCTGCCCGCTAAAAGACATGATTATGAATGCCTGCATCAATGCGGTGAAAATATTGGTGGATAAAGAAGCACTGGTAACGGTAAATTTTACCAGTAATACCAGCAGCAACCGGAAAGATGCCAAAACCATTTTAACCGGCGTTAGAAATATTATTGCGGTAGTGAGCGGCAAGGGCGGTGTAGGTAAAAGTACCGTAGCAAGCAACCTGGCCCTGGCATTTGCAGCGGGAGGCGCCAAAGTAGGTTTAATGGATGCGGATATTTACGGACCGAGCCAGCACATTATGTTTGGGGTGCGTGGCGACAGGCCGTTGATGAAGGAAGTGGATGGTAAAGGAATGATTGTTCCTATTGAGAAGTTTGGCATTAAAATGATGAGCATTGGATTACTGGTAGATGAAAAGCAGGCGGTGGTATGGCGTGGCCCAATGGTAAGCAGTGCCATCCGGCAGTTTGTAAGTGATGTGGATTGGGGCGAACTGGATTACCTGGTGATTGACATGCCACCGGGCACAGGTGATATTCATTTAACCATTGTACAAAC